>Ga0214921_10009924_pt1 | contig 11898 bp, 9 predicted proteins | sample LL1505_MetaG_FD_177992 | JGI IMG/M metagenome (GOLD analysis project Ga0214921, IMG submission 177992) | Freshwater microbial communities from Lake Lanier, Atlanta, Georgia, United States - LL-1505 | ecosystem: Environmental > Aquatic > Freshwater > Lake | place: USA: Georgia | collected 2015-05-28
TTTTTTGGATAATATTGACTTCGCATCCTCCTCTCCAAACTTTATTATCACATTATTATTCATAGTATTATTAGTTGTATTATGTGAGTTAGTATTTGTTGTTATCGATGATTTCTGTTCTAATTTTGATATCGTGTTTTTTAATTCTGATATTTCTTGTTTGTGCGACTCTTGTAATACATCAATCTTATTATTCATTTTTGATAATAATTCTATTACATTATTATTAGATTTAAATGTGTCTTCATTTGGTAAACAATAATAAAATTGGTGACGTCTTAAACTATCTAATCTTGAATATTTTTTATTGCAATTTATACATATTAATTTATGATCTATTATTGGTGTATCAGTAATATGTGATGATTGTGGTAATTTTGTGGTTTTTATCTCTGTATTTTGTGTTATTGTGGTTTTATGTGGGTTTAATGTGTTATATTGTATAACATCTGATATAACATCTTGTTGCTCAGAAATACATTTAATTTTACGATTTTTGTGTCTATCAAAATCTATTTTTTGTTTGAAAACTTTTTTACAGGTGTCACAATTATATTTGACCATTTATAATATTATATATAGATTATTTATTTATATTGCTTCTCAAAAGTAATTCAAGTAATTCAAGTAATTAAAGGCTTTTTTTACTTGATGATCTGGTGAGAGCGCGCGCTTTTATTTTTTTCAGAAATTTTATTAAAAATATTTTATTCGAAATATAATAAATAAAAATTAATTACTAATATGGTGATACGCCGATTACATCATATCGATTTTATAATTGTTTTAAATATTATGATCTATTAATATCCATTATATTGTACTATATGATGGATTATTAATACGATTCTTATCCTTTTATTCTCTTCTTATGTCTCTCTGTATCTTTTACCTTGTCTTTATTATTATATAACAATAATTTTACTTCATTTATTACACTGTCATAAATTTGTTTTTTATGATCACTACTTGACTCGTTAAATCTATGGAAATTATCTACATACTCCTCCATATCCTCTCTCTTTTCTCCATCTATCTTTATCTCCTTCATCATCCTATAATCATCTAAATTATTTTGATGAGTCGTTATTAATTCCATTATTACATTTTCTATATTCTTTAATTCATATTTCTCACCATTATATATATTGATCATTTGCATCCTCTTATCCGGCACATAGATATTCTGTAATGACGGATATTTATTATTACAATGTGACACCTCTATACTTCTCTGTAATAAGTATTCTTTATGAGCATCTACTATATACTGGATATCTTTTTTGGATAATATTGACTTCGCATCCTCCTCTCCAAACTTTATTATCACATTATTATTTATATTTGTTGTGTTGTGTGAATTTGTATTGTTCGTTACAGATGATTTCTGTTCTAATTTTAATATCGTGTTTTTTAATTCATTATTTTTTATTTGTAAATCTTCAATTTTATGATTCATTTCTGTTAATAATTCTATTACTTTATTATCATCTTTTTTTGTTGGTTCTACCGTAAATTTACATCTAAACATCATATGTCTTTTATAACTGTCAATTCTTGAAAATTGTTTATTACAATTAATACATTTTTTATGATGATTTTCATCTGTTGCATTTAGTGGTGTAATATTGGTGTAAATCGGTGGAATTATTTCTGTTATTGGTGGAGATTTTGGTGGATTGGTGGAATTTTGTATATCATCTAATAAAACATCTCGATGTTTAGGAATACATTTAATTTTACGATTTTTGTGTCTATCCAATTCATATATCCGTCCAAATACCTTTTCACAAACATTACATTTATTATTCATCTATATTATAATAATAAAATATATTATAATCTTTAAATTAGTATTGCAATTTATTGCAATAAATTGCAATAATTGCCAAAAATTGCAACACAAATAAAAAAGCGCGCGCGCTTTTATTTTTTTTAGAAATTTTATTGGAAATATTTTATTGAAAACATAATAAATAAAAATTAATTGATTACTAATATGTCTGTAAGCCAATAACATCATATGAATTTTATAATTGTTTAAAATATTATGATCTATTACTATCAATTATATTGAACTATATTATGATCAATATAATAAAATGTTAAAATACTAATTTTTTAATAACAATGATGTATAAATGATATATATTATTACCTCCTGTTTTTCAAATATGATTATGTTGCCGCGCCACCAAACACAAAATGTTATTAATTATCAACAGCAAATTGCTCACTTGCACCAACAAATTTATTAATATATGTATCTAAACATGTTTTATCATCAGATGAAAATCCAAAACTAACGATTTGTCGGGATCCGTTGATATAATTAGGTGTTATTTTAATATTATTGTATGTGAATCCATTAGATGGAATTTTATAGTAATCGACTCTGTATCTTTTAATGGATGATTCATTTGTTCTTGGTGGAATACGACTATTAAATGATATAATATCTAACTCATTCATATCAATTTTTGTTCGTCTATTATACGCTTGAGCATCAGTAAGTGTATGTGTTTCATCGTCAGAACTTGAATCGGTATCATTGTGAATATTACTTACCAACAAATTTTCATCAATTTTTTTATTGATGTCAATAATAATTTTTTTATATAACTCAGATGTATAATCACAATATACAGTATATTTATGTTTTTTATTTTGTTCATCTATATTAGGAACATTTGTTGTGGATGGTCCAGATAACCAATTATATAAATTAAAACTCGTATTAAAAATAGATAACACTGAACTACCAACAATTAGAACTAATGAAATACCTCCGTCAAAAACCATTTATTATATAATATTATTTATATAATATTATATTAAATGATTTTTGACAAAAATAATTATTTAGAGAATTTACCATTATAAACAATATTATGGATATAAAAAATATTGATAAATCAACTTACACTGAAAAATATTGCAATATTATTTGTGAATCAACTAATTTTGGAGAACATGGTCTGAACCAATTGATTACTGAATATGCACAAGATCCGGTTAAACATTATCTGTCAAATAAATATAACGAATTTTTTGTTGATAAAAAAAATCATACATATGCTTCAAAACATAAATTCACATTTGATGAAATGGCTAATTATTTTAATGAAATTGCAACTAAATTAGGTCATCGTCATAAATTAATTGATTTCCAAAAAAATGATAATTATATCAGTCTGTTTTATAATAATAATAATAAAGATGGTATTATGAATAATATTAATTTTATTATAAAAAATGATGGATTATATTTACAACCAGAACATCCTAAGTCAATAGCATGGCCATATGATTCACCATCTATGTTATTAAATTTATATCTGGGTAAAATTCATAGAGATAATACTGGTCTAAATAAATTAGAACATACTGATATTTTATTTGATCATTGTTTATAAAAAAAATTGTTATAATATAATAGATGATTAATCATCGTTTGTTTTGATTTCATCAGATTGTTCCACAATATTATTAATGAAAATATAATCGGTTGCTTTGAGTGATCCACGACATATATAACATCTATTGTTATTTTCTAATAGTCCAGTTAATGCATCATCACATAACACATATTTAGGTTTACAAGTTAGATTATTAGATGTTTCGTGTGATTTAACAATAAAACCTTCTTCAATTTGATCATTTAAAATGGGACATTCAAAAATATAATCATTAACATTGATAATATTTTTCAGATTATGGATATCGTGTGATTTTAATGTATCAACAATCATACCTTTATCATCAATAAGATTTAATGCTTCACTATTAATATTAAATGCAAGAATACATAGTTCATTAGTTTGTTTAACAACATATTGTAATGCTCTATAATTTCTATTAATAGTATATACACAAATGTCATTTGTTTGATTCTCGACATGGTATAATGCTTCATAGTTCTGATCAACGGCAATATTACATAGTTCATCGTTTTGTTCTTTAACAAATTCTAATGCATTACCATTATTCTGAACTGCTAATTTACATAAATCATATGTTTGATCTTTAACAAATTCTAATGATAGACCATTTTTTCGAACTGCAATATCACATAATAAATCAGTTTGACTATCGATAAATTCTAATGCGAAACTATTACTTTGAACTGCAATTTTACACAGTTCATCTGTTTTATTTTTAACATATTCTAATGCATAATAGCCTCTACTAACAGCAAAATAACATAGTTCATCAGTTTGATTTTTAACATATTCCAATGAATGAGGGCATTTGTAAATAGCTAATTTACATAATTTATCAGTCTGATTTTTAACAAATTTAATTGCTCTATAATCCTGATGAATTGCTATTCTACATAATTTATTTGTTTGTTTTTCAACAAATTGTAATGCTAAACCATCCAACTCGACAGCCATTGTACATAAATGTTCTGTTTGATTCTTAATATATTTTATTGAGTGGGAAGATGAAAGAATTGCTTTAATACATTGTTCAGTTGTTTGACTCTTAATAAATTCAAGTGCTCTGAAACTTAAATTCAGTGCATAATTACATAAGTCTTCTGTTTGATCTTCTATAAATTCTAATGCTTTATAATTTTTGTTTAATGCAAAAATACAGGTATCATATGTCTGATTTTTTATGTGTTGTAATGCTTTGTAATTTTTATATATAGCATAACCACATAATTCATCAGTTTGATTTCTTACCAATAATATACATCTACAATCTCCATCAATTGACATTTTACAAATTTCATCAGTTTGATTGATTACAAATTTTAGAGCTCTACAATCAACATTAATAGCATATTTACAAATTTCATCAGTTTGATCAATAATATATTTTAATGCTCTAAAATTTTTATCAATCGCATATTTACAAATTTCGTCTGTTTTATTTCTAACGAATTGTAATGCTTCATAATTTTTAGAAATAGCAAACTTACATAAGTTATCTGTTTGATTATTTATATGTTCAAGAGCTAAATAATTATCATCAATCGCAAATACACATATATTATGTGTTTGGTTTCTCACATATTTTAACGCATTATGATTTTGTTCAATTGCAAATTCACATATATCATCTGTTTGATTTTTTATATATTGTAATGATTCATAATTATTTTTTAGTGCTATTTTACATAGTTCTTCTGTTTGATTATCTATATATTGTATAGCAAGACCGTTTTGTTTTAATGCAAATACACATAAATCATATGTTTTATTTTTTATGTGTTCTAATGATTTATAATCTCGTTTGATTAAATCTTCATTATATTGGTCCTTTTGTTTGTTAATATTTTTGATATTTTTAATACCCCTTATATTTTTTAGTAAATAAGATTGTTTTTGTTGTGATTTCATATTACCTTAATTTATATATATGCAATTTTACATTATCTATAGTATAAACAAATAAATTATCAATTTTTTGGTAATTTATTTATATATAAATATATATATATATCTATGTTAAAATTTTTAGGCATATTATATTTAGTTATTTCATATATGGTTTTTTATACGTATTACGAAGCCAAATATACATCTTTTACAGAGGTTCCATCTGATAACGTAATAAAAGAAGAGTTAGAATTCAAGTTTGTATTTGGATTTATTGTTTTTATTACAATATGTTATATAATATATCAAAATAGAAATAATTATATGACGATGATACCTCTAATAATATTTAATATTGTATTATTTGCGAGCTTGGGGTATTTTGTAACATTACATAATAAAAATTACAAACAAGATAAACCGTCATTCAAGTCAAATTATCTAAATAAAAAGGGGATTGATACAATTGATAATATATTGTTTATATTATTGATAGTAATATTGTCACATATGGATGAAACACGACAAATTATTGCTGGTTATAGAAGAATTCGTGATCACTTTGATTAAAATACTATTATAAAATTATAAATTTAATTTTATGATTTAATATTTTTTTTCTTTGATTTTTTGTCAGATTCTAATGCTTTATCTTTATTATTGTATAATATTAATTTTATATCATTGATTACACCATCATATAGTTTTTGTTTATATAAACTCTCTGATTCGTTAAATCGATGGAACTCATCAACATATTCGTTCATTTCTTCTCGTTTGTTATCATCTATTTGTATATCTTTCATTCTTCTATAATCATCTAAATTATTTTGATGGTTTGTGATCAAATCACTTATAACGGAATCAATATTTTTTAATTCATATTTTTTACCATTATATATATGGATTGTTTGCATCTTTTTATCTGGTATATAAATATTTTGTAAAGATGGATATTTATCATTACAATGTGTCATCTCAATACTTCTCTGCAACAGGAATTCTTTATGTGCATTAACTATATATTGGATATCTTTTTTAGATAATTTATTGGATGCATTTTCATCACCAAATTTAAGTATTACAGTATTATTTATAGTGTTATTGCTATTAGTATTAGTAGTATTATTAGTGATAGATTGTGATGTTTGTTCCTTTAGTTCTGATATTGTTTTTTTTAATTCTGCGATTTCATTATCACTTTTTGTTTGTTGTTCTTTTATTTGTGTTAGAAGTTCAATAACTTGATTATCATCTTTTTTAATTGGTTTATTAATAAATTTACATCTAAATAACATATGTCGTTTATAACTATCGCTTCTTGAAAATTGTTTATTACAATTAATACATTTATTATGATGATTTACTTCTATTAAATTCGTTGGTGTAATATTGGTGTAAATTGGTGGAGAAATTCCATTAATAGGTGGAATATTTGGTGGATTGGTGGAAATTATCATACCAGTATCAAAAGCATCTGTGATTTTAGGTTGACATTTATTTTTTCGATTATTATGTCTTTCTAAATCAGTTTTTAATTTAAATTCTTTAGTACAAACCAAACATTTGTATAAGACCATTTATAAATTATATAAATATAATAAATTTTTAAATGCTTCACAATAAAAATAATTATGTAAAAAAATGGCATAGATATAATATGGCATAATATGTGGCGAGAGCGCGCGCTTTTATTTTTTTTTATTATTTTTTTCTATATAAATAATATAATATGAATCAACAAAATAAAAAACCGGATAGTTTTAGAGATGTAGTAGACTTTTCAGAACCATCTAGAAATGTAATTGTTATAAACAAAGAAGGAAAAGTGGTTTCTGTAGCAACATCCGAAAAAAAACCCTCTGTAGCAACATCCGAAAAAAAACCCTCTGTAGCAAATGTTTGGAAACAAAGAGCAGAAAAAGCAGAAAGACTCGCAGCAGAAAGACTCGCAGCAGAAGAAGCGGCAAGACTCGCAGCAGAAAGACTCGCAGCAGCAGAAGAAGCAGAAAGACAAGCAGCAAGACTCGCAGCAGCAGAAGAAGCAGAAAGACAAGCTGCAAGACTCGCAGCAGCAGAAAGACAAGCAGCAAGACTCGCAGCAGCAGAAGAAGCGGCAAGACTCGCAGCAGCAGAAGAAGCGGCAAGACTCGCAGCAGCAGAAGAAGCGGCAAGACTAGCAGCAGCAGAAAGACTCGCAGTAGAAGAGGGAGCGTCAAGACTCGCAACAGAAAGACTCGCAGCAGCAGAAGAAGCGGCAAGACTAGCAGCAGCAGAAAGACTCGCAGTAGAAGAGGGAGCGTCAAGACTCGCAACAGAAAGACTCGCAGCAGCAGAGGCTGCTACACGTAGTTTTTATGTTGAAAATAAAGCGCACTTAAGAGAAATAGCAAGACAAATAGTAGAAGGAATATATTTCTTAATAGATAGATACAGACATATATATCATATTATATATTATTTTACCTCTTTAATTGGAGGCAGTGTGCTTGATTTATATTCAGAATTAAGTGAGACACCTTTAGACAGCGATCAATTATTATTAACGTCTGACTATGATATAACAAGTTTATTACATCTTACAAATAATACACATGGAACAATAAATTTTATAGAAAGAATTTATCAGAGCCATCTTATTGGAACAATATTGCCATTATTCAAAAAATATTATGATATTACATTTGTTAAAAGTGTTAATCATGATGTATATGGATCAAATTACAAATATATACATAACATACACAATGTATTTTTATATAAAAATATATCAGATAATTATATTAATTTTAAAATAGTCATAGTGAAAGAAGGTTTTGAATTGAGTTTATTTGACATAAATTTTGTTAATCCACATGATAAATTACATCAATATCTGACCCCCATAAATATAACAAATATAAGTGGATTACCTGTACCAGACCCCATAACATATATAAAAATTATGATGCATAGTATGATCAGTCGAGGTAATAATGCAATGGAAACCACAAGAATAAAATGTATAAAAGATTTTAAACGATTAGAATATTTTATTAATAAAATGTTTTATAAAACATCTATTAACGTGTTTAAACCACGAACAGGTATATTTATAGGGTATGATAGAACTAAACAAATTAAAGATTATATTAGCGATTTACAAAAATATTATTCTAATTTGTTTGAGTTATTGCATATACAATTTCCATGGTGTAATTCGTCTCGCAATATCAAGTCATTCGCAAGTGTTTTAATGGCGCCTGCAAGTGCTGCTGCTGCTGCTTCATCAGATCAACAAGCTACACCAGTAGAATCATTTAAATATAGTCAAGATGTTGGTGAATTATATTTTTATATTGAAAATCCAAATCCGGGAAATCTAGAATTAATACAATTAAAAATAACAAAATTAATACAACCGCCTGGAAAAGTAGGTAATAGTAAACCTGGTGGTGGTAAAACGATAGAAATGTTCCATCATTGTTATTAAAAATAAAGAATTATTTTTCAATCATTGACATTAAACATTAATAATAATTTTATATATAATTGATATATATAAAATGGATAAAACCCAATTAATAAAACATTATAATGAACCATCACACAAATATAATATTATAAGTGTGAGTGTATTTAGATTACAAAATAATTATAAATCAACCGAAACATATTATAATGGACTGAAAAAATTATCAAAAAGTTTTAGAAAATATTTACCAGAATTTTATTTACGGGTCCATTATGATACATCAATAACCCAGACCAATAATGGTATCGAATTAATAGATAAAGAAAATAAAGATAAATGGATACCATTATTAGAAGAAATGAAGAAAGACAAATATATCCAATTAGTGGAATATAACTATGATGATTTTAAATCAGGTAATTTCCATGAAGGTGTATTTGGAACATTTGTAAGATTTATGCCGTTATTTGATTATGCGGATAACAATACAAATATAGTATATGTGAGCGACATAGATATAAATGATTATGTGTTAGATCAAAGTAAAAAAGTATATGAAATATTTAAAAAATCAGAATCATTAATACATTATAGAAGTAAATATTGTTATACGGCACAGCCTCGTTTTACATATGCGGACAATAATCTGGATCCAAGTTTCATTTCCAATATTCCTTATAAAATTATGGTAGGCACATTATTAACTAAATTTAAATTACCAAGACAATTATTAGATGATTTTATAAATTGTATGAAGGATTTGGACGTAAAAGAATGTAATTATATAAAAAATTTTACAAATATAAAAAATACGAAAGGGGATGTATTATTAGATAATTATATGTTAAACAATAAGAAGGGCGAGACATCAAATTTTTTTTATGGGATAGATGAGTTTTTTTTTAATACAATAGTGTTGAAATATATGGAAAACAATAGAATACCATTTTCTATCACTATTAGTGTTGATATATTTCATCCAATATATAATAATTATATGCGTTCTTTTGCTCCATTAGATGATCCAAATAATAAGAAATTATTAAATCCGTCCAAACATATAAAACGTTTATATAGAGCAATATTAGGGAAATATTATGATGATAACAAAACATTACAAGAAAATTATACATATATGGATAAAATATTATATAATATACATCGAGATGTGAATACAGATAGGAAACAAAAATATGAATACATATATAAAAAATTTAGGAATATAATAAAGAGAATGTATGAGAAAAACAAATATGAGAAATATAATTTTACAAAAAAAGAGATATTATGTGTATTAGACGTGAATGATAAAGAAAAATATGGTTATTTATTTAAAAATTACGATTATAATACAAATAGTTTAATTTTATAAAGAAACCATATAATAGTTGATGCATCAAAGGATCATAATAATAAAAAAAAAATCAATTTTTTTATAAAAAAACGAAAAGACAAATTAAGGATCAGAGATCCAGATTTGACTCCCATTCGCGACGCGCTTTTACAACCCAGAGGCCTGGCTCTCCCAGCAATTTGTATTTAACAAAAAGCCGCGTGCCTCCCAGAGGAGGTTCGCAGAAAGAGTAGTATTAATGGATCACGCATATAAAAAGCCAAGATCAATTTTTTAAATCTATAGAGAGCCATATAAAAAATTGATCGAGATAGAAAATGTAATAAAAAAAAATCATTTTAGAGAAGTATTAAATAGGTTCCATGCATTTTCATTAAGATGTATAATAAATCCTCCGCCCCGGTAGTTTTGAGAATATGCACGATTAAGATCGCCCATAAAAATGTATTTATTATTAGTTGTTATTCCAAATTTTGTGTGATTTTTTGTTCTTTTAATATCACAATCAACATTTTCCATTTTATTCATCATTTTAATATGAGATGTATTTAATAATGATCCTCTATGGATACAAGATGAACGTAGAGCAGGATCTAGATCACAATTATAACAGGGATTATTTTTATTAGGCGTTTGTCTATCTTTGTGATCAAAAACTTTAATATCTCCATATAGATCAACAATATAGTCATATATATCAATTTGTTTAAAAATACTGGATGTAGTTGGTTTAGAAATAAGGAATATTTTTTCTGTTAATTGTTGGTAAATAATATTAAATTCATGATCTGATTTGATTTTGTCGAACATAGTTTTAACATCACCAGATAAATTATCAATATAATATTTATAACTTTTGCTGTTCATATTAATTATATGTGTAAATATTATTTTACGAAATTTATTTGTTTGACCAATTTCTAATGGATTTTTTTTAAATTTTATTATATTAAAATGTTGTGCATTGTGTTTTAATCCGCCATTAATAGTATATGTAGATGGAACAGATGGATCAAAATCAATTGATGGCCATTTAGGACAAGAATGCATAATCCAGATTATCATGTCATCAAATTCAATATATATCATTTTTGAATGAGAACCTGGTCGTTGACCTTCAGAAGTTGAATCACTCAAAGATAAACAATTAGTCATAACACCCTTACCTGTAAATAAATTTTGTATAATAATATTGATATTTGTCTTATTATTTCTTAATAAATATGGTGTATTACAATTTAATGCATCGAAACTATTATGTAGTTTTATATAATATAAACATTCTATATCTTTATCATCAAATTCGATGCCTAGTGAAGAAACAAGCACTAAACTAGAATCTTTAATAGATCTTAGCTTAGTCTTGACAACTTTTATTGCTTTTTTGCTTGTTTTTTTTGATTTTATTTTGCCAGATGGCAACACTCGTTTTGGTTCTAAACTTTTTGTACTCATTATAAATGAAAGTCTGACCATTTGTAGCTCTACATAATAAAAAAAATATCAATTTTTTTAATATATATAGCTATAAATGGTGGATGTAAGAGATCTCAGATTTTAATAAAAAAAAATGATTTCAATAACATATATATTTTACGAGCCCATTAACTCGGGTTTTTATAAAGGCGAATCCAAAATTTCCGCCAGTCGTAGTTAGAACAAGTAAGCTGACCAAGCCTACAAGAGAGACGATGCTCCAAATAGTCGTAGTGAAACAAGCAGGTTGACAGGACCTACAAGAGTTAATTTTAACGCGGCAC
>Ga0214921_10009925_pt1 | contig 11897 bp, 25 predicted proteins | sample LL1505_MetaG_FD_177992 | JGI IMG/M metagenome (GOLD analysis project Ga0214921, IMG submission 177992) | Freshwater microbial communities from Lake Lanier, Atlanta, Georgia, United States - LL-1505 | ecosystem: Environmental > Aquatic > Freshwater > Lake | place: USA: Georgia | collected...
ACAATTAAAGTAGGTCCATTTAAAAAAGTGACATATTATCAAGCTGATATTGAAGGCCCAGATCATTGGCTAAAACAAATTACTGAAATTGGCAAGCACGTTATAACAGATAAAGAATATCTTAATATTGGTTTTAATCACATTGTTACCAATTTAATTGATAATAAATTTGAGCTGTCCTCAGTAAATAAGCCTTCTGTAGGTACAATTGTAGCAGAGAAAAATAGACAACAATTGCAAAAAATTGCAAAAAAAAAAGTAATTCCTAAGCCTAGCAACCTTGAGGTGAAAGGAAAGTTTTATGTTGATCCTCCCAGTGGCTGGCAGTATGGGTTTCCTGCACCTTATGATGAGAACAAGGATGGTTCTCTGCAGGATTTCTTCCTCTCAAAAGGATATCCAAAGAAAGATGTAAAATGGGCTTCAAAAAATTATAGATCATGGTATGAGGAATCATGAGAACAGCACTGCATGATCAATTGCTGGATGCCATGGTCAAACATCCTGCAGATTATACCCCATGGGGCAAGGTGGAGAGATGGGCAGATGATAATAAACATTATCCAGATTGCTCTGTGGGATGCAAATATTTTAACGCATTAGACGGCAAGCTTGGATATGATTGGGGTGTCTGTATCAATGAAAAAAGTCACAGGTTTGGCATGTTAACCTTTGAACATCAAGCAGGAATAGATTGTTTTGAAAAAGCTTGAACTGAATCTGTGTTCCTGCATAATATTAAAACTATGAATAAACACGACTTTGCATATAACTTGAGACGCATCATTGAATTGACTGAGCGCAGCACAGAGACCATAGGACATGAAGGTGATGATTGTAGTATTATTAAAGTGATTGCAGAAGACATGTTGAGGCATTGCAATGAACAAATTTAAATTCGAATATCAATTCATGGATGGTAAATCTTCTGATAGGGTTGGCAGTGTGGAGATATGCAGACCCACATTGACTATGCAATTTGAAGCTACTACTATTGATGAGGTTTTGAGGCAAGTAGGCTATTTTCTCAAGGGATGTTCTTATGAATTTGAAGGAGAAGTGGGCATTGTAGATGAATAACTTGATTGATGCATGGTTTACAGTTGACCAGCTAATTGACATACGAACTGCTGTGAAATATTTTTATGATCATGATCTTAGCGGCAATAAAAAAAGAGAAGATCTTCATGATATTCTGGAGCACCTAGACCATCTTATTAAGCATTATGAATAAAGTAATAGAAAAAGTATCAATCATCTGGACATTGTTGCTAGGTATTTTGAGCTGGGTAATAATTATTGGTGGATCAACCATTGCTATTCATTTGCTGAAATGACTAAGAAAGAAGCACTTACAACCTTAAAGCGTATTGGTAGGGATCCTAGTCTGGCTGATCAATTTACAGAAGAAGAAATAGAAAAACTAGAAGAACTAGTAGCAAAAAAATAGTTGACTGCATCTTAATTTCAGCCATAATAGTAGTATGATGAATGAAACAATAGAACAAATTGATTGGAATGCATTGTATTCTGTGGGTAAAGATAGCAAGGAGTTTACCTTTGATTTATTTGACCCCTTGCTCCTAGCAGATAATCCTGCAAGTCAAAACTGGACAGCTACAGTTAGCTTCCGTGGTCGTTATGGAGACAGAGCTAATGCAAAGAAGAATATCATCTTCCGCAGCGGTGTTCCTAGTCCTAGGGAACTAGAAGCTAGTCATCCATATTTCATGGAAGAGCCTATGCCTAGCGTTAAGGGCGTGAATAAAGAGAATGATAAGCTGTGGCGTAAGTTTAATAGGATGGAGCTCAGGCTCGATGAAGCTTTTCTATCTGCTTTCTTTAATGCGGCTTCTTTTGAAATTCAAAGCTTTCTGATTGAAGCAGGTTGGTATGGTCGTAAGTTTAGTATGTATGCGGGATGCAGTATGTGCAGATGTTCTCCAGGATACAATCTCAAAAGTGCCAATGGCTTCATTAAGAATACTGCCATTGATGTGGTCTTTAAAAAGAAATGATACTTAAAGTAACTGAAAGTAGTGTTTGGAATTATGGACGTATTCCAGTCTTTAATGTGGTGAAAGAAGTTACTGCATGCAATAATTGTGGATGTCAAAAGGATGAAGTGATCAAATCTTTTAATACTTACGAAGAGGCTGATGCTTATTGCAACAGTTTAATCAGTGAAGGCAGGGCGAAAGGATAATATGTCAGCATACATCTATAAATTAATTAAACCATCGAAGAGTGTGTGGATGAAAATTCAAGTTGATAATGACACTACCATTGTTCGTAACGTTTACCATATGAAATTCTGGTATAAACCTTATGCTGGTATGGAAGAGGACAAGAAGCTTCAGAAGAAGCTCAGCAGAGAAGAGGCTAAAACTAAAGAACTTTTTAAGGATGTTGATGTAGAATACGCTATTACTACCTATGAGGGTGATATCAGTAAGCCTTTTATACATGGTGATTTCTTTGGATGCTGGCAGGTAGTAGCATGGAAGAAGATTAAAAGAATTGACGGTGATATTGTTGAGCTTCCCCTTGGTACAAATCGTATTCTATTCAATGATGAAAGCTTTAGCAATGTATGGCACAAGGCTGTATTAGCTGATAAAGAGGACATCTATGATCATTTAACTAGTCCAGGAATGAAGGTACTAGCATGAAGAATATGAATACAATGAAGCACCTAGCCAAACGGATCGTTAACCTGTATATGACTAAAGCTCTTGTGGATAAAAATATTGCTCTGCAGGACTTTGTGCACGTGTGCAATCAATCTGAAGGCGTAAAAGGACACAAGAATCTTAACGAGCATGGCAAGTTTGTTTCTCGCTTTCATAACTGGTGGGTAGGTGTTGCCGATAGACCTTTATCAGACATGATGGGCCTCATGGATGACTTCTTTGAGAAAGAAAATTATACTTGGGAAGATCTATATGTGGGATCCCGTTAGTATTTTTGTTATAATGTGGACTCTTAATGCAGGGGTACCGGAGGCAAGATTGAGTGTAGACAACACCCTTGAATTAAGAGAGCAAGAGCTAATTAATAGAATAATTACTGGTCCCGTGAAGTCAGGAGTTAATTATGACTACAAAACTATTGAAATGTATGGCAACAAGTCTGCAGAACACTACCTGCTGCGGTAAAGAAGGTCCACGTTAAATGATTGAGATTAAGTTTGGCTATCTTGATCCAGTAATAGGGCAATACACACCAGTTGTCCCCATGTCAAAAGTACTGCCTGAATGGTATAAAAAACTACCTACAATGTCTCCAGGTGCTGCCAAGTGCCCTGTGCAAAGATTATTAAACCTTGATAGCAATAAAGATTTTACCACTATCAAAGGTTGCCCACCTGTGCAGGATTATCTTACTAGTGGATATGCAATACCCTGGTCTTATGAAACGTTTTTTAGTGTGCAGTCGCATGAAGATGGTACAAAGGGTTTTAAGTTTTATTCTGCACATAAAGAGTATATTAGCTTTCATCATGCACAACAGTTTCCTGAAATTAAATCCTACATGTTCAAAGTAAACTCACCTTGGACCATCAAAACACCAAAAGGTTACTCGTGCTTATTCTTTCAATCTCCTCTCCATATGGAGAATAGATATGCAATGATACCAGCCATTGTTGATACTGATAGCTACCATCAACCAAATTTTGTTGGCTACATGCTGGAAGATGAATTTACAGTCAAACCCAATGAACCATTGATATTTGTCATGCCTTTCAAAAGAGAGCATTTTAAATTGAAGCTAGTGCAGCAAGAGGTCGATAACTACACGGCCCTCTTTGGTTCAAAAAGAATGGATGGGGCACACAGTTTATATGCTCAGCATGCCTACAAAATATTAAGCTGGGCCAGAAAACTATTTCAATAGTTGCTTTGCACTACAATTCATGTATACTCACATTATGAAAGATAACATTGTTGAAATGGTTTTAACGTCCATCGTTAACAAGGATTCCATTTTGAATGATATTGTTAACGATATTGAAAAGAGGTTTAAAGTCAGTCTTGATGTTGACAAAGCTCGCAATCATTTGTCGGCAGTAGAATTAGAATCAAAATCTATATCTATCTCGTGAGAAGAATTAAGCGTTGGATTTATTTAGCAACAAAAGCCTTTATAAATGATTGTTCAGTAGGATTATTATTGATTAGCATAGGATTCATAGGGGGCATATGTTTCACAAAATTAATCAACTGTTTTCAAAGGTTGTTTCATTTATTCTGAGTTTGTTTGTATATACGCAACCAACATATGCTGCAGGTCCAAATACTCTTGCAGAGCTATTGGTTCAGTTTGATCAACCCCCAAAAGAAAAAACAGCATCTGAAATAATTAGAGATTTTCAAATTAAAGAAACCATGGCCGCATTAGAAGTTGACATGTTGAAGATGGAGCCGTCGTTACAATTTAATGGACATCAATATTGGTACGACTTTGAGGGCAATAAATTTTACGATTGGATACCTTGCAGTTTGCGACCTGAGATATTATACTGTTGTTATGGCAAAAATTAATAAAGTTTCTCGGGAAAATATCTGGCAAGTCAGGATACATGTAGACGATCCAGATTGCGTATGGAATGTCAACCCAACAGCTTCATATTATAAAATTATCAAAGCAAATAATGCCAATGCTGCTGTAAGAGGGGCAGCAACATATTGCAACAGACAAATGAAAGCATTTCCTGGTGCACACTTCAAGTACTCTGCACAAGATGTCAAACCATACTTTTATAATATTGGCAGAGAATTTGTGGAGCAAAAAGAAAAACCACTGGTCATTGTATCAAAATATTAGTAGTGATCACCATATGGTTTCCATTGCAGAGTAGCTTCATCCCATAACCAATACACGTCATATATACCTTCTTCAGCTAAATCCTTAAAATACCACTCTGTAGCAGATATATATACTTTATTTTTATATTTTAATGTTGGCTCTGAAACAGGGGCCTTCCAGTCCAGAGTTTGCTCATCAAATATCCAAGAAGGAAAAGGCTTTTTGCTTATAAAAATGTCTCTCTCTGCATCATAACTGCCACCAATTTGTGCAGGTCTCTTTCTTGGATTGTTTTGTTCAGTATAAAAAGTTTCAATCCATGTGCCAAGATATAAACCAGGATTTGAATCCATGAACTCTTTTGTGACTACACGTATGTCAACAACTTTCCCACTGCCATCAATTTGAGCAAATGTGGTATTCATGTTATGGAATTCTCGCGAATACACCATCACTTGTGAAAACATGATAGGTGTTGTTATCATTTGCATTATAACCAATATAATTTCCACCAGAATAGGTCTGCTGGGTGCCTGGGTATCGTACACACACAACACCCTGGAAACCTGCACCAGGATCACCTACAGCTCCACACCCATACATATAGGCACTAAATCCATCAGGACTGTTATTATAATTGCCGCCGCCAGCACCGATGCCACCTACACCATATAAAGTACCACCGCGGTTTGCACCCCTGTATCCACCACCAGATCCCACATATGTTGTGCCTTGAGTAGCAAATGGCTGCATGAGTTTTGTGTTTGCATCTAATGCCCAACCGTTTGGGGCTGCTTCATTGTGACACCCCCCGGCTCCACTGTACCCACCACCTGGTCCACCACTATAAGGCCAGTTACCATTATTTTTGCCATATCCACCTCTGTATCCCTGTGGTGCAGTGCCTGCACCACTGTTGCCACCACAGCCATTGCCTCTTCCTGCAGTGTTGCCACCTCCACCTGATCCACCAGCTTGTCCATTGCCACCGCCTCCACCACCACCAAGTGCAACGAATGTACCAAATTGACTGTTGGCACCGTTTGTGTCACTACCATATCCTGCTCCACCTACTCTGACAACATATGAGGCACCAGAAGGTGGAGTTAAGCTGAACCAAGGAATAACACCTCCGCCACCGCCACCACCGCCACCTGCACCGCCACCGCCTCCCACAAGGAAAACTTCCAAGGGTGTGATGAAGGTGTTGCTAGAAATTGGCTCAGATGCAATGCCCGGGCCAAATGAATTTACTGCTTTGAATCGCAATGTAATGTTTTGATTATCTGGTAGATTTGTCACGCTGAAAGGGCTGGTGGTCTGTGGCGGGCTAAATGCAACAAAAGCCCCTTCATTGACATTGTACTGATAGTTTGTGATGGGTGCACCTCCATTGGATCGAGCAGCAAATGAGACACTAACTCTTTTATCACCAGGGGTTGCAGTAAATAAAACAGGTGGATTGGGTGGACCAACAGGCAACGCTTGCACTGTGTTGGAGGTGTCACCTGGTCCAGCAACGTTCACACCTCGCAAGTTAATGTAGTATACATTGCCATTGGTCAGCTCATTTATAGTTGCTGGTGATGTGGTCCGAGGTGGATCAAAGGGTACACTATTCAAACCATCTGTGGAATATTCATAATTTAATAATGGCGCATCAGATGTTGTTGCTGCAGGAGTGAAAGATATAGTAACTGATTGATCACCTACTTGAATGTTTGTGATGGTGGGCGCCAAGGGTGGATCTGGTGGCAGTGGTTCAAGAGGCAAGCCAGAGCTCAGAACAAATGTGTTGTTACCAGCACAGAACCCAGTTTGCCAAGAGGTATCTGCACTCAATTCAGTGAAAGAGGTAAAATTGCCTGTGCCACCACACACATCCAATCTGGCATCTGCAATGCCTGCACCATACAGTCTGTTGTTAGCAAATAACATTGAATGTGCAATGCCCTGGTAGTAGGGCAGACGAGACCATCTTTTGCCAAGAGCCCACCAGCTGTTGGCAGTGACATTGGTCTGGCCAATGCCCAGTTGCCCCACAGAATTGGCCCCTGCAGCATATGCTATTCTGCCTGAAAGGGCAATTGTATGATATGAACCTACGCTTATGTCTGACCAAGTGGCATTGAGATGTACAAATTCTGTTACAAAACTAGTTGTAGGTTCAAAGGGTATGCCACCTTGACCCAATTGATTGTAGGTGTTATCCCCTGCACCATACCAGACATTTCTTGCATTAGTTGCAGAAAGTAAAAAGGCATGATCAGCTGTGACACAAGTGACTATTCTTTTCCATTGACCTGTTAGCAATGTGAAGTTGGTAACATTTGTCGTTCTGCTGGCCCCTAGCACACCCACACCAAGTTGACCAGCATTGTTGCGACCTTTGACATACACATCAGTACCTGAGAGTGCCAGCATGCCTCTGTATGTGACCTCAAAATCATTGAATGTGCCAGGCACAGCAGTAAAATCATGAGCAAATGTGCCCCCGGGTTCATCTCTGCCTCTGTAGAAAAGAGTTCCATTGGTTGAAAGAGCCCATATGTTATTGATTCCCGCACGAACTTTAACAAAATCACCCCGCCCAATGGCAGACAGCACTGGTATGGGTGTTTGAGTTGATCCAAATATTCTGTTGCTGTTGTCACCCACACCATAAATTCCATTCATGAGACCACTGGTGGCTATGACCGTGGTGTTGCCATTGCTGTGTATGTCTCTGAAATTTACCGTTGCAAAATTAAATGAAGACACAGGAAACAAATTGCAAATGGAAGAAGGCTGCACACCTGCACCTGTGACAGGTGCCAGTTGGTTGCTGGGGTTGCTACCCACAGCGTACCACCTGTTATCCACCAGTATTCTCACAGGGGGAAGATTGCGCACATATTCGTAGCGCTCTTCTTGAGCTGCAATAGCTGTTAAGTACTGATATGTAAAATTCATACTTTTTTTTATTATTTATAAGAAAACCATGGTAAAAAGAGTGCCATATCTTATAATTAACCACGTGAACACCATGGAAGACATTCGAAACATCCTCGCTTGCATCGAAGTGGGACTGGATAGCATTGAGCTTACGCTCTCTGAGTTCGCACCAGCCAAGAGCGAATAATCGATAAAAGTTAGAGATTTACCGAAAGGTTATCTTATAATACCTCTATGCAAAAGTTCCTATACGAAAAATATGAAGTGAGTCACCGCGGCAGAGTGTTCAAAGGTTGTGTGTCAGTTGTGGCTGAAGACAAACATCAAGCACTTGAACAAGCACAAATCAAAGCTGGTGAAGGCATCATTCTGTGTCCAATCTACTGTCCTCCGTCCGAATAACAAATTAACTTGATCTAGGTCCAAAGGCCTGTATTATATTAATCATGAGTGCCATGCAAATTACTGAAACCATTCGCAGTCAAATAGCTCAAATCACAGAGCCTGCATTCAAGAATCTGGGATTTGCAATGACAGCCTCTGATGTTTGGAATGACATTGCGCGATTTGGCAAAGGATTGGAAGCCACATTCTATGTGGATACCATTGAAAATGTGGACAGAAAGTTGTTTGCTGCACAGGCTCAAGCTTTGAAAGAAGCAAACAAGAGCATTGCAGAGTTCAAGGTGCAATCCAAGAGACCTGGCAAAAATGTACGCTTCTATCTAAAGGTGACTGATGATCAGATTTCTGCTTGATGCAGTTGTTGCATTTGCTGTCATCATTAGTTCTGGTATCATTTTCTTGTTTGAGATTGCCACACAGATTGTGTATTGTTTGCAGCGATTTTATGATGGGGTCATTGTGCCAGCTTTGATTGAAGGTCTGGCAGATTTGAATGTGATACTCATTGTGTTTGCTCAGATGTATCATGAATGGATGTGCAGGTGTTGTGCTTATCTATCCAAAATTTTGCTGCAGATAGCTAAACACTCTCATGACAAATCAGAGAAATTGATTCACAAATATTGGGCAACCTGAGTGAATAATGTCACAAAGATAATGAGCTGGCCTGTATAATCATTTCCTATACATTATGGTCATGATGAAAAACAATTGGAAATATGTGAGTGTGGAACTGGGGGGTACCCGGTATGATTACATCTATGATGTGCATAAGAATGATGTGTATACTCAAGATTTCCCTGGTATTCCAGTGCAGAAGTTTCACATGTCTTGTGGCCTGTTGATGGATCCAGACACCTTGAAGGAGATCATTGCCTACAAATTGGGCATGCATGAATTGATGCATACCCAGTCAACTGCATCATATGAAAGTCTTTTCTGAATCATTTCGGAGGCCGACGGTATCAAAGCACAGCCAGGTGCAGACACTCATGGTGCAACGCGACCTGGCCATGGCTTGAGAGGGTAAGCTGATTCCCCTGAAGCAATCAGTTCATCATCGTAGTTTTGCAGTATCTACGTTAAAAAAACTGCCTTTTTTATTAGAAATACAGTTGACTTGTCCCAATAAGCCTGTACAATTGTGGGTATGATGAATGAAACAACAATTGAAGTGAAGAGTACCACCTCTTACAAACCTGTACCTGCAATCTTTAACAAGAAAGGCTTCACCTACCGCCAGTTGAAACGTGAGGGTAATCGTGCCATATTTGAACAGACCCGTGGGGGAAGTGCATTGTGTAACTACGAGGTAGTGAAGATTGGTAAACACAATGGATACACCATGGGTGGATCTTATATTGAACCTGCAGAGACGTATCCAGGCAGTTCATTGTGGGGCATCATGGGTTGGACTTGTACGAGCCTGGAAGATGCTACTGCAAGGTATGAGGGCTTGCATGGCTAAGAAGAAAAAGACTGCAGAACATGTTGCAAAGTTCCAGGTGGAAGTGCCTGCAGATCCAACAATGAATGCAGACAACCTGCAAGTAGGATTGGTGGATCCTGCCATGGCCATGATGCTCATGAATGATGTGGGCCATGTGATTGTACAAGAGTTATCAGACAAGGTGAAAGAATTAGAGGAAAGGGTGCGGGCACTGGAAGGCAGATAACATGCACAAAGATCTTGATTGTTGTGGGTTGACCGAAGAATTGAAGAGAGTGTCATATCGATTGGAAGGCATAGAGAAGAGGATATCTCAGATAGAGAGACACAAGTTCTTCCAAGAGTATAGGCCGTTGCCGATGTGGATGCACAACATGGTGGACAAGATAGATGCATGGCTCAAACAGCGCACCTCCTAATGCATACGACGCAGTCGTGAGGTTCCGATGCAAATTTTTGCATGCAGACTGACTAAATAAAGCATCATGACATTAGCCATTGTGGGTTATGCTTTGGGATTCATCACTGGTTGGAAGCTGTCACATCTGTGCCGCATGCATGCTTGATATTCACAGGTGCATTGCATATAATAATGAACACAATTCAAATGAAAGATTTTGTACAGAAGTTCATCAATTGGTATGTGGACAGTCATGCCATGCCGGATGCAGTATCACACATGAAGCTCATAGAATTGGTCAGAGAAGCAGAATTGATATTGAAAGATAAATGCATAAAAAAGCATTAAAAAAGCATTAAAAATGCAGAAAAATATGCAAAAATGCATGGGAAAATGCAAAAAGATGGGGATAGAGATGATTGGATTCATGTGTAAATGCAACAGTATCAACGATGTTGTGCATTGCATATACGGAAATACCCAGGAATACGGACAAATAGCTTGAACCAGTAGCAGATCCCTATATCATATTACACATGATGAATGATACAAGCCACCCACTACTACTGAATCCTTCCATTGGATTGCCCATAGACACCATCATGACATTGTCTGAGAATACCAGACACCTGTACGATACAATCTACGACTATTGCACCTATGCTAGTGATCCCCAGTACCGCACCCTGCACACATTTCGCAACAAGATCGCCAAGATTGCGGATCTGCGTGAACGTGCCATACTCATTGACTACTTTAATAACGATCCTGCCATACGATGGACAGGCATGCCAGCAGATCCATATGCATACTATGCACAACCTTACTAAGATAATAGCCCAACGGAGATAATAGCGGGGCCGCTTTAATCGCACATGCACACATGAATACAGGTGAACACATATACCAATCTCTTGTAGATACTATTGTTAAGCTATCCATTACCTGGATTGATCGGCTAGATACAGACATGCATGCATCTGATGTGTTGGAGTATACTAAAGGCCAATTGAGCAGACATTTTGAAGCATTGAGTGCTGGGGAGTTCTTGCGTTTGGAACGATATCTTCATGACCATGGCCTGCTACACTCTGATGCCAATGCAGATGCATTCCAGGCTGTGTACAATTCTCTGTGGAACATCATAGAAATAGAGTTAAGTAAATTGTATGCTTAATGTTGCTGCAGATGTGTTGGCCGCCAGCGTTGTGCCTTTCTTCTTTGTATGCTTTGGCATCCTATGGCTGGGCTTTAAGATTATAGATCTTTTTAAGAAAAAGTAAAGCTTTTGTAACTGCTTCATAATTGGGGTTTGCTAAATAGTTGATCTGCCCTACCATACTGTAACTACTTCTCCTTCAATATCATTTGTAGTTTGTTGATTCACAACAATCCAACGACTGTTCATACTCAACACCTTTACGCGTAAAGTAGCGGTCCAGAGCCCCCTCCTCCCTTCTTAATTTTCAAGATGGTTCCGCTTTCCCTAACTTATCCATATAGTATAAAGGAATTGGCAATTTGGTCAATACATATTTTGTTATTGTTTTAACCCAAACTTCCAAATATAATATAAAAATGAAAATTGATAAAAACAAATTGAAGGTGGGTTATATATTTGAAGGTAGTGAGGGTAGTGATGAAATTATTACATATATTGATAGAAAAAATGGGATAGTTTATTGTAGGCATTTAGAGGAAGATGGTAATAGATATAAAATTGAAAAGGATGGAAGTGTTAAAGTTTGAGGTTGACAAAATAAGTAAATCCCTTATAATATAGGTATGTTAAATAAAAATAGTAAATTGATATGTGATAAGTTAAAATTGATTGGTAATTTGTTGGATGAAGTGGAGGAGGTGTATGAGAATTGTGGTAGGAAGATTGATAGGAAGGAA
>Ga0214921_10009926_pt1 | contig 11897 bp, 20 predicted proteins | sample LL1505_MetaG_FD_177992 | JGI IMG/M metagenome (GOLD analysis project Ga0214921, IMG submission 177992) | Freshwater microbial communities from Lake Lanier, Atlanta, Georgia, United States - LL-1505 | ecosystem: Environmental > Aquatic > Freshwater > Lake | place: USA: Georgia | collected...
AGAGATCATGTATTTGTGTAAGAACCGAAAGTGTCATAATCAAGTGAATCAACGAGGTGACTTGTGTGTCAAGTGCTCACCTCCTGAAGTGGAGACCTGTGGAGGATGTAATACAACCGAAGGAGTTTGGGCGCTTGGATTTTGTACTAAGTGTTGGATCGATAAACATACCCAGATGTCGGATGGATACTTCTGTGGATTTGCAGACTGCAAGGAATGTAGTGTCTATCCTTATTCCTGCAGAACGTGTCAGTGTGAGGAATGTGGAGATTTGTATCGTCTCGAAGAAGGCGATGAACCAACTGGAGTGTGTTATGAATGTAAGAACCCACCTAAAAAGTGTCCTTGTGGTGAAGTGAGTATCTCAGAGATGGTTGGACAATGTATTGACTGTTACTATGCTGACCGTGATGTTCGGCATAACATCAATGACGACTGTGATCATTGTTCTTAGAACGTCCCTAGTGAGGTCCTCCGAACGTCCACCCAAAACGGATCTAAGTCCATCCAATAAATCATTTTTAGTGTTAAATGTCAAGTATGTCGTATGAATCCGAACATTGTCCAGGGTGTGATTTTGAAATTACAGTAGGAGCAAATGGGTACTGTGCATCGTGTTGGATTGAACGATTTGGATGCGAAGATCTTTCTCCAATTTCCTTTGATCCAGATGAAGACGAGTACGTAGAGTCAGTGATTAGAATTCAAAAATGGTGGAGAAAGGTGTCGAATCAACCAAGATGTGATGGTTGCTACTTCAATGCATTAAATCAACTAGCGCATATGAGAATTGGCGGATGTTTGTATGAACCAGATTTGTATGAACCCGAGTGAGGTCTTCCGAATGTGTAAAAAATGGAATCCAAAACTTTTTAGATTTGGATTCCATTATAAAATGATTGACTTCATCAAACTCGGATACAGCAAAAGTGAACAAGAAATGTTGGAGGACGCATACCAAGCGATTGAAACTACTAAGATGTGGGACTACATGAAGAAAGAACCAGTTGGAGGATATACGTTTACCGATGATGAAGAACTAAGACTCATCAATAGACATCTTGAATACGGTGGACATTCTGGTTTCTCGTTTGGATGGACCATGAGAACCATGCAACAGATTGCGAGAATTGGAGAAGAAAAGTTCATCGAAGAGTGCTTAACCTTGTTGGAGAATGTGGGCAAACGCCCCATGAATCGGTAGTTGAACAATACGACACCACGCTAGATAGAGACGAAATGCCTCTTCATCTTTGAAGAACGGAAACGAAGGATAACAATTTTTCAGTTCAACAAATGCGTCTGCATGTTTTGGTGAATTGTTCGAACGAAAAAAGTGGATGATCTCATCTAATCTTGCAAGACGTTGAGGAAGGGGCATAGATTGAATACGTGCTCGGAGTGCGTCCATTGAAGAATTAAAGAGATTTTGGTTTAAATGAATGACAACCTATCCAAGTATGTCTTGTACCGCAATTGCCTCTGTTTATTCGAATACGACTTTCAAGAAGTTCGTGAATGTATACCAAACCCAGTTCGTTGATTTCAAGGCGTCTGGATTAGGTGATTACCTTCGAGGATCCTTTATGGTTCTTCAATTACTTCGAACTCTTGAGAAATATACCGGTGTCCATGTAGACTTTGATATGGATTTGCGAAATCATCCTATGAGCAAGTTTTTGATTTGCGACCAAACCCTTGAACGACCTGCAAGTTATCCAGCACTTGGAAACTTCCATATTGATTCGCTCTTGGTCAATCAAGACGAAAATGACATTGCGTACCAACACATTGTTCGTGAAATCATTCGATATTTCAACAAGATCCAACAACCGACCTTTTTTGCCTACTCTTGTAAGGATCTAGTGTATACTGAAATTCTTGACTCTGAAAGGGCATTGATTCGTTCTAAGATTCAACCCACTCCTGAGATGGAGACCTATATTACAGACTCACTCACTCGTTTGGGAGTCACAGGAGCCTATACAAGCATTCACGTTCGACTGGAAGATGCAGTATGCTTTCCTCATGCAGTTGGAACTAGTCAGGCAACTTTGAATACTCAGTTAATGGACGATTTAGTGACTGCTGTACGATCCAAGGTTGAGGAAGGTAAAACGTATGTGTTAGTGTCTTCTAGTACAAGGGTTAAAGAAGCGCTAACAGGTGGAAACATTCTTTCACTTCCTACTGCAATCTGCCATATTGGTCAGAATCAAGAACCTACCGATGAACAATTACGAGACACATTGCTTGATTTCTACTTGATGTCGCGTTCAGCAGAGATCTTGGCGTTCAGTACGTATCAACGTACTGGATTCAGTTTAGAGTGCAGTCATATTTATGGAATTCCCTATACGATGACACACGTTGAAGACAAGGAAGAAACTGCACGAAGGGAAGCACAGCAAAAGCAATTTGAGGCAATGATGAGACGATATTAAAATGGATTTAAAACTTCCAAACTAAATTAGATTCATCTGATAAAAATGACTGACTGCCCAATTTGCTATGAAAGTATAACTCAGACTACAGGTTGCTGTGTTCTGAGTTGTTCTCATTCCTTCCACATTCGATGTTTGACTAAATGGACTTCTGATGCGTCCACCTGCCCCATGTGTCGTCATGCTTTGACCGACATTGAACTTAATCGCCCAGATCCGCCTCCAAAACAAGAAGTTGTACGCTCCGAAGTTCGATGGTTTAGTATTGGATCCTATATTTGGACCACTGAAGATCGTATTTCACAAGTAATCCAAGAAGCGGGTGTTACCCGAAACCGAGCAATCCAGGAACTTCGTGATAGTTCTGGAGATGTAGATGAAGCAATACTTATGGCTCTTGATACTCACAGACGATATGTTCCAAGTAGTCCCCCTCCACTACGAGATCCATTGAAACCCACAGATGAAATGATCACTGCTTGGGCACTTGAACGTTTGTTCAAATACGGAACAATCATAGATGATTCCTACGATTACGGAAGTCTGGAAGATACGATTCACCGCACAAATGTAACTCGATTCAGCGGACATGCATCTAGTTTATGGATGAATTCTGACTTCATAGGTGCTGAAGTTCGTGACCGATCACCCTCGATCTAAAACGGATGTATTTACGTTTGAATAGACAAACGTATCATGAATAAACAAAACGCAATCTCTTGTTGTCTCTTTGGGTTCTTAGTGTTCTTAATGATTCTCTCCTTACTTTGAAATGTAAAATGGACTAATTTTTTCAAATTCATTGATAGTAAAATGAAGACCTTAGAATCCAAAGTTAGAAAAGCAAAGGCAGAATACGAAGCACTCAAAGCAAACTATGAAACACTCAAAAGTCTGAACTGGGACATCTTCTACGGACGAGAAGAAGGTGTTCATGATGTTAAAAAAGAGAACGAATTAAAAAAACAAGTTGAGACAGCGCAGAAGAAGATGGAACAATTACAAGGGTTTCTTCAAGCAAAAAAACAATCTTAACAAATCAAACCTTTTTAAGTATATAATGAACACCATTGATCACGAGTTAAGAATTCTCCATGCAAGGATTGAGGAGTTGGAAAACAAGAAGCGTATCGAAGAGGAACGAAAAACCAATCCTATCATGGTTCTTGAGAACTTTATACAAATCAAGAAACAGGCAGTTGAACGAAACAGTTACTCCAATAATCTACCTCTTGCGAGAAAATACGATCAAGAGAAGATCTTGATGATTGAACCTGTATTGATTGTTTTGAAAGACCTGTTAGAACGGGTTTCAAGGTTAGAGCAGAAGTAAAATGGATACTGAAACCAGTTAGTGTAATCTTTTTACATACACTATGGAATCTATGGAAAATGATATCAAAGCACTTCAGGCTAAACTTGTTGAACTTGAAACCAAACTTGAACAAGAAAAGCAGCGTCAAGAAAATGAACGTAGTAAACAATCCTCGCTAATTAAACAGCTACAAGAGTTATTAAGTGAACGATCTAAAAGAACTTATTGTCAAGCTGCAAAGATTTGTGGTGTTTCTGCTAGAGCAGATCAACCTATCTTCTCGGTTATATCAGAACTTCTTGGTGAACTAAAGTTTAGAGTAGATGAGTTATGGGAAGCACATCCGCCAGTTATAGAGTTACGTAAAAAGCAGTCGTAAAATGGATTTAAGTTCCACCAACTCTATCTTTTTCACTCTAAAATGACACATCTTCTACAAAAATATCTTAATGAAAACTGTTCAGGAATACTTCAAAATAACCACTACACCTATTGGATTCCTCAATCCATCTACAATGATCTTTCAATCAAACGATGGAAGTATAATCGACCACCTGATAAGGATCGTGTTGCTGAAATCCACGATTTTATGAATGAATCCAAACGCATGGACGGAATGCTCTACCTTGCATACATTAACAAAGAACTAGTCTGCTATGAATCCAATCATCGTCGTGAAGCATTGATTGGAATTGAAGGCATGAATCCCATTCTCGTGGATATCTTATGGGACGCAACCGACGAGAGTGTGAAGACTGAGTTTCTCAGACTGAACAAAGCAGTGTCTGTACCTGAACTCTACGTCTCTGAAGAGACATCCGTAGACCCAATAGAACTCATCAAATTGAGAGATACATTCTGTGAGACCTACAAACAACTGAAAGTGACTACAGGTCGTCCAAATGCCCCTAACTTCAATTCAGACATGGTGATGAATGAGTTTCTGAGGGTCATGAAAGAGAATAAACTCAGTCCATCTGAATTCTGGACTCGGTTGATGCGTCTCAATACCCAAATGTCCACTCGTGATCGCAAGAAGTTGACTCCAAAAGTCATTGAAAAATGTGAACGATCCGGATTGTGGCTCTTTGCATGGAGTCGTGTATTGGATGCTAAGGAATTGGTTTAAACTTCGTCATTCATCTGTAAATAAATGGCTAATATCCTTCAATTTACCCTCATATTCATTTTTTAGTTCTTCATAATGTGACTGAAAACATGGAACGCATACTTGATGCTTTATACCAAATCTCCATACAGGTGATATATACATGTCATTACACTTTAAACATGGAAGTCCACTTTCCCATTCTGGTATATTACGAACCCAAAAAGCATCTCTCATTGATTCGTATGAGATCTTTGCTTCACGATAAGGTTCAAACTCTTCCCAAAAGTTACAAGTTTCTTCTATATCAAGATGACTATAAAACCCATCCCAAACGTTTGGTCTTTTGAGAGGACAAGTGAAGAACATTTTTCCCTTGTCGTTTTTCATATTAATTTCACAGGGATAACCGTGCTTACAAAGTGGTCTATCTATACAAACTTTAGATTTCAATGATGAATCAAGATATTTGTATTGATAATCAATGCAACGCTCTATTGTTGTATATTTACCACCACGAACTAATCCACAATTATCGCTATTCTCATACATATACCTCTCAGTTATAAGGTTTTCTACTTCAAGATATCCCTTGTCATCTTCTCCATTCCATTTCAGTTGAGACATAGGATTAGATTTACCATCAATCATATCATTGTAATTTTTCATAAAAAGTATGTTATTTGGAACATGATATAGTCCAATAAGCTGTGTAGGTGTATGTCTATTTGTATTTACACCACCTCTTCCAGTTTGGTGTTCATTAAACCTACGATATAAACGTGTTGTTTCACCTACATATATATGTCCATCTTCACTTTTAACTACATATACCCAGTGCATTAATGTTAGTATCAAGAACTGTTTAAACACTCCACAGATTCATAGTCTTCACTTGTAATCGTATGTATTTTTCCATAGTAGCATTCATCTCATCAATCGGCATAGCAGATTCGCAGATTGTTTTAAATAGACAACCAAGACATCCTCCTAAGACACTGACTTTGTCGTAGATTCTATGGTCAATTAGATCTCCAAAGTGATTCTTGTAGATTTTGTAGTACGCTTCAGTAAAGTCACAGTGTCTTTTTTGTCTTCGGATTTTATCATAGAACTCTTTATTCATCTCTCTTGTAACAAACTCAATCAGATCAGTAGCGACTAACTCAATTTTATCGTTGTAACTCATTTTGTCCTAGTTCTAGGAAGATTGAGTTAAATTAGATCCATTTTTTGGAGTAAAACCGATTACACGTATAGAGTTGTATACTAGTATACAATATGGCTAAACTTATTTGCAGAGGCAACGATCTTGGGTTTACGATTTTACCCTATTCTGAGGGTGATAAGGATTCACTTGAAGAGGAACTACTTGAAAATCCTAGTGACAGTGTCCTTGGATATGTCACGTGTTCACGTAAGTTTAGGTATACCGAGTCAGGCAAAGTTACCGAAGTCGGTGACCATTGGGCACTCGATATTCTCAATGAGTTTCCGTACATTGAAGAGGATGGACCATGGATTGTCTACACGTGCTGTCCTGAACACGCACAAGACGCCTTTCACAAGATTGGTGGTGATGAAGTTCTACAGATTCATAACTGGGATACATGGTCTATAGCAGGCAAGGAAGCCAACGTAGCAGTGGTCACTTCGTTCGAAATATTCTAAAATGGATTACATACACTCAAACAAATCGTAGTCATAGTTAAAATGCCTCGCTTTGTTCGTATTCATCAACAAGTCATTCATATTCCGTCCCTTGCAAATGTTAGTATGGGAACTAACTGGTTAGGTCAACCCTTCTTGACCTTCTATTATCACAATCAACACAGTCAGACGATTTCGTATGGCTGGGGTAAGTGGGAAGAGTGTGAAAAAGATATGATTCGTATAAAAGAGTCTATGATGGAAATTGAACGTGTTCTCTCAAGTGTAGTTCTGACTGTAAAACCTCAAATTGTAGAGGTTGAACTTTCAAACAAAACGGAAAATGTATCTGTAGATACATCTACCTTATAATGAAATTCAACGCATACATCGATATCTTTGCAACATCGTTCTTAGTAGTGGCCTTCTTGGTGGTTTTATTCATAGTCTAAAGTAATGATACAGACCTTTTTGTTTGTAGTAATGGTTACGCTTGGATTATCAATGATTCAAAACCGTTCAAATTTTCCTACAATCATTATGATTCCACTGTTGACTGCACTTCTTACAAAGTATACACTAGGAGACTGGGATTCTGGGTTCAGATGGACATCAAATGATGTTTTGTTTTGGGGAAGTGTACTTGCCATAAGTTATGCAACCCTTCAGTTCCTCAAGACTTTTCTATAACTACTATAAATGGGAGTCAAGTCTGAAGGTTTGAAGTTCAAATATTCGTTGTATTCCGCTCTCGCCTTTTTCCTTGTGGCGAACCCAATTACATTTAAGTTTGTGAATTCATTGATCGCAGGAGTTGCAGTCAATGGATGCCCTACAGCGTTTGGTTTCATTCTTCATTCAATAGTCTTTTTCGGTGTGTTGTACGGTCTAATGAGTTTACCGAGCGACAGAGATTAAAAAAATGAATATAAGGATATGTGTTTTGTATAATTCAATGACGCACTTTGAATACGGTGCACTAGATAAAGATACTAAGAAATTTGTTGAACCTAAATACGCAAAAAGGAGAACGAAATATAGTTGTCCTGATTGTGAGAGAGATGTTCATGTATGCAAAGGTGAAATAAGAATTCCATATTTCGCACACGATCCAGATCCAGAAAATCGTTGTACATATTTCAACCCTAATCCTTCTTCAATTCAACAACATAAAAATGCTCAATTTAAATTGAGAGAGTTTCTAAACAATGGGACTAAAATTGATATTCTTAGACCCTGCTTATGTGGAAGACGTGAACATACAACTGAAAGAAATTTTCACTCATATTTTGGAAAGGGAAAGGTAGAATATAAGTTTACTTATAATAATTCAAATAGATTTGCTGATGTTGCATTAGTAGACGGTGATAAGATAATAGTTATATTTGAAATAGTTCATACACATTATACGTTAGAGAAAGATAGACCAGATCCATGGTTCGAAATTGCTGCGAAGGAGATAAATAACATACCAATTGATTCTAAAGAGATTGTATTGACTTGTTTAAGACAATTACGATCTCCAGAATGTATCAAAGAAGAAGAAGAATTGAAACGAAAGAAACAAGAAGAAATTGAACGTCAGAATAAAGAATGGAAAGAACGAATGGAACGCAGTATTAAAGAACAAGAAGAACGAATGAAAATTTGGCATAAAGAACAACAAGAACGTTATGAAAAAAGTTTAAAAGAACAAGAACAACAAGAACAACAAGAACATCATGGAGAAAGCGAACTTTTGAGAAAAGAACGGTATGAAGAACGCGAACGTTGGAGAAAAGAATTTAATGAAAATCATGATCTTTGGGATAAAGAACATAAACAACAAAGAGAAAGGGAAAGAAGTGAGGCCATAAGAAGAGCAATTCAAATAGAGAATGAACTCAAAGAAAATCGTGAAGCTCGTAGAAAATTTGAAGAAGAAAAAAAGAAGAGTGAAGAAGATAAAAAGAAGACTGAAGAACGTAATAAACAACTTCAGTTTGAACTATTACAATTATCAAGACAAGTACCCAAGTGTAACAAATGTAGTCCATTCATTACACTAGACTATAAAGATTGGAATTGGAGATGTAATGCATGTAAGGTTTTGATTAAGGATCTACATCTTAAGCATCATCAAAATTAACCTTTTAACCCTCTTTCTTTTAGTTCTTTCTTCTGAATCTTCAATTCTCTAGCAAGAACTCTACGAGTAGGACGACTGAGCACCTTAAATAGATGATGGTGTTCTCGCAGATAATCACTCTTCTTCATACGAATGGTCTTGTTTCTACGAGTACTTTTACGCATTATTAAATAGAATGGGTAGTTTTTTAAACACTCATTCAAAATGATTTACTATCATCCTAACTGTATATCAATATACAAAACTTGATAACATGGATATCATTCTTGTAAAAAGAACCCCAATCAGTGCAATGGATTTAACATTTGGAGAAGTTTTGTTTGGAATGTTAGGAAATGATGCAAGAAGTTTGATGAAATCATGTTTAGGAGAAGAAAAATTATTGTTCTCAATCAATGATGATTGGAAATATACACAAAAAATGACAGTGAAGGTTATTATTCCAAAAACCGATAAAATGTTAATTCTCCACTGGGATGGATATGAAACTGGGTGTAATCCGTTTATGTTCTCAATTGGAAAGAACACATTGATACCTCATAGTATTGAAGAAGAATTTGTAGCTATGTTTGGAGATAATCTTACAAAAGAGGTTGAATATACTATTGACGAATATAATGAAGATCTTGAATTTAGTAGGTCTAGTCTTAAAAAACGTTGGTTAGATGATTGTATTCCTCCATTTTCATTATATAAATAGATCAGACAGAAGTTATGAACTGCCAAGAAAGGTAATCGCAAATCTTTCGCCATATTAAGTCATGTGATATCAATCGGTCGCGTGATTTCAATAAAGGAAAGAACACTTTGTATTCATCCAAATCCAGCAACTCAAAGAACTTGTACAAAATGTAGGAATACGACAGAAAGTTCGTTCGGTCGTTCGGACAATACAACAAAAAAGGTGCCTGAATTTCCTGAAACATTGCACGAACCTTTTCCTCAATTTCAGGGGTAATGGTTGGTGGAGGATTACCGTTCAATCTACTCAAAATATGTGCACGATGCTCGTAATACTTGGATCGTCCTAACTTTTTCAGAATCTGACGTATGTCCTCTTCAGACATATCGGCAATATTATCAATCCTACGTTTCTTGATTTCTAAGATCACTTCATTCATGACTTCTTCGGGAATAATGGTAGACTCCTTTGCTTGGAACTGGTTCAGAATCTCATTGAGATGGTTAATCTTTTTGTATGCATAATTGTTTCGGTCTTTGGGTGGATCACGGAAACTTGGAAAATCTGAAACGACTAACGCATACTCTTCAGAACCACACGATGGACACACTAAAATACCTTCTGAACTGATTTCTTCACGCGCTACATTACACGCAGGACAGTGTTCAGTCAATAATTGTGTTGCTTCTGGACCATTACTTAGTTTCATACGAGTCACGTATTCATCAAAGATCTGTTTCTTGGATAATCCTGTATCCACTGCAGGTGTATTTGCTGAAAAGAATTTCATAAATGTATGTGCATCTTTGGGAAGAGGAGTAGATTGTGTAACACTTGAGGTTTCCTTTCCGTAATAGTCTAGCAAGATGTCTACGTTTTTCATATAGTATTCTTCCACTGGATTCGTCTTGGATAATTCATCTTCGACTTCTTGAATTTGTCTATCAATTTGCGAACACTTAACGATCTCAGTGAGTTCAGTTGAATTACTCAATGTTTCGCGTTGCTGTTGTAGTGTCTTAAGTTTAAGAGTCAATTCATCCCGCTGTATGTCCGAAGTATGTAATCCCCGAACTTGGTCTTGATGAATTGAATCTAAAGTTCCCATTGACGAACCTGTACTTCCAACCTCTCTCGTTTTACGAATTCGGAACACATCCATTTACAAATGTTTCTGTCTGCTTCCTGAAGACTGGATTTGTAAACATACAAGGTCGTTGCTTTTTTAAGAGTGCGAAGGTAGAATCATACGGCATTGAAAAATGAGTCGTAATATAGGTCAGCGCCAAGAACGCAGAGCGATTAATACCGCATTGACAGTGGACAAAGACTGTATTGGAGTTAGGTTCACGTAAAAAGGTAGATAACGCTTGTTCAAATGTAGGATACCATGTGAGAATATTTACAGTCATTGAATCTTCTGCACTCAGTCCAACGTAGCGTGTAGGGTTTTGCGTTCTAAACCAAGCAGGTGAATCTTCTGGAAATGCGCAATTGATAACGTGTGTAATTTTATATTTCGAACAAAATGCAGGCGTAAGCATTTCACCTGCTCCAACCAAGATGCGAGGATAGAACCATGCAGGAGGTTCAAAAAGATATCTAGGTTGAAGGAACATTACTTCTTTAAAGACCCTTGCCTTTAATCGAGACAAATCCCGCATCTTCGTATCGCATCAGTATGTAGGGTGGTAAGGGAGCAAGAGGTGCTTCTTTGTATCCACCCGAATGACTATCATGAATGGATTCAAGATGTTTGAGTTTTTCAAAATAATAATAGATCCATTGAAGAGCCATCATCAATGGTTTTGAACTTGTGATTTCTCCATGATACGAAATACCCTTTCGTTTGATTAATCCTTCTTCAATCAGTCGTATCGCAATATAGGTTGTATGTTTTCTTAACGGAACTTGTCCCAACTCAAACCGATGGTTAGAGACAAGTCTTTGAAATTCGGGAACTAGTTCGGGAATCATAGCGGGTATACATTTCAGATTGTAATATCCATAGTACAGTTCATCTCTTGAAATCGGAACGCTCAGAGTGTCGTAAATAAATGCACGACACGCGGAACATTGATGTGAACTCATTGTATTTTCTTTTGAGATTTCTTTGATTTACGAATCTGGGTTCGTTTTTTACGGAATGTAATACGTTTGGACTTCTTGACTTTTCTCGTCTTTTTACGACCACCTAATGTTCCTTCAGGAACTAAGTGAGCTTTATACCACTTTACATCTACAATGGTTTTTCGGGTATATGGATCTATGAACTTTGACGGTCCTTGTTGCCATAAGTTTTGCAATGAAGCAGGAAAGTAATAACTTTTTCTTGCAATGACTCCTCCTTCACCTACAATCTGTCCTACAACTGAACCTTCTTCAATATCATCCGATGAAATGACATCACCTGATCCAGCTTCAATGTCTTTTGAAGGAGGAGATGTTGGAGGTGTGAGAAACGCTGGGAGCTCTTCATCTTCATCGTCGGCATTATCTTCTTCTTCAGGCGCAGTATAGATAGTTGCAACTGCTCCTGTATCTGCATCTACATTACGAATCGCAGTATC
>Ga0214921_10009927_pt1 | contig 11895 bp, 17 predicted proteins | sample LL1505_MetaG_FD_177992 | JGI IMG/M metagenome (GOLD analysis project Ga0214921, IMG submission 177992) | Freshwater microbial communities from Lake Lanier, Atlanta, Georgia, United States - LL-1505 | ecosystem: Environmental > Aquatic > Freshwater > Lake | place: USA: Georgia | collected...
CTCTGGTACTGCTTGTTCGACTCAAGCCATCTCCACCAAATTTTAGGTGCGTTAGTTCAGTTGGTTAGAATACTTGCCTGTCACGCAAGTGGTCAGGGGTTCGAGTCCCCTACGCATCGCCAAGTTTATTGAAAGGAAATTATGTATTGGGGATATCACTTAATGCTTGATTGTTCTGAATGTGATGTTGACATGATGAGAGATAAGCAAAACATTTATAATTTTGTTAAGGAATTGATTAAAGATATTGAGATGGTTGCCCATGGTGAACCCATCATTGAATTTCTTTGTCCAGGAGATCCTAGTAAAGAAGGATATAGTTTGATGCAGTTGATTACTACATCATCTATCACTGGACACTTTATTGATTATGATAAGCACATATACTTAGATGTTTTCAGTTGTAAAGAGTTTGACCCAAATATAGTTAAAGGTGTTGTAGAAAAGTTTTTTGGTTCTCGTAAAATGCGAATGAATTTTATTACGAGAAACGCAGGATAGCGGAGTAGAGAAACGGTATCTCAGAAGTTTCATATGCTTCAGTTGGCAGTTCGATTCTGCCCTCCGCAACCAAAATTAGTCCCGCAATGGCTATGACTGATAATCCCTATTCAGTTATCCACACTTCTGCGAGGTAGGTGAAAGACCTATCAATAAAAATATGCGAGTGATGGTGGACTTCGCATACGGATGTCTAGACCTGAGGATCGTCGTCCAACATTAGCAAGACACAATAGCAATTGTTTAGGGACAGTTGCCATTGTTGAAAGTCTGAGAGCGAAGTTGCCTAACCAGCAGCCTGACTGTCAGGGTGAGACCGACCTTTACCGAGTCCCTCGATGTACTGTGGTGGTATGAGGACCGAAGAGCAGATCTGCCAAGGTAGAGGGGAATGAATGCTTGAACGCTATATTCAAGACTATATTTCCTTAAACAGATGACAGTACTTTCAACAATGTATGCCCTGATGGTGGAATTAGAAAACGTGCTTTTGCTAAATATAAGCGTGTCTACTAATTAGGAATCCAAATGGGGTATAATAAAGTTGAGTATACTGATAGAAAAGAAGATTTAATTTCTTGGATCGAACAATCTCTATCAATATCAGAAATGGCGAGAAGACTCGGTTGTAAAGCAGGTAAGGTTCGTTCTACTTTATCTAAACTTGGAATTGAGTACAATGGTAACCAAGGACTTAAAGGTCTAAAAGTTCCGAAAAATAAAAAGACTGCTATTGAATACATAAACAGTGGTCTGTATATTTCTTCTCATAAGTTAAGAATAAGAATGTTGCGTGATGGTTTGAAAGAGCATAAATGTGAGAGTTGTGGTGGTGAAGAATGGATGGGTAAACCTATTCCAATAGAATTAGATCATATAGATGGCAATCATTTTAATAATGCATTGACTAATCTTAGAATCTTGTGTCCAAACTGTCATGCTCAGACAGATACTCATGCAGGTAAAAAGAATAAGCGTCTGTGATGTAATTGGTAGCCATGCGAGTCTTAGAAGCTCGTGTCGTAAGACGTGTCAGTTCGAGTCTGACCAGACGCACCATGGTGATGTAGCACAGTGGTAGTGCAACTGCTTCATACGCAGTAGGTCGTTGGCTCGAATCCAACCATCACCACCAGAATTACGGAGTATAGCGCAGTCTGGTAGCGCATCTGGTTTGGGACCAGAGGGTCGTAGGTTCGAATCCTACTACTCCGACCAAGATATATAAGTGTTAGCCCTATTAGTTAAATGGTAGAACATCGGTTTTGTAATCCGAGGATGGCAGTTCGATTCTGTCATGGGGCACCAAAGTTTATTCCGAAGTAGCACAGCGGTAGTGCAGCAGACTGTTAATCTGTTGGTCGTAGGTTCGATCCCTACCTTCGGAGCCAATACAATAAGGAGATAGCATGGCTAAAGGAAGTAGTCTTACTAGTAAACATACTAGAGTAATTAAGAAAACTTGCCAGAATGGTGGCAAGACAAGTACACTGAACAAATCTAAAAAGACTCACAAGAAATATAGAGGACAAGGTAGATGAGCACTGGTGGTAAAGGCGATAAACCAAGACCATACTCAGTTGATCGTGACACATTTTCAAACAACTGGGATGCGATCTTCAAGAAAAATAATTACCAAGATGTTCTTAGCACAGAAGATTGTGCGTTAGACGCATTGGAAGAATATAAGAAACAAGCACAAGAACTTTGGAGTGATAGTTGTACCACTCCAAGGAAAAAATAATTTGGGGGTGTAGCTCATTTGGGAGAGCAGTAGCTTTGCAAGCTAAAGGTAGTCGGTTCGATCCCGACCATCTCCACCAATTTTCAATTTAAACTTAAAAGGTGAACCATGAAATTTATCAAAGTATTAATTAGTTGTACTGTTGTATTATTTTCATTAAATGTATCAGCTGCATGGCCAGAAAAGCCAATCACAATTATAGTTCCATATGCTCCTGGTGGTATTAATGACATTGTAACTAGATCTATTATTGAAGATATGTCTTTGTTGTTAAAAACACCAGTGACAGTTCAGTATCATGCTGGTGGTAATGGTAACATTGCTACTTCTGCTATGTTAAATGGTGACCCAAATTATACTTTTATGATGGGAGATCAAATTAATATTAATGGTGCAATGTCAACTAAAAAGGATCATTACAACCAATTAAAACCTGCAATTATATTTGCTGGTTCTCCATATGTTTTGGTAAAGAGTAAAAAAGTTCCAGCAGAAGATATACTAGATGCTATTAAAAACAAAAAAGAAATTCAAGTAGCAGTACCTGGACTTGATATCTCTTCCGCAATCTGGATTAAAAATCAGAGACCAATTCAAGTACAAATGATTCCATATAAAGGTGGAGCATTAGTTAAATCTGCAGTCGTTATGGGTCATGTAGATTATGGTTCTTCTTCCTTTGCAACATTATGGGATGCGATAACAAACAATCAGATCGATCCAGTGTTTGTCTCAACAGATAAAAGAAGTCCTCTACTACCGAATGTTCCAACAGCAAAAGAATTAAAACTTACAAGTATTCCAAATACTCCTACTGAAGTTTGGATTGCATTGATTGTTAACAAATCTGTAGATGCAGAGATAGTAGAAAAATTAAATTCTGTTATAGCGTTTGCAGCTAGCGATCCTAAAGCAGTCAATTCTTTAAATTCAAGAGGAGCATACGTTAAAGTTAGAACAGTTAAAGAATCTCAGGCTCTCTGGAACAAAGAAGTTATTGATTCTAAGAAACGATACGATATTAAATAAGGTTATTATGATTATTAAACCATTAAAGAAAAAAGTTCTTGTTGCTGAAAACAAGAGCGAACATAAAAGTGAATCTGGAATTATTCTCGAAGGAGCAACCTCTGTTCGTGAATCAAAGAAAGCAACTGTTATTGCGATTGGTCCAGGTGTCACGATGGTAAAAGAAGGTGATGTTATTCTTCTTGATTGGACAAAAGGATCTATTATTAAAGTTGATGATGCTCAACGAGTTATCATTGACGAAGAACATATCGTAGCAGTGTTCGATTAAAGTTTTGCCCTCATAGCTCATTTGGTAGAGCAACGCACTAGTAATGCGTAGGTGGTCAGTTCGAATCCGACTGAGGGCACCAATATCTCTCTGGTGTAATGGCAGCACGGAAGTCTCCAAAACTTTTAGTCGGGGTTCGAGTCCCTGGAGGGATGCCATATTATGCGGGTAAGCACGAGGTGTGTCGCCAGCCTTCCAAGCTGCGCAGAGTGGGATTCGATTTCCCCTATCCGCTCCATAATTATAACAGGAGTATACTATGCGTAAGCAGATTGACATCGATGAAGTTAGAGATTTCATTATGGCACAGAGTCCTGAAACGAAAGTTTATATCGGTGGTGACTCTGAACGATTTTTGATTGGAAAAGATTGGTACGCAGATTATACTTTGGTCGTTGTTGTTCATATCAATGGTAACAATGGCTGTAAGATTTTTGGTGAAGTACAACGTGAACGTGACTGGGATCAGAAACGTGATCGTCCACGTATGCGTCTTATGAATGAAGTTTATAAGATTGCAGAACTATACACCAAAATTCATGATATCATAGAAGACAGAGAAGTAGAAGTGCATCTTGATATTAATCCAGATGAAATGCATGGTTCTTCTTGTGTGATAAACGAAGCAGTTGGGTTCATCAAAGGAATGTGTAATGTTGTTCCTATGGTTAAACCAAAAGCATTTGCTGCATCATACGCAGCAGATAGATATAAGTCATTTATGAAAGCAGCATAAATAGAAATATCTAACAGGTGAGGATATTATGGAAAAACAATTTAAATACGAAGTGCACGATGATGTGATATCAAAGCAGCAGCAAGAGGAAGTTTGGAAGTATATCCGTGGGCTTGAACACTATGCCATGATGAAGGATGCTAAGTATCCTAAAGTGGGTACTGTTGTAACTTATTTCCCAGAAGAAAATAAAAAAGAATACAACAATAAAGATCTTCCATCATGGAATAGTCAGTTTATGCACAGAGTTACATTTGGTAATTCTGAGAACGAGTTAGAGTTTAGACATAGACCAATCTACAAGTTGTGGAAAGAGATTAATAAACATCTCGCCAACAGATTCATTATTGATGGTGATAAAGAAGGATGTTGGTCTAAGAATAATCCAAACTTCTTGCAGCGTGTTTATGTCAACGTACAAGGTAACGAAGAGATTAAACGATCGCATGGTGTTCATCGTGACACCATCGATATGAACGAAACGAGAAACTATACATTACTTTATATCGCTAATCCTGTCTGGCACCCAACATGGTTCGGTGAAAATATATTCTATGAGAACGATGATCCAACAGGCGATCATCAACAATTCCAAAAAGGATGGGGACAATCTCGAGGTTTCTCAGTTGGCTACCCATACGCAACAATCCCAACAGTTCCAGGTCGCATCATTCTTTATGATGGAAGAACATTACACACGACCAGACCAGTAGCTGAGTGGGCAGAGTGTTTTAGATATTCGCTTGCATTTAGAGTTCGCTTAAAGGATTAATATGTTCACGATAGTGGAAGATTGTAGTCCATATTATATTAGGTTCACTTATCCAGGAGCACAGAAAGTGATTGACTTATGCAATTATTATCTGGAAAATTATAAATTCGACCACGATCGTTTTTTAACATTCGATGATGAAACAGGACAAAAAATATTGGAAGAGACTCAGTTACTTCCATATCTTGATTTAATGAAGCATCGTGTTTCAATATTTTATACAAATGGTGGATATAAATCACCAGTTCATAAAGACGGAAGAAACCACAGAGTTAGTATTAACTTTGCTGTTAAAGTTCTTGATGATAAGTGTACTACCAGCTGGTACCCAGATGTTATTTCTCCAGGATATAAACCAGAATTAGTTGATCTCACTGAGAAACATAAAGTTGATGGTGTAAAAGCTGCCAAGAAAATTGACTCAAGAGAGTTTGATGATTTCGATGAGAATAAACATAAGCCAGTTAAACATATGTGCGCCAAGCAAGGCGATGTTATATTATTCAATACGGATATCTGGCATCGATGGGTGAATAAATCCAATCAACATAGAGCCATGTTAACACTGAGAGTGAATAATCCAGGCGAGTTTTATTTCAAAGACGCAAAGAAAGCATTATTTGGAAAATAATATGCAATTTAGTTATGGTAGCGGTGCATGGATACATTATGATTACAGCATAGTTAATCAGCGTGCATCATTTTTAGTAAAACTCAAACCAACATCAAAAGCCAGTGATGATATAAGTTTTGCTCAAGCATCCGATGCTTTGGCAAAAGAACTACATCAAACATATGGCAAAATATTTGTAGCAATGAGTGGAGGAATAGACTCTGAGTATGTTGCAAATACATTTCTGCGCAATCAAATTCCCATTCAACCCATCATATTCAAAGCAGAAGATCTAAATGAATTAGATGTCTGGTGGGCATTCGAATGGTGCAAAACAAATAAAATAGAACCAGTTGTAATTAAACAATCAATCAAACAGTTTTGTGATGGATTGATTAAACAGTCACATAAATTTGGTGTGAGATGGTTTCCAGGTGTTTATGCCATAAACCAATGTGCTGAGTATGCAAAGAAAAATGGTGGTTACCTGACAACAGGTTCGGGTAACTATACACATTATCCTGATTTAGTTTTATCGCAGATGAAGAAAACTAGCCAAGACGTTTATAAGTATGACGACTATAGGATTGTCGAGGATGGTTATTATACTCATCTACCATTTTTAGTTAGTCATCAACTGAACCCAGAAATGCCACTGGGTTTTTATGAATGGAATCCGCAGATAGTTTATAGTTATGTAAAAGAATATGATTTAAACTTTAATAGTGCGGAAAATAAAGCCAGAATCATGGGATGCGACAGAAGACCAAAGAATGTTGGATACCCAGAATATTTCTGGAGAACAGAACCATTACTGCAAGAAGAAAACAGGAAGAGAAGATTTATCACTACACCGCAAACTGAAGTAGATTATCTTGGCACCAGAGAACAAGTAATGAATTTACTGAGAGGAATATAATGGAATCGATGGAACAAAAACCAGTTACATATCTCAGACACAACGATGAAGTTGTTGATGAGGTACATAATCTTTGGCAGACACCAGTTGTTACGGCTAGACCATTCACAGAAGATTTTATTCGTCAACTAGAAACCGATGCGAAATACTTATTGAAGCCAGGAGCACCTGCTACATTCAATAAGACGAACATATGGGAACTGCCAGACCTACCTGATAGTTTTAGAGAAGTAGAGAAAAAGTTTGTTGAATTGACAGACAAATATTATCGCCCACTGACAGAGATGCCACTGCCACCATTGTTCTGTTCAAAAGGATACTTCCGTGAGATTAAACATAATAGTGTTTATCGCATTTCACCACATAAACATGCTCAGACATTGGGTGTTGGTATTATCTATCTTACAGTTCCAAAACGAAATGGTGGTAATTTAGTTTTACTTGACCCACGTGGTGGTGTTATGTGGCACAATCAGTTTACACCATTCAAACGTGTTGCTGTCGAACGTGGGTTAATGGTAATTCATCCAGGATATCTGGTTCACTTTGTTGAGCCAACTGATTATGATAACGCTAGATATGATTATAGAAATGCAATCGTTTCCAACATTCACTGGAAACATTCTGACTTCATTAAAGAATTAGAAAAGAATGAAGAACAAGTTTACAAAATGGGAAGTATAGAGGTATGATGTTCTTTGAATTGCATAAAGAGTTCGTTGACTGCGATCCTAGAAAAGATAGGGGAATGCCACGAGTTAATTATGAAACCATGACTAAGAGATGCGAAGCTACTTTACCAAAATGGTTAATCGAAGGTAAAACTATTTTGGATTTAGGTAGTTGTTTCGGTGCTTATGGTCATTATGCTTTGATGCATGGAGCTAAACACTATACTGGTGTTGAGTTACAAAAACAATTCGTGGATAAATCTATTGAATTGCTTTCTAAACATCACAAGAATTTTAATGTTATAGAGAAAGACGCATTGGATTTCCTCAGAGAGACAACTGAAAAATACGATATAGTTGTTGCTTCTGGATTACTTCATGGATACACTGATGTTGTTGAATTGGTAAAACTAATCTCTCAGGTTTCAAATCAATGTGTTGTAATCGAGTCTATTGAGTTGCAAGAAACCATTTATCCTAAAATTGAATTCAAACCATACAGAATGGTTATACCGAAACTAAGCGAGACGGATAATTACAGATACTCAGAAGGATTAACACCTATCATTGGGCTTAAAGCATTATCCTTTATTCTGAATGAGAATGGGTTTTCCATTGATGGTGGTAGAATTAAACCTGAAGCGATAACAACTACAACTGATGTTTATAATAGTCCACTGGAAGAACTAGATTCTTCCATCATCACAGCAAACAGATACATAGCTAGGTTTGTTAAGGTAGAAGAAACTAAAAAGGTTTCGCTATATCATAATACTGTAAATGGTTCAATTAAAACTTTACAGAAAACATGGGAGTTTGATGATAATGTTGCCAAACGATTCCAATTTGAAGCCAGAACGAACATACCTGATTATCAGAGAGTCATTGATACTTGTCTGAATATAGCGAACAAAAAGTTTGATAAAACCATTTCAATTATTGATATCGGTTCTGCACTTGGACACACTCTTGACATCTTTATTAAGGATGGTTTTAAGAATATTATCGGTGTAGATAATTCACCAGAAATGATCAACAACAGTTTGCACAGCAATAAAGTTAAATATTCTGCCAAGCTACCTGCTGGTAGTTATGATATGGTGTTGGCCAACTGGACTTTACATTTCGTTAATGAAAGAAAAGAATACATACAAGATATTTACGATAATATGAATAATGGTGGTGTGTTTATTCTATCAGACAAAACTCCACAAGACGAAACCATCAAAGAAATGTATTATGACTTCAAAAGAAGTAATGGAATAACAGACGAATACATATATGAGAAGGAAGAGAAGTTAAAGGGATATATGAATCTACTGCCAATTAGATGGTATCTTGATACTATGAAATTGACTGGCTTTAAGAACATTCAAATTATTAACAGTAGATTTGGATTCGTTACATTTTATTGTGAAAAATGATTTTATTTGAATACCTAGACTATCTACCGAGAATACCAGAAAAGTTTAATGAACTGGTAGAAGGTGAAAAAGTAGATATGTCTTGGCATAAATCAGAAACATATCATTGGTATAAATGTGAGGAAGAATTAAAACAATGGGTGCGAGAAAATATAAAACCAATTCTACCATATGAAATAAAGAAAATTGGTTTGCAAGAAATGACAGCGGATATATTACCACATAAAGATCTTTCTCGACCATTTGCTTTGAATTATCTGTTTAGAACTGGTGATGGTATCTTGTCTTTATATGATACCAATCATGTGTATAAATCAGGATTTATTGGATTAGATAAAGTCAAAGAAATTAAAAGAGTTTCTGTTGAGCCATTTAAATGGCACATAATAAATACGTCAGTGCTTCATGGAGTATCAAATATTAAAAACCCAAGAATGAGTTTAACAATAGATGTGGTATAATAATCACCTAAAAGATGCAGCCAAATATTCTAGAACAAAAACAGGTTTGTTGTTCTATTTTAAACACATGTTCTGGGCATTACATATGGCAGTGGTGTTTATTATTTGGGCATTTGCAATGTTATTACACGCATTTATTCCGCAGTTGTTTGGGTTTATTGTATTACAAAAGGTGATTAATTTCATTAAAAGAATGAAAGAAGAACATCCAGACGACCCAATCTTGCAGAAAATTAAATTTGACAAATAAGTAATATTAATGTAAAATTGAAAAATGATTAGACTTGAACGAGATGAATCCTTTCCGTTTATCAAAGATGATAGCGTAAGACCAGAACTATCAATGAGGTTTAGAACTGAATGTGGTAGAGAAGTTTACGGATTATATAATGATGACGATGCTATCAAAGCAGTTATCTGCGTGGCTTATACCACGCAGATTCCAATCACAGTTAAAGAACTGGAACAAATGTCCGTGAGCCATGACCACGCATCATTTGCAATATTCTATACAGTTTGGTCATACCAAGCTGGCGCAGGTCGAGAGATTATCTTTACGTTAAGAAAACATCTTGAAGCATACCGACCAAACATCAAACGATTTGTAACTCTGTCACCAAAGACAACTATGGCATATCGATTCCATACACGCAATGGTGCAATTCAAGTAGGTAATAACAAGGAGAGCGATAACTATGAGTACCTTTAAAGAGCAGTGGGAAGCAAAGAAATTGCTCAAGAAAGCAAAGAAGAAAGCAAGGAACAATGCCATGAAGGAATATGGCATGACCAAGAAAGAAGCCAGCAGTGCAGTCAAGAAAGCAGTTGGACGCATTGCTTCCAATAAACCAATTACACGTGCAGCTGGAAGAGGTGGCTAATGAAGTTAACGAGTTTAGTATTTGGTACACTGTTTAGTTTGAGCGTAAGTGCCAGTGAAGTTGTGAGAATCTACTCACCATATAGTCCAACGCATTCTGGTACGCCAGCAATGTTCAAGATTATTGATGAAGCCAATAAGTCTCAGAACATCTACAAATTTATCCTTGAATTCAAACCTGGAGGTAATCAGGTTATTGCATTGAAATCCATGGACGAGAACAGTCTGGCTATCATTGCACCTGCATTCGTTGAGAACGTAAACAAGGGTTTGATTAAGGAAGAAGATTACATTCCTATCCATACCATCGGTGACGCATGCTGGACTGTTATTACCAATGGACCAATCAAAGGTATCAAAGAGGTTACAGTTGGTGGTGTAGGGTTCGGGAACGCTGCTCACCTGACTGCATTGGCATTGGGTGAGAAGTTTGGATTTAAAGTTCGCTATATCGTTTTCAAGTCCAACAATGATGCGCTGGTCAATATGGCTGGCAACAATGGAGTGATTATGGTCATCGATCGCTATGAAGCATATGAGTCCATGAAAACCAAGAATCCAAATCTGGAAGCATTTGCAGCATCATGTCCTGTTCGTCTGCCACAAGCACCCAAGCTAAAGACACTGGGAGAAAACGGAATCAAAGCACCATACGTATTCAATATCACAGTGGCGCATAAAGACATGAATTCAGTCAAGCGTAGAGCCATTGCAATTATTCTGAACGATGCTCAGAACAGAGTGGGAGCGGATGAAATCTTCAAACTATCAGGTATGAAAGTGCCAACGGAATCAGCTGAGGAATTTTACAAATCTTCCGTAAGTGTAGTTCGCATTCTACAGACCAAATATCGCAAAGAAATCGAGGAAGCCAGCAAATGAAACCCTTTCCAACTGATGGTATGGAACGCTGCAAGTCTTGTGGTCGCTACTACCAACCAGATTGCGACTGGAATCAGGGAAGATGTCCGCATCACCCTGCTCACTGGCAACGATTCTATAATCTGCTACAAATCATAAATAAGTTCTTTACAAGGAGAAAATGAAATGTCCATTGGAACACCACAATTTCAAGAAGGCGACAAGGTAACAATCAAAGGTATCAAAGCCACAGTTAAAACACAGGTAATGGAATATCAAGGTAGCGAAGCTGTCTGGGGACAGGTCTACGCACTAGATGAAAATGGTGGTTTGATTATTGCAAACCCAAGTGATTGTATTGCTGAGTAATGAAAACCCTGCAGGAACAAGAAACTGAAGCCATCCTAGCCATGGCGAACAGAATCAAGGAACTCGAGCAAGCACTGCAAATAGCCAACGATCGAGTGAGACAGCTAGAATCACAGGTCTATGGCGGATCTACTCAATAACCCACCACCACTTTGTAAGCATAAGGGTTGTGAGCAATTTGCACAGCAGTTCGGTGCCAAGAACAGAAAAGGTAAGCCAATCTACCTCAAGACCTGTACTAAACACCTAAACGAAAGGATACAATATGTGGAAAGTAAAATACATTCCAGACACCAATGAACACCACAAAATTGCTCTGGTCAAGTTATTTAAATCAGAGAGCGAAGCGACCAAGTTCGCCAATTCACTGGGTAAACGATTAATCTCAATCGTTTCTATATCATGATCGCACTGACAGCTCTAATGGTTGCTCTTCTGGGCTATCAAGTCACCATGCCACAAGTGGACAATGCCAAGTATACCTTTACAGTCCACAAAGACCAAATCATAAGAATGAATACTCAGACTGGTCAAATGGAAGTTTGCAATGAACCCAACCAATGTAAATAAGAGTTATCTCTCTCCAAGCGAAGCGGAGTTTGACGATCTAGTAATCAAACTCCATGATCTAGCCAGAGAAACTA
>Ga0214921_10009928_pt1 | contig 11895 bp, 10 predicted proteins | sample LL1505_MetaG_FD_177992 | JGI IMG/M metagenome (GOLD analysis project Ga0214921, IMG submission 177992) | Freshwater microbial communities from Lake Lanier, Atlanta, Georgia, United States - LL-1505 | ecosystem: Environmental > Aquatic > Freshwater > Lake | place: USA: Georgia | collected...
CCCCTATGAGCGGCTCTCATCGGGCTCTCGCATCAACAGCGCAAGTGACGATCCAGGAGGGCTAGCGCTTCTTGCAAAGATGGATGCCGATACACGGCTTGCCTCAATGGCTGTACGCAATGCTAATAGTGGAATCTCAGTCACAAGTATCGCTGATTCAGCACTCACAGAGATTAACTACGCGCTATCAAGGATGCTAGAACTTGCTTCTCAAAGCGCAAATACAACTCAAACAACGGCACAACGTTCAAGTATTAACCTTGAATTTGTCGCTCTGGGCTCTGAGATTGATCGAATTGCACGCACGGTGTCATTTAATAGCATGACACTATTGTCGAATGGACGTGATATTTCTCTTCAAGTCGGGTTCGATTCATCAACAAACTCTACGATTACGATTCCAACTATACGCGGAACCCTTGATTCATTGGGACTTGCGGCTACTGGTGGTAGTTCTTTGGTGTATTCTCTTATGACCACATCCGATGCAGGGTCAGCATTCGCTTCTACCAATGCACTTTCAGCTGTTCAAAATGCAATCAATAGCTTAACCACCGTGCGCGGTACCATTGGTGCAGCTCTAAGTCGACTCACAAGAGCAGTAAGCTACCTTGAAGTCGCTCGCGAAAACTACGCAGCTGCAGCAAGTCAAATTAGAGATATCAACGTCGCAGAGGAAACATCAAAGATGGTTTCAGCGCAGGTGCGACAACAGGCTGCACTAGCGGTACTTGCGCAGGCAAATCAGCGACCAGAGCTGGTATTAGAATTACTGCGGTAACCAAAAAAAAGGGTTTAAAAAACGCATCAAATTTAGAGGGACTTTAATACCTCTTCTGCATGGCCTTTCGGAGTGACATCATCAAAGACAGCGACTAGCTTGTCGTTCTCATCGAGTACGAATGTCTTTCGAAAGATGCCCATGTATTCACGACCCATAAATTTTTTCTTACCATAAGAATCGAATGATTGGGCGACCAAGAAATCAGGATCGGTTAATAAAACGTGCGATAGTTTGTATTTATCACAAAACTTCTTCTTGGTTTTATCCGTACCACCTGAAATGCCTATGACGACTGTTTTTTTACGTTTGAACTTAGGCAAAGCTTCGCTAAACTCTTTGGCTTCAATTGTACAGCCAGGTGTGTCATCTTTTGGATAGAAATAGATAACTTTACGTTTCCCCTTGAACGATTGTAAAGAGACAGCAGTGCCATCTTTGTCCGTAAGGGTGAAGTTTGCGACTTTTTTACCGAGTGAAATTTTAGCCATATCACAAAGTATCGAACGGATATGATTTCTTTTCAAGGATACGCTGCGTCATCGAATCGGCTAGTTGGACTAATACGACATCTTCGTTTCGGTCAATACGACGAAGGTTCTGATTTATGCGACGCTTGGCTTGATGAATAAAGAGCTTTGCTATTGAGAGCTCATCAGCTGCTGCCTGTGCAGAGGTCATATTGATAGCTAAACTCACCCGAGAAAGGACACAAAGGCTGGCGAATAGATCGATAGCGATATCGGCAAGACGCTTTGAGATAAGCTGAGAGCCGACGATGTTTTTCCCAAGCTTCTTTGCCAGCGCTTCTGCTTTCGCTGCAAAAGCTGCCACATAACGTTCAACAATTTCAGCTTCCTCTTGCAGGCTTGGATGACACCCTTCAACCTTATCTCTGCCAAGAGATGAAAGTTCTCCTACTTTTTTACCAGCATATGTCTTAAAAACACCAAACCCCTTAATAGGATCTGAGAGAACACCACCGAAGCTTTTTTGTACATCCTTCAAGTAGGCACCAAGATCGCTCATGCCAGACAATGAAATATAGAGTCGCAAAATTTCATTGGTACCCTCAAAGATAAGATTTATTCGAGAATCACGAACAATGCGCTCATACGGGTACTCTTTCATAAAACCATTACCACCTGCTATCTGAAGCGCTTCATTCCCAACAAACCAAAGCGATTCACTCGCAAAGATTTTACTTATTGCAGCTTCAACAGAGTAATCTTCGTGACCACTATCAATAGCGTGGGCAACCATCGACACGACGCTCTCAGTTGCGTAGCACTGTACTGTCATCTGAGCAATTTTTTCTTTGATAAGCTGAAATTCATGAATTGATTTACCAAATTGCTTTCGTTGATCTGCTTGATGCACAGCTTCTGTGATGGCTCGCTTCATTGCGCCAACACAACCTCCCCCAAGCCCGGTACGACCATTGTTTAATATAGCCATCGCAACTTTAAAGCCTTTCCCCTCTTCTCCAAGGATATTTTCTGGCGGAATGCGATAGTTTTGAAAAACTACCGTTGAAGTGGCCGATGCTCGAATTCCCATCTTGTCTTCTTTAGGTCCGTGCGAAAGACCTTCACTGCGCTCGACAATAAATGCAGTAATTTTACCTGCATCGCTATCAGTGCGAGCAAAGACAGTAAAAAAATCAGCAAGGGGGCCATTGGTAATCCAAAGCTTTTCACCATTGAGGATAAAGGAGCCATCAGGCTGCTTTACAGCAGTAGTTTTAATCGAAGCAGCATCTGAGCCAGAGCTTGGTTCTGTGAGGCAAAATGCGGCTATACGTTCGCCTGAAGCTAAGCTTGGGAGGTATTTTTGTTTTTGAGACTCTGTTCCAAAAAGCAACAGCCCCTTCATGCCTATTGAACTATGGGCTCCGATTGTTAAACTGGTTGAGCCATCGTACTTAGTAACTTGCTGTAGTACTCGGGAGTAACCAGTGTTTGAAAGCCCGATACCACCGTATTCCTCTGGAATAATGAGACCGAACAAACCAAGTTCTTTGAGTGCATCGATATAATCGCTTGGCTGCGCTCCTTTCTGGTCGAACTCACGGAACAGATGGGCTTTTGCCTCAAGAAATTTATCTACAGAGGCGAGAACCATACTGATGGTCTCTTGCTCATCTGAAGGAATGAGTGGGAACGGAAAAAGAGCTGTTTGATTTATTTTTCCAAGAAATAGTGATTTGGCGACTGATGGTTCTTGCTTCGAAGAGCGTTCTGAGTCATTCATGGCACCAGTATACCCCTACTTTTATAGGTTGAGGTATTAGATTTTATCATGCAATTCTTACCTATCAGAGAATTGTCAGAACATATGAAGAGCCGACGCGTACATCTCAAAACGACAAGCAGCCTTGCTTTATCTTTTATAGTGCTGCTCACTGCAATGACCATGATTGCAGGAACGTTGCCCCCTGCTTTCGCTACCCCCCATGACTCTAAAGAGGTCGTCTATGCGAAGGATGGCATTGAAAATCTCGAACAATTTGATGGCAAAGTCATACGAAATATCACTATTCGCATCACCGATGTTTTTGAAGATCCAAAAGAAAGCATGCTGTTTGAAACAGCAAATGCGCTCAAAGTGAATAGTACTCAGTGGGTCATTAAGCGCGAGCTTCTCTTTCAAGAGGGAGATATCTTTAGCTCATTCCTTGTGAAGGAAAGCGAGCGAGTATTACGACAGCTGCGCTTTACCCGTAACCCAGTCATTATCCCGAAGTTGCAGGGCGATGTTGTTGATATTGAAGTTATTACGCAGGATACCTGGACTCTTATTCCTACTCTAAGCTATTCCGCAGGTGATGGCTCGGGCTCGAAAAGTATTGGAGTATCTGAGAGCAATATCATGGGGCTAGCAAAGCGAGCTGAATTCCTTGTTGCAGACTCTGAAAACAGAAGAACATTTGAAGGTGTCTATGATGATTGGCGTGTCATGGATTCTAGTGTTCGAATGGTATTAGCAGATTTTTATCGCAGCGATGGTAATCGATTTGTCGGTGTTGTTGAGCGCCCGTTTCGAACCCTACTCGATAAAAACGCATGGTCAGTTGATGCTGACATCTACGACAACGTCGGAAAGCTTTGGGAAGGTGGCCAAGAGCGGTTTATTTACCGCAGAGACACTGTCGACCTTGGTGCTAAATATAGCTGGAGCTTTGGCCCCCGTGAAGACCAGCAACGAATTTCGGTCGGGGTTGATTACGAAGATAGCACTTTCAAAATGCCTACGGCGCAAGACTACGAAGACGCCAATGTCGATCCAAATGACGTCGATGAGGATCCAAGCCTCTTGGCATCAGATCGTACTTATATAGGTCCACGGTTCTCGTTTGAATCCCTAAAATCCCGCTTTTTACAGATGCGTTATATCGATAGATTCGATCGACCCGATGACTATGATCTCGGTTCTAATTTTAGCGTCTCTGGGACCCCTGCTATGAAAGCACTTGGCTCAACGCAAGACGCCCTTCTCTTTAATCTCAATCAAATGGCAGGAAAGAAAATCTCCAACGACTCATTCCTGCGCGGTGAAGTTGGTTTTTCTGGACGTTATATCTACGATAGCTTTGAAAACACGCTCTTTCGAGCAGAGAGCAAGTATTACAATGTATTAGGCGATATTACTGCTCGTGATATTTTCCTCGGTAAGCACACTCTCGCGTTCGGCTATTCGCTTGATTATGGGCACAACCTTGATAAGGACCGAGAATTCTTGCTTGGAGCCGATAATGGTCTACGTGGGTATGATGCTCGAACCTTTACAGGTGATAAGCGGTTTATCCTAAATCTAGAAGATAGAGTCCATATTGCAGAGGATGTTTTTAAATTGATGAGCGTTGGTGCTGCAGCATTTGTTGATGTGGGTGGCTCTACCTACGATTCGTTTAACAAGCTCTTTACACAAGACCTCTACGGCGATGCTGGTATCGGCTTGCGCTTTGCGTTTCCACGCTCTTCTGGTGGTCGTACACTACGTATTGATTTTGCTGTACCATTCCGAGATGGCTCAGATGGAACCAACGCCTACGAAGTACGCATCATTTTTGCTGGCGGACAGGTGCTTAATGCTCGTACACGCAGCGAAATGGTTGGCTTTGAAAAAGCTAACGTAGAAATCGGTAGTGATAAGTAAGCTCTTCGCTAATCCCAATCTTTGAAGAGATTCTTTTTGATACGCTCAACCTCGTCTGTATTAGGTGCTTCTTTGAGCCCAGCAACCATAAGAACTTGGCCAGGATTAACCCGCAAGAAGTCGCAAATCGAAAGAAACGAGAACACGTAGTCATCATCAGGGCTTAGGAAAAATTCGGTAGCCTTACGGCGCTCGAACCCCTTTTTCTTCAAATCATTTAGGGCACCAACGAGGATAGCCCGTAAAAGCTCCTTCTCAGGATTGGACGGGTCATAAGGCTCACAATCCTCGAACCCCTTGAAATCTATATTGTTTTTTAGTTCTTTTTCACTCATACCGCTTTAAACTTCCCACAGGGCTATCGACACATAAACCCTTGTTCTTTATTAGATGACGACAAAAAATTTTGTGTTTAAGTATTTTTTATTGCGCTCCGACCTACCATGTATCGACGAAGGATTGTCGATAATCAACAACTTCATACGTGCCAAGGAGGGTCGAATGAAAATAGAGCGTATCTACATACCTGGTGGAACAGTGGATCGTACAGATCCCGAACATAGAAAGAATCGCCACGATTTTCGCGACGAAAAAGAGCGTCAAACGTGGAAACAAGAAGAGCATCACGAACAAGAACAGATCGATGTTATCGATACAGCTGCAAACCCACTTATGATGGGCAAGAAAAAGATTGATCTGATAGCGTAGAGCTCAACATAAAGCTGGATGTTGTGACAGACTCTTCGTAGTTAATGCACAAGATGATCGTGCGGTTGATCAAGCGAAAGCCTTGCAACCTCTTGGAATACCAGCTCTAAAGAACATGGCTTGGCAAGAAATCTGTCAACGCCTTGCTTGAGCTGTTCTTCTATAGAGAAATTAAAAGCGTCTCTGCTTAGATAGAGCAGCGGGAGTGAAACTGCTTGCAGCTTCTTTCGAATGGATTGAAACGTATCATCAGGGAAGAGCTTACGAAAAGATTCATCGATAACAACCACTCGTGGCTGCGTTAATCCAGTGGCATCAAGTGTCTTTTGATGCCAAATAACGAGACATCCTTTTCTTTTAAGATACGAAACAAGTAGTTCATTCTCCGGACTAACCGAGCCAAGAAAACTAACTGAGGTATCATTTGGCAATACGACAACGTGACGTTGGTTATCTTCGAACACTTTATGATGAGTAGATTCCTGCAGGACTTCTGGGAACACTACCGTAAAAACAGTGCCGAGGCCAAGTGAAGATGTAAACTCAATAGTTCCACCATTCATCTCAACAAGTTTTTTAGAGAGTGGCATACCGAGCCCTGCTCCCGTTTGATCTGCTGCATATCCATGAGTGATTCGATCAAATGGGCTAAAGACCTTTGAATAGTCATCGTGAGCTATGCCGCAACCATTATCTTTCACCGCAATCTGAATATGACCATCAACTCTATCAGCGATTACTTCAATCGTTCCACCTTCAGGTGTGTATTTCACTGCATTGGTTAAAATATTGATAAAAATCTGCCGAAAATGACGTCTGTCACAGTGAAGCTCTGCATTAAGTTCGGTATGTACAAGCAGTGATTGTTTCTTGGAATTCGCTTGTACCTGTACAACCTGTACAAGCTCTTTGAGCATCTCTGAGACAGCGATTGGCATACGCTGTGGCACAATTTTTCCTGCTTCAACTCGTGCATAATCAAGCACATCATTAAGAAGGTCAAGCAAATGCTCTCCGTTGGTAAGTACCATTTTCAGTAACTCTTGCTGCTCTTCCGTAATGGCTCCGACCATCCCATCTTTGACAACTTCAACACCGTTAAGCATCACACCGAGTGGTCCTCGAAGCTCATGACTAAGCCCTGCAAGGAATCCAGTTTTTGCTTTTAGAGAATCATCTTGCAATCTGCGTATGCGTTGAATCTCAGCTATGAAGTTAGAATTCACAATAGTTAAATTCGCATACTGAGCATACATCTTTAGTGAACGCTCCTGATTCGGAGTGGGAGCTTTTCGAAAACTTGCACGAATCACACCAACTGCTTCACCTGCGAAGTGAAGCCTCTCGACAAGGGTAACCATACCGCTCTGTGATACCTGACCTGAATCGCCGCCAAGCATCTCGTCAATCGGATCGCTAAAGGGAGTTCCAGCTACAAGCGACTGGCGATACATCTTTGACTCTTTGTCATAGAGACAGATCTCGACACCAACTGCCTGCAGAGAAAGCCGAGCCTCAGATGCTAATTCACGAAGAATCTCGAGTCGCTGTTTACTGGAGGTGACAGGTTGATTGAGGAGCCGCAACATCCGCTTCGAGGGACCTTCATGAGTGGGTGTACCGTGCACCAAAAGCGAGAGCCGCTCGCGAATCACGACAGGCAAAGAGCGTGCCTTTTGTAAGATTGATTTCCACACCACACAGACGCTATCGGCATCCATGGACTATGGCTAAACCGTTAAAAAATTACGGTTTACCGTATAGTAGCCATGGGGTTTGGTCATGAGTATTCGGCCAAGCGAAAGAGCGCCGCGGGCAAAAATAGACCTATCCCATGCGCGATGGGTCAGTTCAAGGCGCTCCCCTTTCCCTATAAAAAAGACAGTATGTTCACCGACGACCGTTCCTCCACGAATAGCGGTAACGCCAAGAGAGTCCTGTGAGCGTGGAGCATGAAGAGGGCTTCGGTCATGCACAATGCGAAGCGAACTATCCTGAGAACGAATCGCATCGGCAAGCAACATTGCAGTTCCTGAAGGAGCATCTTTTTTTAAGTTATGGTGAATTTCACTAATCTCGATGTCGAAATCCTCACCAAGCATCAAACGTGCATTCTTGCAGAGCTCTACGAGAGCAAGCACTCCAACTGAAGTGTTGGGAGCTCTGAGTAATGGAAATGCTCCATGCGCGCAGTCACTGAGAGTCTTTAGCTCTTCTGGAGTAAACCCAGTAGTTGCAACAAGCAGCGGTACTCGGCGTGCGTGGCAGTATGTTGCAACCTGCAGCGTAGCACTCGGCACTGAAAAATCGATAACGAGGCTTAGCGGTTGCTCTACTTGTTGCAGCTCATCAAGAAGCACTTGGGGCACGACTTTTCCAGAGGGACATACAATAGGAGACTCTTTTTTCGTACGAACTATCGCTATGGGATCAAACTCGCCAGCAAGCTCATCAAAGAGCGCTAAAAGATGCCCACCTGTCCTTCCTGTTAACCCTTGAATACCTATCGTTTTCATTTTATGCCAACGCTTTCTGAACTTTTTCGACCGTTGCAGCTTCAGCTGGCACAAGAGGCAAGCGTACTGCATCAGAAGCAATAACGCCCTGGAGCTTAAGCGCAACTTTTACAGGAATTGGATTGGTCTCTGTAAAAAGAGCACGAATCAGTGGCAAGAGCGAAGCCTGAATTCTCTTGCCAGTTGCAAAATCACCGCGAAGGTTCGCTTCACAGAGCTCTGCAAACTGCTTAGGAGCTGCATTCTGAGATGCACTAATCACACCATGCCCTCCAGAAGCCATCATAGCATGCACAAGAGAATCCTCACCCGAAAGAACAGCAATACTGTCTTCAACAAGAGCAAGCAGATCCAAAACCTGATCCATGGAACCAGAAGACTCTTTTACGCCAATGATAAGCCCTTCTTTTGCAAGTGCATGAATCGTTTGTGGTGTTACATTTAAGGCAGCACGTCCTGGAATGTTATATGCGATAAGCGGCAAACCAGAGCTTTGTTTAATAGCACGAAAATGTTCAATCACTCCTCGCTGTGGAGGTTTATTATAGGGAGGTGTCACCACTAAGGTGGCATGAACGCCAAGCTCTCTATGCATCGCAGCCAACTCAACCGCAACAGCAGTGCTGCTTGTGCCGATTCCAGCAATAACTGGTTTTTCATCATTTGAAAACTGCACAACAAACTCTATCGCACGACGATACTCGTCTGGTGATAGAGTTGCTGATTCACCTGTGGAGCCACAAACGACATAACCTGTTACGCCAGCTTTCTTTTGTACCTCTAAAAGATTAGCAAAAGAATCAAAATCAATTCGTGTCGCATCAGCCGTAAATGGTGTAACAAGCGCGGGAAATGAACCAAAAAGATCGGTGCGAGTTATTGCCATATATAGTCTCCAGTAAAAATTTCAAAAGCAGGGCCTGTCATGTAAATCTCTTGCGAGATGACCTCAATTGAGAGTTCACCGCCAGGGAGCTTGATCGTACTTTTTGGAAGCAGATTTTGAAACTGGCATAATGCTGCAGCAGTTGCGCAGGCCCCTGTTCCACACGCAAGGGTACGACCTGCGCCCCGCTCCCATACCATAACTTCCACGTAATCAGGACGATGCATCTTAACAAATTCAATGTTAGAACGCTGTGGAAAGCGTTGATGATGCTCAAGTCGTGAACCGAACGTACAAAGCTCTTGCTCAGTAGGCAGCGTTTGAACTGGGATAATAAAGTGAGGATTTGGAATTTCTACTGGATAGCCCTGAAAGGACACACCTGCAAGATCTATCGTTTCTAGTGCACCAACACTCGCAGAGCCCATCGCAACAGTAATGAGCATGCCCCCTGCGTCAGTTGAAGATGAAAGCGATACAAGACGTCCCTCAACACGACAGGTAAGAGAAGGCGCTTTCTTGAGGTAGCGGTTGATATAGCCATAAACGCACCGAATACCATTGCCACACATCCCCATTGGGGTGCCATCTGGATTAAACATCCATACATCAAAGATACCGTCATCCGATGGCTTATCTGCAATAACCATAAGGCCATCTGCACCGACACCAAAATGAGTTTCACAGATTGCTCTGATGAATTCAGGAGTTAATGAAGTGACGTAAGAACGTTTCGCATGAAAGAGGACGAAATGATTTCCAAGACCGTGCCACTTTGCAAAGCGGATCGTTACGGTCACGAGCGATTCTCTCTTCCTTGTGAAACAACAGCAACTGTACGGGTATTGGTATCATTGGTTACCTGAACAATTTTTTCGAAGTCACCATCACCACCTTCATTATTGACTGCAAAGACACGGTAGAATGAAATGCCCTGTGGAATCTTTTTAATTGTATAACTATAAGTCTTTAAAGAATCATCCAGCTTAACCTTACGAACAATATCTCCTCGCTCAAGGGCGTCTTGCTGTTGCTTGCGAAGGGCGTCGTAGTAGGTATCTGGAATAAAAGCGACCTGTTCATACCGACGCTCAATCCGAGCATCAGAAAGGGTTGATCCAGCACCACCCTGTGATGATTCGATTTGATACCCCTCAAGCTCTTTTAGTTTCTTACCTCGCTTATCTGAGCTAGGACCAACCCATGTAAGCGTGACAGAGTTATCAGTGTTATAGACCGCTGTAAGAGTCTCAACGGATTGAGGCACTAATACTTCAGGGGACACTGGAGGAAGATATCGACCGCAGCCGGTTAGTGCTGAAAAAGATATAACAAGTGAGGTTGCAATGACGTACCGAAGAAACGACACCATAGAGCCTCGCTTACTTATCAACAAAAGTTTTTAAACGCTTACTACGACTTGGATGACGAAGCTTTCGAAGAGCTTTTGCTTCGATCTGACGAATACGTTCGCGGGTTACATCAAAGTTTTGACCAACCTCCTCAAGGGTGTGATCGCTCTTTTCACCGATACCAAAACGCATACGAAGAACTTTCTCTTCTCGTGGGGTCAGAGTCGCAAGTACTTTACGGGTCTGCTCTTGCAAGTTCATATTCACAACAGCATTAGAAGGCGACACAACGCGCTTATCCTCAATGAAATCACCAAGGTGAGAATCGTCTTCTTCACCAATTGGAGTTTCAAGAGAGATAGGCTCTTTTGCAATCTTTTGAACTTTTCGCACTTTATCAAGTGGAATTTCCATCTTTGCTGCGATCTCTTCAGGAGTTGGCTCACGACCAAGCTCTTGGACAAGCTGACGCGACGTCCTTACAAGCTTATTGATCGTTTCGATCATATGCACAGGAATTCGGATAATACGTGCTTGATCAGCAATTGCACGGGTAATAGCTTGACGGATCCACCAGGTTGCATAGGTCGAGAACTTATAACCACGCTGATATTCAAATTTATCAACGGCTTTCATCAGACCAATATTTCCCTCTTGGATCAGATCGAGGAACTGCAGGCCGCGGTTGGTATATTTTTTTGCAATAGACACAACAAGACGTAGGTTTGCTTCAACAAGCTCTCGCTTTGCTTCATATGCACGCACTTCACCATCTTTGAGGCGAAATACTGTCTGCTCGAATTCGTCTGCAGGCATCAAAGTACGAGCTTCAAATTGCTGCATATGCTCGTAGACAAGAGCAATTTTAGCGCCGAGCTCACGACCTTCCGTTGCTTTGAGTTTGAGCTTTTTACAAACTTTTTTAAATGCAATTTGGTTGTTGGATTGAAGATCAAGCACAGAGTCGAGAAGCTCCGCACTTGAAAACCCTGTTGACTTGGATATCTCTTTAAGAGCGCGTGAATGAACCCGGAAGTCTTGATACACAGACTTAATATGATCAACCATTTTATTGAACTGCTTCTGGTTCAGATCGAGCTCTTCAATTTTATGTGCGACCTTTTCAAGGAACTTACGATACTTCTTTTCATGCTCTGAGAGAGTACGCTTATGGTGAATTCGAGCATCGTTATACTTTGCAAAAAGGTCTACAAGATCCTTTGAAAGCTTCTTATAAGCAGGAGCTTTTTTAAGAAATTCTTTCTTCTTAGCCTCTTCTTCCTCGCTGGTAGCAGCACGCTGTGCTTCTGCTTCCTCTTCGGTTGGCTCTTCTTCTTCCTTCTCCTCACCCTCTGCTTCAGGATCTACTTCTTCCTCAGCGAAAAGATCTCGGAAACGAATCTCATCATTCTTGACCTTCTCCATAAGCTCAATAACGAATTGGAGCGTCAATGGTTGTTGCAAGGTTGAAGTTTTTACTGCTTCAAGACCAGC
>Ga0214921_10009929_pt1 | contig 11893 bp, 20 predicted proteins | sample LL1505_MetaG_FD_177992 | JGI IMG/M metagenome (GOLD analysis project Ga0214921, IMG submission 177992) | Freshwater microbial communities from Lake Lanier, Atlanta, Georgia, United States - LL-1505 | ecosystem: Environmental > Aquatic > Freshwater > Lake | place: USA: Georgia | collected...
CCAACATGTATAACTTAGGCACACTAACTCCAAAAATATTGTGCAACGCCAAACACAAATACAGCCACACCAAACACAAACAGGGCAGGCTGTATCACATAGAATACCAAGAATGCTTCAAAATCATTCATTCCGCAACTCCAAAATGTTCTTTGGTTATTTTAGCACATTCTTCGATAACTAACTTGGTGTATGTTTCCAATTGTGCAGGGGTAAGCATAGCCGATCCATAAGGTGCAGCCTTGACCACATCAACAGGTTGATTACGGGCTTGAGCCAATAGTTCAAACATTCGTTCGTTCATTTCAAATCTCCACGCAAGGTGTGCCACATCCGGGGATCAGTGCCCAAGTAGATGCGATACTTTTGATAATTGCGCCATTGGCTCAGTCTGTTCACGCCACGCTCAACCCAGTCAAACATGGCACTACGGAACCACAAGGGATTTACAATGGCTATCAGCAACGCCACAGCCACAGGCACAATCAGCACAGCCACAACCACCCAATGAAAGGTCATTGCACGATAATAACGGCCACCACCGGGCACCAGTTCAATTTCTTTACTCATATTTGCCATTCCTCTTTTGCTTTGCGTTTGAGAATCTTGTCAGCCACTGCCAACAAATCTTGTGTGACATCTTCTTCAATGTCTTTGTCCTTGGACTTTTTGAGACCCAGTGCAACCTTTTCTTCTTCACTAAGTTTACGCAGGGCCGCACGCCGCAGTCGAATGCGCTCTTGTTTACGCTGTTCTTTTTCACGAGCCTTGCGATCTGCTTCCTTGTGCTTGGCCCACCAGGTACGAACCTCGTCGTCACGGAGCAACAACAAGTCTTCAATCTTGTTGTTTTCCAGTTCAGTCATGGCCTTGCAGGCAATGCGAGCCAGCATGTCGGCCCGTTCCTTGAGGTCGCGATACTGCCAATTGTCTGTGGGTGAACTGTATGAGTCACTTTCATAATCTCTACAGGGCATGTTATTCTCCTTTGGCCTGCCGGGCTTTCAAAAACTCCACGCATGCGGCTTCGGTGCGCTTGGTCACCACAACCTTGCCACCCCAGAAGCCCACAAACAGATTGCGGTGTGCCACAAACTTCACTTCACCGTCCGCACCAGTGTGCTTTTGACGAGCCGCTGGCTGGGCAGGTGCGGCCTTTTTTGCAGGAGCCTTTGGCGCAGACTTTGGAAAGTCTACAGGATTGTCTGTGTTAGAAACATGCGCTTTTACAGGTGTAGGCACTGCCAACGGACGGTGTTCATAACCATGCTTGGCATCATAGCGGGCTATGGCCTTTTCGTCCATGCCCCAAGTGGCCAGCAGTCGCTTGACTTCAGTGCCGGGCAGTTGGTTCCAATGTATGATAGGGTCAGTCCAGTTAGTCATATCGGGCTCCTTTTAGTGTCTATGTGTGTATTATAGCAAAACGGCGATTATTAGTCAACCGTTTTGCTTAACCCGCACATCGGTGTTCAGCGCAGGTGCATACTTTTGTATTAACTCGCGCTCCAACTTGTGTGCGGCATCTTTGCCACGCACAATGTCCACAATAGCCACGTTCATTGCTTCCACGCCGTTTGCGCGAATTGCTTCGTACAGGTTCCAGCTCTTGTCTTCAGTGCGGCTACGGTAGATATGCTTGTTCACACGGCTACGGAGCGACATCGTGATTGTGCGCTGGGTTTTGGCGGTAATACCAATGTAGTACTCAAATCCAATTTGGATACAGTACACAATGTGGCTTCGATCAGTACGTTTCTTTCTCATCATGTGTGTATTATAGCATTTCGGGCATTTTTGGTCAACCAAAATGCCTGTTGCAAAAATACAACAAAAGTACTACTTTTTTAGCCCTAAAAGTAGTACTTTTTTCAGCAAAAATTGAATATTTGGTCAACCAAAGTGTGGGCTATAAGTAACAGCATGGACACTGATCTTTACCACGACATTTACACTAGCGAAATTTTTGACACCAGCCAATGCATATGGCACGAAAATAATACCATGAATTTCTTTCACAGTTTGTTGATCAAACTGGGATATGAGCCTGTGCAAGATGGACACAAAACATGGCGCCGTGGAGACCGTACTGTGGTGCTGTGCCTGGTAGACGACTACATCTCTACCACATACGACTATGACACACCAGTGGCATATCGATTTGATCGCAATACCACAGTGATCACAGACAACTATGTTACCAGTCCAACCTTGTACAAGGTGTTTCAACTGCCATCCAGTTTCTTTGGTATCTATCATTATGAACCCAAGCTGACCAATTTCAATCCCACACGCAGATTTAATTTTTCAGTCAATCGCATTGATTCCAAACGCATGTTGACCATGCTGGAAATTGCGTTGCGTTGTGAAAAGTATCCAGATGCTGAAACGTTGGACTTTATCAATTTCAACTGCTGGAGTTGGGAAGGTGACAATTCCACGGCTGAAGGATGCAATCAAAATTTCAGAGATGCATACGAAAAACTAGAGCCACAATACAAAGCAGTGTATGGTGACACTTTTGAACGCATTGCTCAAACCATGCCATTTAAAAATCATGACATGTCAGTTGAGCAGGCACACCTCAGTGCTTATGTGAACATGGTAATTGAAACTTACTCCAGCGACAGTTCAATTGCTCTCAGCGAAAAGATATTTCGTGCATTGGTCACTCCAGCACCCTGGCAAGTGTATGCTGGCCGCCATACTGTGGCTTATCTGGAAAGTCTAGGATTTGACACACTCAAAGACATTGTCAATCACAGTTACGATGTCATGATGGAAAACAAAACCGCTGCCTATGGTGACAAACTGGTTGAATACATCTTTGCTGGTGCAGATACATTTACCAAACTTAGTGCTATGGATCGCACAGAACTAAGACATCGTTGCCTTACTGCTAGTAGACAAAATCAAAAAGTACTCAAAGATATGAGTGCTCGTTGGCCTGCAGAGTTTGCCGCTTGGTTGCCGGCTGTTATAGACCATATCAAATAACATGTGTGGTGTTCTATACGTAAAAAGCACCACTGATATACCGCTAGAAAAGCACAACCAAGCTCTAGAAATTTTAAAAGATCGCGGTCCAGATTTTACCTGTTACCAACATCATGGTCGTGTGTTCTGTGCGCAAACAGTTCTGCACATCACTGGCAACACACAATTTTACAATCGGCAGTCAGATGATTTTTTTGCATTCAACGGCGAAATCTACAACTATCGCTGGTTTGGTTCCTACAGCAACGACACTGAGCTGATGTATCGTGCTGTAAAAGACGCACCAGTAAAAAAACTCAAATACTTTGAAGGACCTTGGGCTTGGGTGTATGCTCAAGGCGACCAAGTGATATATGCCACTGATCCACAAGGCGAAAGATGTCTGTACAGATATCAAGACAACAACATACTGATTGTGAGTTCTGAGGTGGCAGCTATTTTGGTATACATCCAACCAAAATTACAAGACATCGATTACACAACCAAACACTATCCAATTTGGCAAAACACACCTTGGCAAGGAATTGAACGATGTGTGCCAGGTGTGATGTATGATCAGTCGGGCAACACCACAGTGATTGACAGTATCTTTTCATGGGCCAAACCCAGTAGTATTCAAACATTGGACCAGGCATGGGAAGAATATCAACCCATGTGGGAACGGGTAATCACTGACATGCGGCCAGAAACATCTTATGCCTGCACATTCAGTGGCGGGCTTGACTCTGGTGTGGTTGCAAAAAGTCTTCCACAAAGTCAGCACTATTATACCACCAACATGCTGGGCAAAGACCCAGTGAGTGAACAATCTCAACGCATGTTGGAAGGCAGTCAACGAGACAAAATCATCAACATTGATGTTACAGAACAGCAATGGGCTGATGCATTTGAGCAAGTGTGTCGTCGCACACTCATGCCAGTTCAAAGCTACAGTTTTGTTGGGCAGTGGATAATTGCTCAACACTGCAAAGAACGTGTGTTGTTTACTGGTGTGGGCGCCGATGAACTGTTTGGTGGATATGGTGTTTACTCACAGCTTGAATACACCACACAAACAAGTGCAAGTCCTTACAGTTCATTTGGTAATGATCCTCACGCTCAACAACTGTGGCAGCAATGTTTACATGCACATCAAGGTCAAGCAGAGCCAGCTACGCTGTTGATGGATTATATCACTCAAATTTGTGCAATAGACATGCGTGGCATTGACGTTTGTACCATGGCACATGGCATTGAACCACGCTCGCCATTTGTGCATCCTAAGATCATTCGATTTGCACTTGGCCTTCCCATGCACCTGAGGCGCGGCAAACCTTTGATTCGTCGACAGTTTTTGGAATCCTGGCCTGAAGAAATGATACTGCCCAAAAAAGGATTCACTGGGCATTGCAATGATTCGTTACCCTGGATGAAATTTACTGTGCCAGATCAGGCTCGAGCACCGCAATGGAAACAAATTGTCAAAACTGGATTTAGATATTATGCCAATCAATATCTTGATCAAACCACTCAGGACTTATCCGCACATGCGGATGTTGTTTGAAATATTTTTCAACCCAAATCACGCATTGTGATTCGCTAGGAGTCACTGACCTAGTACGAGAACTGTTGAATTCATACCAGTACAACCCGTATGGTGCCTGAGAATCTGTAAATCTAAAAGTAAACAACTGTCCGGGATCTGCTCCGCACAGTTTGGCAAATCTATCAAAAGTTGTGATTGGTTCAAAGTCTGAATACAAGTGTGCTCGACTGTGATGTGTGGTAATAAATCCTGGCACAGTTTGTATTTCGGGCAATCGTTCTAGACATCGCAATCGTGAATCTCCATTGCCGGCAAGATATGTGCCATCACCTTGGTCTAGTACCAAAAACGGTTTCACAATGCCCTGTACTCGTATGTCTCGGATCCACATGTTGAGTTTGACAAGATTGGCAATGTCATAGTGATTGCGCGGCTCAGCTAAAAATCCTGCTGGCCCATCATGATCCAGCCACTGATTGGCCCATTCGCAAAGATCATTTAATCGTTGGTTGGTTGAAAAGTGTCTAAATTCGCAACTGGGATTCCAGAACAAGCAATGCATGCCTTGATTCAAACTAATCTGAATGGGATCTTGTTTGCTGGGCCAGTGAAATTCCACAAGAGGATTATTCCAATACATAGATCTACTTAGTAAATAGGTCATGGACTATACATCTTTGTTTGCCAACACACTCTCTGGTTTGGGGTTTGATCTACATGCAGTTTACAACTGCTTTGATCCGCCATATCGTCCAGAAACTGGTTGGCCGTTAAAGTTGCCCAACATTGAATTCAAACACAACACACTACTATTGTTACATTTTCAAGATTTCATAACACCATGTCAGGGTCGCATACTTGAACTGGAACAAGTAGAACGCCACTATGGCGCCAATGCCGATCGTGTGTTGGTCACCTATTGGAGTCATAATTTACAAAAATACTACCAAGGACCAGTGAATCTTATTGAATTCAGCAATCATAACATGGCCACTGTGGCCACTATTCGAGCTCGTGAGTCACAATGGATCAATAGAATAAATGCAAAAACTTCAGCATGGCAATGTCTTAATGGTCGCATGTGCTTGCATCGTCGACGTGCTGTAGACATCTTGCAACACTGGCCCAATGGTGTGTTGAGTTACGGCAACGACATTCCACTTGATGCCTGGGCATACGACACCTATCGTGGAACAGAAAATGAAGATAACTTCATGCGACTGTTGCCAGTATATGCAAAATGTCAAGTGAACATTGTGACTGAAACACAGTATGATGAGCCGCCAGGCATTGTGAGCGAAAAAACATTGATGGCAATGATTGCACAGCAGGTACCTATTGTGATTGGTCATCAAGGTATAGTGCAAGACTGTAGAGAACTTGGGTTTGACATGTTCGATGACCTAGTGGACACCAGCTATGATAGCATGCCCAATGATATTCGGGTCGAGCAGGCCATAATGAAAAATCAAGATCTCATACTGGGTAGAATCAATCTTGCGCCATACCAAGAGCGACTGCAAAAACAAAGAAGTTTTTTACTTGATGAATTTGTAGCTGGCACACAGCAACGATACATTCGAGATGCTGAACTGTTGGCTAAAAAACTAAGTGCGATTTAAAAACGTCATCCACTTTTCTAAGTCGCCGTACATGACCAACATCACAGCCTGTTTGCTGCCAAACAAAACAATTTGCGGATTCTTGCCAATTTTGATGTAGTAAGGACAATCCAACTTTTTGTCCAAGGTCAGCAAATGCCTGGCAATAGCAACTATGTTAGCTGGAACAGCAAATGAGTATGTTTCAAACTCCCATGTGCTCAAGGCCATGTATCCAGCATTGGTCAGTCTAAACCCGCCACCTTCTCTAAAGTTCATCCACCACGATTTACACGCTTCTTCATACGTGGGACGATCTTGTTCGGGAAGACCTGCCAGTAGCTGTTGAGTGATCTGTTGTTTAGTTAACATTGGGGTACACTTGTTCCCCTTGTGTTAAAAGCATGACTGTGAACTTGTCAGTCTTGAACTGTGCATTTAATTTTTTTGCCAAATTTTTAGCATGTCCAGGATTTGAGAAACTGACTTTTTTGTACTTGGGCCCAGGGTACTGCGTGAGCATGTTACCTGTCTTGAGATTGATTGGCTTCTGGTCATAAAAGACCGCCCACACACCTTCAGAAGCCAATACTTGTTCAGTCTTGTAGGTTTGTTTGTCAGTGTGTTCAATTAGAATTAGCGGTTTGGGTCTACTCATATTTTCTCCCAAGTTTATTTATCTAATAAACTAGGTGTTTTTGAAGCTTCCGCCTGCGAGTTCTACCGTAATCACTTCATTGGAATTTGCAGCAGTGTTTGAACGTAATTCTTCTAAAGTTACCAATAGCTTGGTAATGTCTGCATGCAAATCTTTGGCGTCACGAAGTGTCATGATAAAATCACGTTGATTGCGTGACTCATGTGCCTTGATAGAATCAATAAATCGGTGTATGTGTAAACTCATTTTTTAACATATGGTTTGAGGTCAGGCGGAGTCCAACCCACAGGTTTAAGAACCTTACCATCTTCACGTTTACGCACCTTGCCAGTTTCGTGATCAATCTTGGCAAAGTTGGTCCGCATGACTTCTTTCCACCCACCTTCAGCGTCCATGCCTGCTGAGTGAATGGCGCCAATTGTAACAACAAGAATGTCCAGCAAGGCATCTAAGATTTCTTCATTGTCATTGTCAGCCAAGGCTTGCTTGAGTTCTTTGTGCTCTTCTTCGATCAAGGAACAGTACATGTCAAACTGTGTGCCGTTGAACTTGTCAACACTTTGGTCGCAAGCCTTCATAAATTTTTCTTGATCACGAAACGGATTGGTCACGTGCCTGCTCCTCGGTGTAAAATGGCCCTTGATAGGCATAACGTTCTAACACAATCAACTTGGGATTCTGTAGCACTTTCCAACTGCGATGTTGTTTGATTGAATACCACCCGGCAGCAAACCATGATTTGCTTTTGGTTGTTTTAGTAAACAACGGCAATTTTAACTGCACATTCCACATGCCATTATGTGTTCGGCAACCTGTGGGGTAACCATGTACACGATCTTTTGGAAGAGGTGTGACATGTTCTGGTTCGGCAAATTCAATGTTGGCCTGTCGGCGTAACATTCGAATGGTTTTAAACTTAGCAACCTTGTTGCGAATGGTAAGAGCAAATCCACCATCCACAGCTTGAACGTTGCCAATTTTTTCATCGTCTTGTTTGAGGATCCAGTATTGATTGTCAATTACTGGTTTTGCTACGATCATTTTAACACTCCTTGATATGTTTGATTAAGCCAGCGACCAATTGGTTCAGCTTGGTCACTCAGCTTGGTAAGTTCATACTTGCCGCAGAACTTGAGAAAGTGTGCGCCCACCATGCCAATGTCTTTGTTACTGACTTGTTCACAAATCACAGCATCCACAACATCTTTTACTTCTGGAGGCTGTGCTGTAAGGTCAATCAGCGTTACGTTGCGTTCGTAATCTGTCAGCACCTTGTGTTCAACTTGTTCATGGTCAGACCAACGTTGCAACATGAGATTGTTCCAAGAATAGCCTTTCTTGTCACGATCCTCAAAGGCTTCTGTAAGTCCCACTTGATTCTTGGTGCCTTTCACACGCACACCTGGATAAGCCGAAAACACATTGTCGCCAGGATCGCCACGCATGCACTTCAAGAACAACACCCATTTCTGATAGTCAGTTGGCGCCGCAAAGCTCTTGTCGGCTTTGCCTACCTTGATCTTGGAATTGCTTTCGATGGTGAAACTCAATTGGTTGCCTTTGGCATCTGTTACGCCGTCAACACTGAACAGGTGATCGTTTATGCCATTGTACAGTTGCACATTTGGTGCAACCAACTGAACGAAGTCTGAATCACTGCTGACAATAATATGTTCATCTTGGGGGTGTAATGCAATCCAGCGGCCTATGATATCGTCCGCTTCTGCTGTTGCGCAACGGATCACGCTACAATTTGTTTTTTCAGACAAGTATTTAGTCAGCTCATCATAGGTTTCCCAAAACAACTTGTCCTCTTCTGCTTCAGTTTCACTCATGGCACCGCGGGCCACAGCGCGGTTGGCCTTGTAGGGTTTGTAGTGATCCTTGCGCCAGCTACGTCCTTCTAGTGCGAAAACCACATGATCTACACCAAAGCGTCTGGCCACCTTGTTGGCGCTCATCATGGTCAAGTGTAGTGCAAAGCCCAATTTAGTCCATGTGTCACTGGCCCTGTGTGCCGAATGGCGGGCACGGAAGAACATGTTGGCAGTATCAATCAGTAGATATTTCATTAGGACGGTCCAGAAGTTTGTGTTGCTTCATGTAGTGTAACACATATTCCGACCAAAATCTATGGCCATTGGCTCCAAAGTGATAACTTTTGGGATTCACATGCTCGAATCCGTTGTTTTTTAGTATGGCATTCCAACTGTGCTCGTTTGAGTACGGTTGAATGTAGTGATTTTGCCAATCTCGTTGATTTGGCAAATCACCAAAGGTACTGTTGCCGCTGTAAAAAAGATGCCTTACATTGAGGTCTTTTAATTTGCAATGTAGGTGCCAGATTTTATTGTGCCATTCATCTGTTTTTTGAGTCCAATTCACATCCAAAATGTACTGACGATATCTATCTTCAAGCTCTGGTGGTACCATGTCCACACCACTGGCGTTTACTTGATAGTGCCGGCCTTCATGTACCCATTCTTCTCGTTCCCAAGTGGTCCATTGTATCACCATCACAGTATCATACAGTCGAGAATAGTTTTCATGAATCCAATCGTTAGTGGTACGCAATATACGATCATTGCTGGCTGCTGTTTCAGCATCGCAATAAAACTCAGTGTTGAGCATTCGGCTCAGGTGCCGGCCCCAACTGGCCTCCAAGTTGATGGGATGAGGTCTGCGGTCAATACCATATCTACCATCATCCACAGCAAACACATCGGGCACCACTGCTTCGGCAGCCGCTGTATGGCTGCAACCATTCACGTACAATATCATTTCTGTAACAATACTTTTTCTGTTTCAGCAGCTACCACACGCTTGCGGAGACTGCTAGATGAGAACGAATGATCTCGGCCGTTGAATACTAGTTCAATCCCGCGGTCATAGCATTCGTCGCGACCGGTAAAATTTTTGTCAGCATACTCTACGCCCAGCACACGCACATCCAAGGGCAGGATCAACAAAAGGTCACAGAGGTCTTGTTCGGTTTGATACACCACAACTTCATCAACATAACGGCATGCGGCCAGCTGTATCTGTCTCTCCACAATACTTTGTATCGGACGATTCTTAGTCTCAGGCCTATCGATAGTTGGGTCTGTTTGGAGCCCGCAGATGAGGTAGTCACAGTGATTCTTTGCTTCGGAGAGCATGGCAATGTGGCCCGCGTGGAGCATGTCGAAGGTTGAGAAAGTGATGCCAATTTTTTTACCTTCTGCTTTGAGTTGTTTGATGTGATTGAATATCATGATACCTCGCTCCTGCCATCGCCAAGATCTCGCTTTTGAACATACATGCCGGAGTTCTTGATGGCTTGTTCTTGTTCCCATGTTTCCATTACAACATGGCGGCATACATTTTGAAACCAACGGTCAACAATGTCCCCATCAGTATCTGTAGGCTTCATCATGTAGCCAGCTTTTACCAGTCGAGCCACAAAGATTTCATTCCAATCCAGTTCAAATGCACCTTGGTGCAGATTATTAGGGTCCACATCCATACTGAGCACAGCCACGTAAGGTTCTCCCTTTTCAGTAGCAAGTTGTTTTTCAGTTTTAGCCGGTGGTTCAGCAACCTTAGGCTTAGTGACTTTTTCTACCGCCGGTGGCGGTTTCTTTTGAGATTTCTTAAACCAATCAAACATATCAAATATTCCATCCAAATACATTATTCAATTTACCCATTTAACAGGTGTACCCAATCTTTTACCATTACGGCAAAATTTTTGTGCCCTTGTTCGCTTAGGTGTCCAGTAACAGGGTGACGGTCGGGGTCATGTTCTTGAGCCCAGTTTACAATGCAAAAGTCATGCAGTTGATGAATATTTTTGTTATTCATGCACCATTGAACTTGCTTCATTGATTCTATGTACGGAAAACTTGAAATTGGAATTTCAGTATTTTTTGCTGCCGAAAAACAAAAAAACTCACTACCCATTGATTCAATAGTGTGAGCCAGCATGTACAAATCTGTATAAAAATCTATCAGGTGCTTGTGAACAAACAGATCTTCTGTAATCAAACATTTTTGTTCTAATGTGGCTTGATTCAAGTTTAGCAGCATGTTCAACGTGATCAATCTTGGTTCAAGATGATCTGGTCCTTGATTGCGATCTGGAATTCGATTGATAACTTGTGCATTGTCTCCATAGTACCAAACTTCAATTCTTTTGATAAAACTCCATCCAACAACAACCAATGGCTTTGCAAAGTTTTTTTTTAATTCTATCAGGTGTTCAATTGTACTTCGTGTTATTCTTTTGTTATTACTGCCTTCTCGGGCAATGTTGAACACTGGGACCCCCAAGTCTTCGGCCAAGAAATCGCTGTATACTTTGTGTTTACCAAGTCGAGTATAGCTATCGCCATTGACCAACACACAATCAAACATCAGTCCTGCCCCATTTAATTTTCAACCAGATACGTTCGTGTATGTAGTAATCAACACTCAATAGAACATGCAATGCTGTAGCAAATCCTGCTGAATTTCCCAAATTGCCTGTGAACAAGTAAGTCCAAAAGATTGTAAACAGCCATGCTGTCAATCTATAGGTAAGCATCCTTACCACTGTGCGTTTTTTTGTTTCGGACATTTATTTGCCCCATCCATTGCCCCAAAGGTCCACATGCAACCGTGGGCTGTACCAGTAACCACGCTTGAGTGCTTCGTCAGCCACGTGAATTCTATTGCCATCATACACACTGACAACTCCGCCAACTGGCATCACAAAAACTGGCCCACCAAATCCACGGTTTCGATAGTCGTCAACAACCACATCAAGCTCTTTAAAGTCGTCAATGTGACCAACCACAAATTTCAAATATGTAACGCCGTGAGTTTCATACTCCCAGATAATGTCAGGCTTGATAGCATCTTCATACTTTTCGCCACTGACAGTGAGTTTGGGACTTACTGAGAATGTGATCTCGCCAAACCAGTTTGACAGATATTGTTTGAATTCTCTTGTGAGTTCTTGAGTGCCGTTGGTTTCAAAAGTGATGTGTCGCAGTCCACGTTCATGCAACATGTCCAGCAGTTCAGGGTATGCACGTTGCCAACCCAACAGCGGCTCGCCACCTGTAATCACAAGATGCACTGGGTTGCCGT
>Ga0214921_10009930_pt1 | contig 11892 bp, 11 predicted proteins | sample LL1505_MetaG_FD_177992 | JGI IMG/M metagenome (GOLD analysis project Ga0214921, IMG submission 177992) | Freshwater microbial communities from Lake Lanier, Atlanta, Georgia, United States - LL-1505 | ecosystem: Environmental > Aquatic > Freshwater > Lake | place: USA: Georgia | collected...
CTGTAACGCGGACAACCTCTCCCGGAGGCTATTGGGCAGAACGACATTTCCTCCCTCAATTACCACCTCCCCACCCTCCTCTTTGCGGAGGCGTGGTTTTTCAGTACCCTGCTGGCGGGTTTCCTCACGAAGCAGTCTTCCATCCTCATCGACCACCGTGATTCGATGCACCCCCGCAGCTGTTTGATAAAGAAGGTGGAGATGGTTTTGACTGTCGAATTCAATCACTGGCTGAGTCAGAGGAAGATACGGGCCCAACCTTCGGCAGGGATAAACCATGTTCTTTCCCGGGACTTCAACCCTCAAATACAAGCCCACGTTTGGATCCTCATAAAACTTCAATAGAGAATAAGCATGGCGTTCTACACCCTCCCCTCGCGACTGGGTCCAGATGACCTCACCCCGTCCCACGAGAAAATTAAGTGGCTCCGTAAGAAGGGTCTGACCCGAGGCAAGACGCACGGATGCCCTAGCCTGATACCCCCCCAGTTCTCGCACCAAGAAATACGCTGCCAAATCCACAGGCAAGACAGATGATTCGCCAGGTTTCAGTTTTTTGTCGGGAGGTGAAAAAGGTTTTTCCGATTGAATCAAAAGCCCATCCCTGGATTGGACCAACATTTCCAACCACGGCTTCTCTCCGCTAGCATGTAGCACAATTTCATCACCCCCAATGTTTTTGAGGCAAATCGTGAATGGAATCGGGGAATACTGCAAATAGGCGGCCTTGGGGGTCTCCAGACGCACTTCTAATTGCGCCCAACTTCCCGAAGAAGCCATCGCTCCGAGAAATAAAAAAAGGAACCTTCGACCCAACATAGGGAAGAAAGGATGAGCCGAATCAGCGTCCCGGCAAGCGCCTGTTCCGGGGAAGAGCACCGCAACCCGAACAAGCGCCGAATTAAACCACCAAACTAACGGCTTGGGGGATCGATTCGCCCGAGGAGGGAGAGGCTTCGGGATTTACGTTTTTCAGCGCAAGATCCTGCTCAACCCGCAACGCGGCTTTCAAAGCTTTTTTCCAAGTGCCGTAAAAATGCTTTTTACAGGCCGCAGCAAAAAGCGAGGGATTGGCCCTTTTGACTTCCGGGGTAATTAGCTTCACCCCTTGGCGCTTAAGATCCAAAATCCCTTCGACAAGATTTTCACGCGTCCACCGCTTGCGACGACGAACATCGTCATAATCGATGCCGGCACTTTCCAATGCCTTGCCCCAGTTGCCAAACCGGCGGCGTGCCGTAGCAATCAAACGATTCGAACTTTCATCCATGGCTTTGGAACTCAAATCCACACCCTCGGCATTCAGGCGCCGGATTTCTTCCAGAATACCGTCCTGCTCCCAACTGCGGTACCTATAGATTTCCTCCGAAGCCAAACCTGCCGCCTCCAAGGCTGTTCGCCAGTTGCCGAAATATTTCGGCCGAATGGCTGCATACACCATGGCGTTGTACTGACTTAGAGCCATCGCTCGGAAGGAGAGATCAACGCCTTGACTGGCTAGTTGCTGAATTTCCTGGATGATCGTCTCCTTGGACCAACGGCGATATTTTCGCACATCGGTATAAGCAATATCTGCCGCTTCCAAAGCCTTCTGCCAATTCCCGTGATAACGAATGGCGGCAGCCAACAGTTCCTGAAAATTTTTGCGGACAAAATTGGCGTAGAGAGGTTGTCCTTTTTCTTTCCAATCGCGGATTTCCGAAACAACCCGATCTGCACTCCAGCGAAGATTTCTGCGTGATTTAATTTGCATGGCGATAACCTACATACAAAGGTCACATCGTCAAGTTACGATTTATTTGCTTAATTTCAATACATTGTCAATAAGGACTTTGCGAATTATTCTCCCTTAAATAGTCTCTTGGACAGTGATTCAGGCAAACCCGCCTTTATGATTTTTTGCGCAGCCCGGTCAATGTCGTAATTTAACCGCCTCAGCTCAACGATTTCAGATTTTGGATCATAGACGGCATATGCAGCCCTCCAGTCGCCGTCACGGGGCTGCCCCACGGAACCTACATTGAACAGAAACTTACGGGAAACCTTGAGGCGTTCGGGGTGCACGTCGACCCGGCGGAACTCAATCGGCCTGACCTCATGATCCTTGATAAAAACCGCGGGACGGTGGGTGTGGCCTAAAAAACAAAGGGAGGTTTTCTGATAAAGAAAACTCGTTTCAGCCTCCAACCGGGTTGAGACATAGCCCCAGTTCTCGGGTCCATCCAAAGTGGCATGGACCAGAGTCATGGACTCATCCACCTTCACATAAGGAAGGCGCCGAAGATAGTTCAACTGGGTGGGATTGAGTTTCCCCCGAGTATAATCAAGGGCCTTTTGTGCATCTTCCGAAAAAGAGGCAGGGCTCTTTCTCTGGGTAACCCATTCATCGTGATTCCCGCGAACAACAGGACAGGCCAAGGCACGAACCACCTCAAGACATTCAGCTGGATTCGCCCCATACCCCACCAAATCTCCGATGCACATGGGGTGAGTGACTCCTTGCGCCTCCATGTCGCCGAGCACGGCCTCCAAGGCCTCCAAATTCCCATGAATATCTCCAAATATTCCGTACTTCACTTTTGCTTTCTCTTGATTTCCTGAGTCTGAATCTCTTTTTCGAGGCGCTGAATCTCACGATCCACCACTTCGGGTCTACGAGAAGAATCAGGATGAGGCCCCATCTTTTCCCTTAGCTCTAGAAAGTAGGCTAAGGCCCCCTTTTTGTCGCCGGCTTTATCCAGAGCATAGCCGACAAAACGTTCGAGATAAGGCGGGGCATCCCCTTTGGTTAAAGCTTCACGATAACAACGAGCCGCTGAGGCATAGTCTCCCATACGTTGCCAATACAGATCCCCCAAACGTTGAAACAGGATGGCCTTTTCAGGCACAGCTTTGGTTCCCCTCTCGAGAAGATCACGACCTGCCTCGACCCAACGCCTTGCCTCCATTCTCCTCCGCATCTCATTGGGTTCGCCGGAATACTGTTCGGCCGATACCGCGGCATTCCATGCCAGATGCCAGGAAGCCATATCCCAAAAGACAGAAACTCGAGGTTGCAACACGGTGGCTAGCTCGAAGGCACTTCTCACCCGAACCCACTGCTGATCCTCCCAAGCCACATGGGCTTCCAACATCAAGGCATTGGCCGCCAAACCGCGAAATCCTCCCAACATCGCCAAAGCCAAGCCCTGCCCCACCTTCTCGCGAATCGCCACGGCCGTTGGTCCCGTGAATCCATAAATAGCACCCCTCTGGCTTTCCGTCATTTTCCTCTCCCAAGGAACCTTGATCCCGCCCCAAACCAGCAGGAGGAGCAGAGCCGAACCGGCAAAGAAAAAAGATTTCAGATATCCCGCCCTTCAAAAGTCAAAGTGGCGGCTCCCAAGAGTATAAAAATGTAAACCAAGGAATATCCGGTTACCTCAAGGGTCGATCTCCAGTGCACCGCGTTTCCAGCCACGATTTCGTCGATCAGGTTGTAGAGGTTGAAGTCGGGAATAAGGAGCGAGACCGCAGCTAGAAAGAGTTTTACCAGCCACTGTTTCGCCTCCCCCGATTCGGCCCACTGCTCACGGGCTACCGATTGCAGATGCCCGATCAGATAGACCAACAACGTCATCGCCACGACAAAGGTCGTCGACGTGGCAATCGTGCTAAAAAAAACGGCAACCGCCGCTACCACCGCCAACTTCACCCCAACCAAAAGAACAGCCTGCAACATCCTGGGATCCCTCGCCTCGGCCCGTATAAGATCTGCCACGGCTGGGTCTCTTCCCTCCGAAGCTATCAATTGCCCTTCTTTCCAATGAAGGATCCCCCAAACCGCGAAAGCCATAACCCCAACCATCAGAGTCAGCAAAAACAAAAGACCGAGATACTTTCCCCAGATGAACTCCCATCGCCGCAAAGGCCTGCAAAGGGCTGTTAAGATCGTCCTTTTCTCGATCTCTCCTGGAATCAACTGAGCCGCCCCGAGTAATCCGATCAAGAGCCCCGTAAGGCTGATGGTAGCATATCCAAGGTCCTTGAGGAATTTGAACTGCTCCTGATAGGAAAATTCGGTGAAATAATTTGCCCCACTCACCATCACCAGACCGAAGATGAGCAAGACCGCAAACACCTTTTGCCGAACCGCCTCCAGAAAAGTATTTTCCGCCACCGCCAAAACACGCCGGATCGAGCCCATCATCTTTGGGTCTCCTCAGGCAGACTACGCATAAAATATTCCTCTAACCTCTCCCGGGGAGCCGACTCCGCCACGATCTGAACTCCTTTTTTCTCCAGCCAAACCCTCAATTCCTTGCGTCCAGCCTCCTCCAGTCCCTGAACCCGAATTTGCCATTCGCTCTTTTTTGACAAAAGATCCTCCAAGCGCCCTTCCCGCAACTTTTTGCCACGATGGAGTATGATCACCCGCTCCGCCACGTCCTCAACCTGCTCCAGCAAATGGCTCGAAAAAATCACTGTCTTTCCTCGCTCCTTCAATTCCAGAATCAGATCCCGGATTTCACGGGATCCAGCCGGATCTACGCCGGCCGTGGGCTCATCCAGCATCAGGATTTCCGGGTCGCCCACCATGGCCCCAGCCAATCCTGCCCTCTGCAACATTCCTTTGGAATAAGTGCGTAGGGGTCTTTTCCCCGCCTCCCCGCCCAAACGAACCAACTCCATCAATTCCGCAATTCGATTCTCCAGTTTTTTTCCGCCCAATCCGCTCAGCCTGCCGTAATACCGAACCAATTCGATCCCGGTGAGAAAATTGGGGAAATAAGGGTTTTCCGGCAAAAATCCAATTTGACGCCTGGCAGCAATCGTTCCCGCCCGATATCCACACACTTCGGCCCGACCCGAGGAAGGGCGCAATAGACCCAGAATCATCTTCATCGCCGTACTCTTTCCACTCCCATTCGGACCCAAAAGACCAAAGACCTCCCCTTTCCGCACCTCCATATCCAACCCCTCGACCGCCAAAAGGCGCCCGCGGAACCAGCCTAGGGCAAATTCTTTTCTCAATCCCTCCGTCTTGACGGCCGCCGTCATAAAATTTGGAATCCTTTCGTCCGTGAATCCGTTTCGACGTCGGTCCCGATGGCTTCACGAATAAAACCCGCGAGGTGGCTCTCCCCTATTTCCTTCTCCATCGCCTCCACCTCCTCCTTCTCCCCCTGCAGAAAAACCTCCACTCTTCCGTCAGTCAGATTCGAGGCGTACCCAGCCACGGAAAAACCCTCCGCGATCTGCCTCACCCCGAAACGAAATCCCACACCCTGCACCTTACCTTTGTATAAAATCCTTCTCGCCATCATCCCCGCCATCCTGCCCACGGAGCGGTTTTTCTTCAATCCTTCGCCTCCATCGAGTTCAGGCTGAGATTCGATTCCCAAAAAAAGCCTTCGCCCTCCTCCTCTTTTTTCGGGAAACTGAAAGGAGATGCCCCACGTCGACCTCGCACTCTCCACCTGCTGGCATGCCGAACGCAGCTCTGACGGATCCGCACTGCTACGGGAGGCCACTCAAATGGGATTTTCAAAAGTCGAGCTCAGCCACAACACCCGCTATACCCTTTGGCCGGGGATTCTTGCAGAACACGAATCCGGCCGGGCACCGAAAATCGAGGTTCTCCATAACTTTTGTCCGGTGCCCGTGGAAGTCCTTCGGCCCCATCCCAATGCCTATGAATTTTCCGATCCCCGCCCCACCGCCCGCCGCTTGGCGGAACGTCACACCTTCGAAACCCTTGATTGCGCCGCCGCGGTCGGAGCCCGCTTCGTCGTCCTTCACATTGGCTCGTCCGGACCGCGTCACCTGATCGAGCCGCTCGAATCCATGGCCTTGGCGGGCCAAATTGGTTCCCGCCCCTTCGTCCGACAAAAGCTTAAAGCCATCCGCCGTCATGAGACGGCCTTTCAGGAAGCTTGGCCCCGCGTGGAGGAGATCCTCCTACGAATCGGGGAAAAAGCCTCTGCCTTGGGTATTCGTCTGGGCTTAGAATGCCGCGAAGATCCACGCGAAATTCCTCCTGACGATTTCTGGGAGATGATCCTCACCCGCCTTCCCGCACCCACCTTTGGCTACTGGCACGACTTCGGACACGGAGCAGCCAAACACTGGTTGGGATATATTGACCACGCCCAACATCTCCGCCGCCTCGCCTCTCGTATCATCGGCGTTCATCTTCATGACTATCACCCAGAAAAGGGAGATCACCTACCCTTGGGCCAAGGACTTGTCCCTTTTCGCCAGCTTCTTCCCTTGATCCCGGAGGGGACTCACTTTTCCCTCGAGCTATCTCCGGATGTGTCCGCGGACGATGTCCGTGCCAGTCTCTCATGGTGGAAACACAACCGATCCCCCGTTCCCGCACTCTCCTAAGCCGCCTCGCGCCCTGGCTCAGGATCGGCATCACGGCCGCCATCTTGGGTTTTCTTGCCGGCAAGGTGAACTGGGCTCATCTCGAGCAACGTTTTACCTCGGCTCAACCCCTCTGGCTGGGCGCCGCCCTCCTTGTCACCCTCGTCTCCATCACTCTCTGTGGAACCCGTTTTTGGCTCCTCCTTAGACTACAGAAAATTCACCTCACTTGGTTCCGCGCCATTCACCTCACTTTGGTCGGTTTTTTCTTCAATCTCTTCCTCATCGGATCCACAGGTGGAGATGCCGTTCGCCTTTTTTATCTCATCCGCTGGTTTCCCGAGCAGAAAGCTCGCTCCACCTTGGCGGTTTTATTGGACCGAGTTTTTGGCGTCGCCGCCCTCTTCGGGCTTGGACTTCTCTTTCTTCCCGGAGCGACCGATCGCCTGCTCGCCGACGCTACCTTTGCTCCCCTTGCCCGCGCCCTTCCCTGGCTGGGACCGCTTGGAGGACTCCTCATTTTGCTCGCCTTTGTTGCTTCAGGTTTTCTACCCAAAATCCCTCTTCCCGCAAAACTGCCCGGGCGAAGTGTTATCCTCGATCTCCTTCACGCCATGCATGACATCATGCATGGCGGATGGACCACGTTGGGTCTCATTTCCGTCTCCCTCGCTGTCCACTTGACCAGCTTCGCAGGCGCCACCTTGCTGGCTTACTCCCTCCACCTTCCAATCAGCTACTCTCTCGCCGGACTCATTCTCGTGCTCATTTTCTCCGCCGCGGCCCTCCCTATCAGCGTCAGTGGCCATGGGGTTCGTGAAGGGATGATGGTGTATCTTTTTCCTCATCTGGGCATTAGTCCGGATCCCGAAGCCGCCATCGCCTACTCGCTTCTCATTTATGGTCTCGGACTTTTTTGGAGCCTGCTCGGAGGACTCGCCTACCTGACTCTTAAATCCCCACAAAAGAAATGATCCGCCATCCCGCTGCAGAAGAAATCGTCCGTCAATTGGCTCAGGCCGGCCACCGCGCCGTTTACGCCGGAGGGTGCGTCAGGGACGCTCTCCTAAACCGACCCTATCCGGATGTGGATATCGCCACCTCCGCAACTCCCGACCAGGTCCAAGCCCTTTTTCCCAAAGCTTCCGACCCTCAAGGAAAGGCCTTCGGCGTGATCCGACTCAAACACGGAGATCATGTCTTTGAAATTGCCACCTTCCGTGTTGACGGACCCTATCTTGACGGCCGCCGCCCATCCTCGGTCACCTTCACCACCGCTGAGGAGGACGCCAAACGCCGGGACTTTACGGTCAACGGCATGTTCTTTGATCCGATAAAAAACGAGATCCTCGACTACGTAGAAGGCAAATCAGACCTATCTTCTAAAACAATCCGGGCCATCGGCGATGCCGGTGCCCGCTTCACCGAAGACCGACTCCGGCTTTTTCGAGCTATTCGTTTTGCCGTCCAACTCGGCTTTGAAATTGAGCCCGTAACATGGAAAGCCCTTGTTCAGCTTGCCCCTGAATCCAAAAACCTGGCACCTGAACGCGTAAGGGACGAATTGGTGAAAACCCTTACCAGTCCCGATCCAGCACGGGGTCTCGATCTCCTTCACGATTCGGGACTCATCTCCGTTTGGATTCCCGAACTCTTGGAAATGCGCGGTTGCGCCCAATCTCCGGAACACCATCCCGAAGGGGATGTCTGGGTGCACACAAGACTACTGCTGACCCATCTTCGGAACCCCTCTCCCATCTTGGCTCTATCCGCCCTGCTGCATGACATCGGGAAGCCCCGAACCTCACGCACAGAACCTTCCGGCCGAATCCGCTTCTTCGGCCACGAGGGTGTCGGAGCCCGCATGGCCGAGGATATTCTCCGTCGTCTCCGCTTCTCGAACGACGACATCACAGCCATCAGTGCCTGCATTGCAAACCATATGGCTTTCAAAGACGCCCCCCAAATGCGCATCAGCACCCTGAAACGCCTCCTGGCTCGTCCCACTTTTCCGGAAGAACTCGAACTGCACCGTATCGACTGCACTTCAAGTCACGGCGAACTGGATATCCATCGCTTCCTTGTCACCAAACTGTCCGAATTTTCTCAGGAAGAGATAAGGCCAAAACCTCTATTGACCGGTCACGACTTGCAGGAAATCGGGATTCAGGCCGGGCCGAAAATGGGCAAGATCCTCAATCAACTGATGGACGAACAATTGGAAGGAAAATTCGCCGACCGGGAAAAAGCCTTAGCCCGGGCCCGGGAGTTGGCCAGATAAAGATTCTAGGCGTAGGCGACGAAAGCCTCGTACACCTCGTTCGGGATGTCGAGAAGCTTGTAGTCGGCAGAGGAGACAAAAATCAACTGCTGCTTCCCTTTACCTAGCTGATTTCCAGCCGAGTCGAAGATTGCATGCTCCAATGTGACAAACTTCCGGTTGTACTCGCCCACCTTGATTTTCACGCTCACCCGCTCGAATTCCCGGGTCTCCCGCATAAACTTATGTTCAAACGAGCGCGTCAAAATGTAGTAGGGCGTCGTCTTTAAATTAAACTTTGGCAGACAGTGATTGAAGAACAGCTCGCGGGTCTTGCCCACCCACATGGCGTACATTCCGAAGTATACATTTCCGACGGAATTCGTGTCGGCATACGTCGCCACGAAAGTGTGCACAAACCACTTACCCTCGAAATGTCCGAACAAATCGATCGGCCCATCGACTCCAGCCTTGGGAAAAGGCACCACCCGCCCCGGCTCGACGATCTCCTCTTTATCCTCCTTCATGACCAGTTCCCCGCTGGGGCCACCAGCCGATTTTTCCAACTCCTCTACCCCGCCGACAAACTCATGGCCCGCGCCCGGCTTCAGAAGCATCCAAACGACATAGCCCACAGGCAAAACGGACCCCACCATCATCCCCCAAGGGTTTGAAAGAAAATAGCCGTACGCGAAAATGACCACCGCCACACTTCCCACACAAAACATCTTCACCTGCGGCAGGGCGTTCCCCTGCCCGGTGTGAAAAGCACGGACCAAAGCCAAGGCCGCATAGCCAACAAAAAATGTGGCGTAGAAAATCATGAAGTACTCCAACTCAAGCTTCAGCCAAACTGCAGCCACGGTACAAAAACCTGTAAAGACCAAGGTGGGCAAGGGGGATCCCAACAAGGCTTCCGGCAATAGACTCAGAGGAAACGAACGACTGGCCCCGCCTGACTTGCTCAGATACCACCGCAACGAGATATATCCGCTGTCGAGCGTGGTCAGGGTCATGATGAACAGCACCACCACATAGGCACCAAACGCCCACGGATGGTTCGCAGCCACGGCCCAAAGAAACCGTGTGATACCATCCTCTCCGTACCTCAGGCCATCAATTCCTTCCCGCATCGGCACCACCCCGCTTTGACCTGCGACCCAAAGAGCCAAACTTCCGTGCGCCAATAGCAGTAAGAAAAACAAACTGCCACCAGCTAGATAACTGATCAGAGGAGACTTGCCCTCCCTTTGAATCTGAATGGCCCTTTGCCACTGCTGTAGGTCGAGCCATGGACCCAGGATGAGCCCAACACAGATTGGCACGGCATAACCCCAGAAATTCAAACCCATGAAAGGATTGGCGCCGGTCATGATCGGTTTACCGCTGCCCATACTCGGCAACTGGACCCATAGAACCAAGATCGCGGAAAAGGCAATCAGGCCCAAAACCCCGTGACTGAATTTGATCCGACGAATATCAAACTCCTCACCGAAAAGAGTGGCCGCCGCCAAAATGACCAACACCGTCAGAAGAAGATAAAGGCCGGAGGGCTCCAAACCCAAAGGCTGCCAAGCATAGCGAACGAGTGCGAAAATCGTGAGGGTAATGGCGAGGATTTGATAAAGAAAAAAGACAAAACGGTACGGGCGTGACCAGTTGGCAAAAAAAGCACCCAAGGCGTCAGGACCATTTCCAACCCGCTTCGCGATAACCTGGGTTAAGGAGCCGAAGAGCATCAAGCCCAAGGCGTTCGGAATGGCGAAACTTAGAAGACCAAAAAGTCCGTATTGGAGCGAAAACTGGACGCTGAAAAACATCCCCAAGCCCCACATCCAAGATAAGGCAACGGAGTTTCCCCAAAGAAAGTTCATGAATTTTTGTTTTTTTTGGAGCGGGCGAAGGGATTCGAACCCTCGACATCAACCTTGGCAAGGTTGCACTCTACCAACTGAGTTACGCCCGCGATGTAACAGAAATGATCTCCCCACCGGGAGGATGGTGCAACCCTTTTTCCGTGCCCCCCTCAGCCCCCGATTTCGTGCCTCTCCCCCACCTCGTCGGCACACGTCTCATGCACACGGACCCCTTTTCTTCCCGCTCGCACCAAAGCCTCCTCGATCGCCCTTCTGGCCAACTCTGGTCGGTTGCAATCCTCACTGATGTGCCCCAGAAAAAGATCCCGCAGTTCGGGCCCCGCCACTTCTTCCACCAATTTGGCCGCCGCCGCATTCGATAAATGTCCATGCCGCGCGGAAATCCTCTGCTTCACCGACCAAGGCCTCCTCTCTTCTTCCCGTAACATCGTCTCGTCGTAGTTCGCCTCCAAGATCAGCGCCGTGCATCCCTTCAACCGCTCCACCACCAAACGCGTCACATATCCCAAGTCCGATACCAAACCGATCCGGATCTGCCCGGCAGTAATTCGCATCCCGATCGGCTCAGCCGCATCGTGGGGTACGGGAAAAGTTTCGACCAGAAACCCGCCGATCTCCACCTTCGCACCCGCCTCAAACGCACGCCACTCCACCGTGGCGAGACTTGGTTCCAACGCATCCTTTGTCCCATGGGATGCATACACCGGGCATCTCTTCTTTTTTAAAAATGTCTTCAGCCCCGCCGAGTGATCTCCGTGCTCATGAGTCAAAACAACCCCCAAAAGCTCCGCCGCGTCTGCCCCGACCTGCGTCATGCGAGCCTCCAACTGCTTCGCACTTAACCCGGCATCTACCAAAATGGCCCGCCCTCCATGCTCGAGATGCATGGAATTCCCCCGACTGCCGCTTCCCAACACCGTGAGAGTGACCTTGGCCATGTCACCTTTTGCCTTTTTTCAAGGACTTCCCAATCCCAAAATGACGATCATGTCACTTTCTTTGCAGCCAAGCCTTCGCCAGACGACCTCGATCTCCCCACAGGTCCAGCAGTCTCTCCAGCTTCTGCAGACTCCCGCCTTGGAGCTTCAAAATCTCCTCCAAGCGGAACTCCAAACGAACCCAGTCCTTGAAGAAGAACCTCCTCCCCTAGATTCCTCTGATCCGGAGGAAGGACCCGAAACGGAGGAGGACTCCGATTCTTACCCAACCGATTCCGACTGGCCCACCTCCTCCAGCCGCTCAAACCAACCACGTGTCGACCCCCGGCAAGCCCTTCTGGAATCGAAAGTTCTTCCCGAGTCCCTTACCGATCACCTCCACGCCCAACTTGCCCTAGCCTCGGTTTCCCCTGAGGTACGCTCAGGTGCAGAGGAGATCATCTGGAACGTCGACGAGGATGGTTTT
>Ga0214921_10009932_pt1 | contig 11892 bp, 10 predicted proteins | sample LL1505_MetaG_FD_177992 | JGI IMG/M metagenome (GOLD analysis project Ga0214921, IMG submission 177992) | Freshwater microbial communities from Lake Lanier, Atlanta, Georgia, United States - LL-1505 | ecosystem: Environmental > Aquatic > Freshwater > Lake | place: USA: Georgia | collected...
ATGACCAACGCATGCTGCCGAACTATGACACGGGGGCCAATGACTTCAATTTCGCCACCATTTACACCGAAAACGCGTTCGTGGGCAATGACAAAATTTCTGACAACAACTTGCTCACTCTGGGCTTGACCACCCGCTACCTTGATGCCGACAACGGTGCCCAATTGGCCCGCTTTGGCGTGGCGCAGCGGTTGCGCTTGGAAGATCAAAACGTCACGATCAACCCAGCGACTGCGGGGGCTGTCTCCGGGGTGAGTGATATCTTGCTGGGTGCTTCGGTCAACTTGACTGAGCGGTGGGTGGTGGACTCCACGGTGCAGTACAACGGCCGCACCGACCAATCCGTGCGCTCCGTACTCGGCGTGCGCTACAACCCATCGAGCTACCGGGTGCTCAACCTTGCCTACCGCTTTCAGCGTGATCTCAGCGAGCAAGTCGACGCCAGCTGGCAGTGGCCACTCAACGATCTTTGGGGTGACGCGGGTGAGAACCTGGGCGCTGGCCAAGGCCAGGGCGAGGGCCGTTACTACGCACTGGGCCGCATGAACTACAGCTTGCGGGACGGCCGCTTGGTCGATAGCGTTTTGGGGCTCGAGTACGATGCTGGCTGTTGGATCGGCCGTTTGGTCATGGAACGGGTTCAAACCAGCGCTGAGACTGCCAACCAGCGACTGATGTTTCAGTTGGAGTTTGTAGGCTTCACCCGGATTGGCCTGAGCCCGGAAAAAACCCTGACCACCAATATCTCGCATTACCAAAACCTGCGTGACTCCAGCGCCGCAGGCAGCGCTAACCGCAAATACGACTGACCACCATGAAACTGCATTTCCTTGCTACCTGGGCCGCCCTGCTTGCCATACTCGCCTGGTGTCCCGGCGCCGCGCTGGCGCAAAATAGCCAGGCTGGGGACTTCATCGTCGCATTGGTCAACTCCGAGCCGATTACCAATACCGAGCTGCAAGCCCAAATACTGCAAATCACCGAGCAGCGGGCGCAGCAGCGCCAAGCACTTCCACCCGCAAGCGAGCTGCGCACCTTGGTGCTCGAACGTCTGGTCAACGAGCGTGCGCAATTGCAGCTGGCGAGGGATTCAGGTCTGCGCGCCGATTCCGCAGCCATTGACCAAGCTGAAGCCAACCTGGCGGCGCAAAACCAGATGGATATCGCACAGTTTCGCCAGGGCCTGGTGCAACGTGGCATCAGCCAGACCGCCTTTCGGGAACAGATTCGCGACCAAATTCTGCTAAGTCGCTTGCATGAACGTGATGTTGAGTCGCGCGTACGAGTGACCGATACCGACGTGGAAAACGCCCTGGCTGCCCGCCAAGCAGCCAACGCCGACCCGCTAGCCCAAGAAATCAACCTGGCCAACTTCTTGGTGGCCTTGCCTGATAAACCCACAGCGGCCCAAGTAGCGCAGGCTCAAACGCAGGCGCAACGAATATTGGCGCGAATTCGCGCCGGCGAGGACTTTGGCGGGCTGGTTAAAGAACTGTCGGGGGCGGAGCGCAGCAATGGTGGTCAGCTGGGGCTGCGTCGCGCAGACCGTTACCCACCGCTTTTTGTTAATGCGACCCAGTCCCTTGCAGTGGGACAGGTGTCGGAGCCGGTGCGCTCAGATGCAGGCTTTCATTTGTTGCTGGTCGTGGAGCGCCGCGCAGCAAGTGCGGTGCAGACGGTGCCGCAAACCCGCGCACGCCACATACTGCTGCGCGTCTCGCCGCAGGAGAGCCAAGCGCAGGCCTTCGCCCGACTCAGTGATACCCGCGCGCGCATCATGGCGGGCAGTACCTCGTTTGAGCTTGCTGCGCGCGAGCTGTCGCAAGATGGCAGCGCGTCCCAAGGGGGCGACCTGGGCTGGGCGAACCCGGGAATGTTTGTGCCCGAATTTGAAAGCGCTATGGACCGCCTCAAAGAGCGCGAAATCAGCCAGCCCTTGGTTTCGCGCTTTGGCGTGCACCTGCTGCAGGTGATGGAGCGGCGCAGCGTCGAACTCACCCCCGCGCAAATACGCGAGCGCCTGCGCGCGGAGTTACGCGCCAAGCGCATCGAAGAAGCGTTTGTCGCCTGGGAGCGCGATATTCGCAACCGTGCTTTCGTCGAAATCCGGGAGCCGCGTTGAATGGAAAATTCGCTCTAGCTTAGGCGCCGCGCCGTCTGATGCAGCATATTGCCCGCAAGCGATTTGGCCAGCACTTTTTGTCGGATGGCGGCATCATCGACGCCGTCGTTGATGCAATCGCGCCGATGCCGGGCCAGCATGTGGTGGAAATTGGCCCTGGGCTGGCGGCCCTGACCCAACCGCTGGTTGAGCGCTTGGGCGCCTTGACCGTGATCGAACTAGACCGCGACTTGGCATTGCGTCTTCGAGCGCGCCCGCAGCTGCGGGTGATCGAGTCCGATGTGTTGCGGGTCGACTTCGGCCAACTGGCATTACAACCATGGCCGGGCGAAGTGGCGCCCGTTGTGCAAAAAATACGGGTGGTTGGCAACCTGCCTTACAACATTTCGACGCCCATTCTGTTTCACTTGCTGCAGTTTGTGGACCGCGTGCAAGACCAGCATTTCATGCTCCAAAAGGAGGTGGTTGACCGCATGGTGGCTTCGCCCGACACTTCGGATTTCAGTCGTTTGAGCGTGATGCTGCAATGGCGCTACGCCATGGAAGACGTGCTTTTTGTGCCGCCCCAGAGTTTTGAGCCCCCGCCGCGCGTCGATAGCGCCGTGGTGCGTATGGTGCCTTTGGGTTCACCAGCACAGATTAATTTGGAATTGTTCAGCGAACTGGTGCAAGTGGCTTTCAGCCAACGCCGCAAGCTCATACGCCATACCTTGGGGCGTTGGCTTGAGGCCCGAAATTTTGGTGGCAGTTTTGACCTGCAACGTCGCGCGCAGGAAATCCCGGTGTCAGAGTTTGTTGCCTTGGTTCAACATTTGTAGATGCCTTGCGGATGGCCGCTGAGGCCACGGCGCAAAAAAAGCCCGCTGTTCAACGGGCTTTTTTATGGGCGTCGCCCCGCTACTGCACGCTGTGGGGCGTTCTAAGCAGCCGCGAGCCAGTAGCCTGCATTAAATGGACTGCTCATGCGCAGGGCTAAAGGAGACACGTCTAAAAGAAAGTCGCTCGGTAGCTTGTCGCCACCGGCCACGGACTCCAAGGCAGATGGAGTCACCGCCTCGGTGCTTGCCTGATTCGCCCGTTCTGCTTGGCTGGTGTGTGCAGAACGGGCTACAGAAAAGAATAGAAGCATCGGAAGGGAATTTTTCGCTCCCCCCAATAGTCTGCGGTGTCGCGGAATATGTCGAGCAATTGCTCGCGCGCTTCTTTGTCAAACTTGGCATTGGCGGGGATGTGCTCCAACACCGCCACAAAACCCGGCTGTGGACCCGACTTGTGCACTGGGTCCGTCATGCTGTCGTACAGCGCATCAAAGTTTTTGCCCGCGTTGGTGGCGAGCGTGAACTGTGCGCCAATCAGGTCCAAAACGTCTTGCTTGGTTTGGGCACTGCCCAGATTGGCGTACAAGAAGTGGTGCCCCAAACCTTGGGCAGCTTCTTGCAAATCCGACACGCGAAATGCGCGTATCGATTGAACGATATTCGTTCTTACGGTTCGAAGTGGCATGTCCATCCCCGATTCACTTTCATCAATAAAAATTCAATTCAAGGCACGATCGTGCGAAAACTCGCATAGTGATCGGCCGTGTAGTAACAAACTTCCGGTGCGGTGGCAGGACCACCGCACACAATTCTTTGGGCTCCGCGGTTGCGAGCCCCTGGGGTTTTAACGGTGTACTCACGATAAAAGCCACGCTTTTGCGGGGGCAAAATACGCTCACGGTTACCGAAAGTTACGCCGTCTTTCTCGAAGGGAAATGGGCCGCCACGTTGAATGTTGCGGTAGGTCTCGATGCCTGAGGCGGGCAGCGCTTCCTTCGAAATCGTTGGAAGTTGCTCCCCTAGCGCTTGTGCTGTCGGCAGACCCGAAGCCAGGGCGATGAGCAACGCCGTTGCTGCGCGTCTCAGCACCCCAAAGCACACGCGGTTTGCCAGTTCCGCTGCCACATTCTTACCGCAAACCACTTCAAAACCTTGTTAACGATCAAAAAAACGACCCGAACCCGAGCAATGATTGTCGTCCATCTAAGGCTTGAGCGCAATAGTTCTACGCCAAGAAACCGCAAATATGCGAGGGTTTACCCGAGACCTCTGCACCGCATCGGTCCTTTCCGGGTGGGGTGGCGATTTACCGGGAGCTGCCGAGATGGCGCATCAACTGATCGCTGCGGCTGTCCGAGCCACCCCCTTCGCCTTTGGGTTTTGCCACGCGCACGCCATGCGCTCCAATGATGCTGACAAAAAAGGCATGCGCCCCTGATTTCCCTGTCTCATCCATCAGGGCGATGAGCGTTGCGAAATGCACTTCGGTGGCGTCGGCTTCGCAGCTGCCAAAGCGGCAGGCAAAGTCCCAATAATCCACGCCTTCGGGCAAGGCGGCGCGGCGCTGGCGCGCTACGTACTTGCGCACTTCGTGCTTGCTGGCGTCCAGCAGCCGGTCCCGGTGGCGGCCTTCGACAGTGAGTTGGAATAGTTTTTTCACGCGGCCCTATTAAAAGAGTTCATTGTTGGGCTGTTCGTGCTTTCACCGTGCGGCATTGGCGTCGGCCACGGTGAGCGCGGTCATATTCACAATGCGCCGCACCGTGGTGCTGGCAGTGAGCACGTGCACAGGTTTGGCCGCCCCCAAGAGCACCGGGCCAATGGCAATGTTGCCGCCCGCTGCGGTTTTGAGCAGGTTGTAAGCAATATTGGCGGCGTCGATATTGGGCATGACCAGCAGGTTGGCGTCGCCTTGCAATGCGCTGTTTGGCATCAACGCGGTGCGGGCTAGGCCGTCGAGTGCGATGTCACCGTGCATTTCCCCCTCGACTTCGAGCCAGGGCGCCTCATGCCGCAATATCTCCAGGGTTTTGCGCATTTTCACGGCGCTGGGTTCATTGCTACTGCCAAAGTTGGAGTGACTTAGTAAGGCAGCTTTGGGCGTTATTCCAAAGCGAAGCATCTCCTCGGCTGCCATCACCGTGATCCGCGCCAGCTCTTGCGCCGCTGGGTCGTAATTCACGTGGGTGTCGACCACAAACACCTGCCGCCCGGGCAGCATGAGGCCATTCATGCAGGCATATACCTGTACGTCTAAATTGCTGCCTACTGGCGCTGAGTGGCGCTTGCCGATCACTTGGTCGATGTAGTTCAGGTGTAGCGCGGTGGTGCCCCAGGTGCCGCAGATCAATCCGTCCACGTCACCTTTGTGCAGCAGCATGGCGCCAATCAGCGTGAGGCGTCGGCGCATCTCGATTTTTGCCACCTGCACGGTCACACCTTTGCGCTCGCCCATGCGATGGTAGGTTTGCCAGAAGTCGCGGTAGCGGTGGTCTTGCTCTACGTTGACCACCGCGTAGTCCTGGCCTTGGCGCAGGCGCAGACCGAATTTGGCGATGCGCTCGGCAATCACCGCCGGGCGGCCAATCAGCGTGGGCATGGCCAGGCCTTCGTCGACTACGATCTGAATAGCGCGCAGCACGCGCTCGTCTTCGCCTTCCGCAAAGGCCACGCGTTTTTTGAGCGCGTTCTTGGCCATGGCAAAGATCGGGCGCATCGTGGTGCCTGAGGCGTAGACAAAGCTTTGCAGTTGCTCGCGGTAGGCGTCCATATCTTTTACCGGACGCAGCGCCACGCCGCTCTCGAACGCGGCTTGGGCCACGGCCGGGGCGATTTTCATCATCAAGCGCGGGTCGAAGGGCTTGGGAATCAGGTATTCCGGGCCAAAGGCCAATTTTTCACCGGCATAGGCCGCAGCCACCACGTCGCTTTGTTCGGCCTGGGCCAACTCGGCAATGGCGTGCACGGCGGCGATTTCCATATCTACCGTGATGGTTGAGGCACCAGCGTCGAGCGCGCCGCGGAAGATGTAGGGGAAGCACAAGACGTTGTTCACCTGGTTGTGAAAGTCGCTGCGTCCGGTGGCCATGATGGCGTCGTCGCGCACCGCTTTCACTTCTTCGGGCAGTATTTCGGGCGTGGGGTTGGCCAGGGCAAAAATGAGCGGCCGGGCAGCCATGCTTTGGACCATGTCTGGTTTGAGCACTCCGCCCGCCGACAGGCCCAGGAACACATCCGCCCCGGCAATGATCTCGCGCAGTGTGCGTGCATCGGTCTTTTGGGCGAAAAGCGCCTTGTCCGCGTCCATCAGCTCGGTGCGGCCCTCGTAGACCACCCCAGCCAGATCGGTGACAAAGATGTTTTCGCGCGGAATGCCCAGTTTGAGCAGCAAACCAAGGCAGGCCAGTGCGGCGGCGCCGGCACCGGAGGTGACCAGTTTGATCTGCTTGGGGTCTTTGCCGACCACTTTGAGACCATTCAAGAGTGCCGCGCCCACCACGATTGCGGTGCCGTGCTGGTCGTCGTGGAAGACCGGAATTTTCATGCGTTCGCGCAGCTTGCGCTCCACATAAAAACAGTCGGGCGCCTTGATGTCTTCGAGGTTGATGCCGCCAAAGGTCGGCTCCAGTGAGGCGATGATGTCGACCAGTTTGTCCAGGTCGTGTTTTTCGTTGATTTCAATGTCAAAAACATCAATGCCGGCAAACTTTTTAAACAAAACCCCTTTGCCCTCCATCACCGGTTTGGCCGCCAGCGGGCCGATGTCGCCCAGGCCCAGCACCGCCGTGCCGTTGGTGATAACCGCCACCAGATTGCCCCGGCTGGTGTATTTGAAGGCGTTGTTTGGGTCTTTGACGATTTCTTCGCACGGTGCGGCCACGCCGGGCGAATAGGCTAGTGCCAGATCGTGCTGGTTGAGCAGCTGTTTGGTTGCTGCGATCGAGATTTTTCCGGGGGTGGGAAACTGGTGGTATTCCAGCGCTGCCTGGCGCAACTGGGCCCGTTGTTCAAGGGCCGCTGCTTCATGGGCTGCCGAGCTAGAGGTGGGTTGGGAGTCGTGGGCCATCGTGCGTCCTTGGTCGCTGGGCGTACCGGGCAAAAAACCGTCTTCCGCCTCGCTGCTGAGAGAGCCGATTGTAGTCTTGGGGACTTTTGGCGACTCGGCGAACGTCCACGCAGATGGACCCTCGCGCCCCGACCGCACCCGGCGCTACGGCGCTGTGGCCTTGGCCAATTCCATACGCCGCGAAGTTTGCCCGCCGGTAAGCACAAAGCCGCGTTGCTGGCCCTGCGGGTCCATAAAGCGCCAGGCGCCACCGCCATGCGCAGTCTCTGGGTCCGGAGCATCGGCAACCCAGGTGCCCGCTTGGGCTGGATGGGGGGCTGCCACGACCGTGGGCAGCGCCGGGGTCTTGATGGACACCGGCATCAGCGGAAACACCAGTGCCGTCGGCGAGCCTGTGAGCGTGGCCGCCAGTGCGCGGGCTGCGTTCATGATGGGCATGACGTAAGGCAGGGTGCGCGCACCGGCGCTGGCATATTGGGCGCAGTCACCCAGGGCAAAAACGTGGGGCGCACTGGTTTGCAATTGTTCGTTCACGGCGACGCCGCGTTCACATGCGATGCCTGCTGCGCTGGCCAATGCAATGTCTGCGCGCAAACCGACGGCGCTCAGCACCATATCTGCGCCCAGCGTATCGCCGTTGGACAGCGTCACTGCGAGTGGCGACTTGCCGGTGCCGCGATTGACGGCTTGCACCGTGGCGCCAAAGTGCCAGACCACGCCCAGCGCCTGCAGCGCAGTACGCAATTGCTCGCTGGCGGCTGCGGGTAGCAAGGCGGCCAGGGGGCGCTCGGTCGGATCCACCACGTGCACGTGGTAGCCGCCCAGCAGCAAGTCATTGGCAAACTCGCAGCCGATCAGGCCCGCGCCCATGATCAGCACCGTTTTGGGAGCCGCGCCCAGCGTGCGCTGGAAGTGCGCAAGGTCGGTAAGCTGGTTGATGGATTGCACGTCAGCGCTCGCGTCGCCCTGCAGCGGCAAGCGAATCGGGTGTGCGCCCGTGGCTAGCACCAGTTGGCCATAAGGCTGGGTGCGTGGGGCGCCCCCGGCGGCGGTAAAGGTCAGGGTTTTGGCCTGGATGTCGATGGCGCTTACAAGGCTTCGGCTTTGCAGCGTGACGTTCAGCGTTTCGGCCATCTTGGCCGCGGGCGTGGTGACCAACTGTTCCGCGCTTCGCTTTTGGGCGCAGGCGTTCGATAGCGTGGGTTTGGCGTAAAAGTCGCCACTGTCCGAGGTGACCAGCACGATGGGCGTGCTGGCGTCGAGCTTGCGAAATTCGCGTGCCGTGGTCCAGCCCGCCAAGCCGGCGCCAACGATCACCAAAGGCGCTGTATCAGTTGCTGCTTGGGGCGTGGAGGTTGCGCTCAATCAGACCACCACGACTTCAAAGTCAGCTTTGGCCACGCCGCAGTCCGGGCAGGCCCAGGTTTCGGGCACATCGGCCCATTGGGTTCCGGCGGCGATGCCGTCTTCCGGACGCCCGGCGGCCTCGTCGTATACAAAGCCACACACGATGCAGATATAGGTTTTCATAGGGTTTTTCTCAAAAATAATGGTGGATAAGTACTGGCTTGCTTCAAAGCGGGGAAATTGCTAGCCCGTGACTGTAGCGAGAACCGATTGGTAGTGATTGGCGTGCCGCTCTTCGACCTTGGCCAGTGCGGCAAAACGCTTTTGCGCGGTGGCGAGCGTAGCTTTCAATGCGGTGGCAGCTTGGAGGGCCGCTTGGAAGGCTTGAGCGTGCTCTTTGCTCTCCGAAATTTGTGCATCGATTTCCGCTATGGCGGCGGCGTTGCCCTCCGCCTCGGCGGTTTTGCGAAAGCCGGGGTACATCTCGGTGTACTCGTAGGTTTCGCCGTCGATGGCGATTTGCAGCGCTTTGGCGGGTGTCATGCTGGCCTTGGGGTAGAGCAAATCGAGGTGGCCAAAGGCGTGCATGACTTCCTGGGCGGCGGTTTCTTCAAAGGCGCGTGCGGTGACTTCGTCACCCATTTCGCGGGCCAGTTTGGCGAAGTAGCGGTATTTGATGTGTGCCATCGACTCGCCAGCAAAGGCGGATTCGAGGTTGGCGATCGTTTCGATTTCAGGGCGGCTCAGTGTGGTCATGGTCGGTTTCCTTGGGATTTTTACAAACTGCCAAGTGAGAGGGTTCAATTGGCACGGGGTGAATCATAGGCCTGGCCTATCGAATGGGCCAATTGCAATTCACTAATAGATTGATAGCCTCTATCGGTGGGCGACTGTGGTGCTGGGCGGGGGCAGTGGGCGCCGGGGCTCATCTGTCGCTGCGCGCCAGAAAATCGCCCCGGCGCCCACTGCCCCCGCCCCGCCCAGCTGGCGTTTTTTTCGCTCCTTCAGCCGTGCAAATTATGGAGACGGCACGGCTTTTTGCCGTGCGACAGCGCACAAAGCAGCGCGCTGACTTCCTGCGCCGCTTTCTTTCTGATGGGCTGCCGATGCTTAGAGCTTGAGTTCGAGTTTGGCTGCGATGTTGACCGACGATGGTGCGGTGTTTTGCGTGGCTTCGCGCAGCGTTTGCCCTGCGCTGTTGCTGCTGACCAGGGTACCTCCGCTCAAATAGTTCCGAGCGGTGAAATTGCTCGCACTCAGGCGCAATTGGGCGCTGGGGCTGAAGGTCCAGACCAGCGATGCGTCTGCCACTATTTTGTCGCCCTGAAACAGCTGATCGGTGGCACTGAGTTGCGTGGTGTAGCCCGGGGTGTAGTTCAGGTTGGCGCCGAGTTTGAGGGGCCAGCCGCGCACCGCATAGTCGGCTCCTACGTTTGCCGTGCCGTCGGGCTGTTGGTCGATGCGATTGTTGGGCCCGGGCACGCCGTCTACGCTGGAGCGAAACACGCTGAGGTTGGCGCGAAGGTCCACGGCGGGAGCCTGGGGTAGCCATTCGGGCAGGCGCAATTTGGCTTCGAGTTCCAGGCCTTGGGTGGTGGCGTTGCCTACGTTTTGGGTGCGGGTCACCCAACGCGGCACCTCGGCCCAGGAGACGGTCTCCAGCGCCGTTTGGCTGCGCATCAGGTTACTGATTTTGCGCACAAACACATTGGCACTGAGCAAGCCACCGCCGCTCAGGTAGTGCTCAAAGGCCAGGTCGATGCCTGTGGCCAGCTCCGGCTGCAAATTGGGGTTGCCCGCCCGGTCGGCCTGCACTTCGGTGTTGCTGCCTGTGGGGTACGTGGTGTTGAGCGTGGGCCGGGCGATCAAATTGCCAAGGCTGGGTGCACGGTAGCTGCGCGTCAGGCTCAGGCGAAACTGGTCTTTGACTGCCAGGTCAGGTCGCCACACGCCGTGCATGAGCGGCGTGAGCACACCGGTTTGGTTGCTAATTTGCGCGTCGCTGACGGTGGGGCTGCCCACCGTGCGAATGCCTTCCCAGCGTAAGCCGGCATGGGCTGCCCAGTGGGGATTGATTTCCCACTCGTCTTGGCTGTAAACCGCCAGGCGCTGGCTGCTGGCCAGCAAGGTGCCATCAAAGTCGCTCAAGGGGCTTTGACCGTTTTGCAGCGTGCTGGCGGTCTCGTTGCGCTGGTTGGATTCGAGCTCCAGGCCGCTGACCAGGTTGTGCTTGTCGGCAATGAATTGCGTGAGCTTGGCGCTGCCAGAGACGGTAGTGTCCCGCTGGTCCGATTGCTGCGACAGCCGGCTGGGCGCATTGGCCACGCCTGCGGTGCTGCCGCCACTGTTAATCGTTTGGGATTCGTAATGCCACTGGCCTTGACCCACGCTGGCGTTGACTGCAAGCTTGGCGCCTTCGTCAAACTTGTGCGTCCAACTGCCGGCAGTGCGCAGCAGTTGGAAGCGGCTGGCGGTGCCGCCTGCGCTGCTGGCGTACGGGAGGTCGCCGCTGCTTTGCGTAAGCAGGCTGCTGGACTGGCCCGTGCCCTGGGTCATGATGAGCATGGGTGTGAAAGTAAACGTGTCGCCACCTTCACCGCTCCATTGCAGTCGCGCGTTGGAATGCAGCACATCGCGCTGGCTGCTGGCATTGCTGTCCACCAGTTGAATTTGACTGCTACCTGTGGCTAGGTTGTCGGTTTGAGTTGCCTTGCGTTCATCGTTATTGCGCTCGTTGTGCACAACCGACACTGACACGTTGTACGCCACACCGTCGACCGTGTCATTGCGAGACCAAGATGCGCCGGGCGTGGCGCGGCCGTTCTCGACACCCACACCGGCTGTGGCGTTATTCAGGCGCTTGGTGTAGCCCCCGCGGGTGACGATGTTGATGGTGCCCGCAATGGCGCGCGCGCCGGTCTCGGCCGTCGGTGCTCTGAAGACCTCGATGCGCTCCACTTGCTCAGGGGCAATGTCATCGGTAGAAAAGCCGCGCGGCGCTGGCTCGCCATCAATCAAAATTTGTGTGTATCCGCTGCCCATACCGCGCATGCGTGGTGCGCCGCCCTGGCCGGGGCGCCCGCCGGTGGTGACGCCGGGCAAGCGTTTGAACAACTCGCCCAGGGTGGAGTCGCCATAGCGCTCAATTTCTTCGCGCCCGAACACAATTTTGGCCGCTGTGGACTGGCGCCTCTCCTCCGTCTCGCGGTTGGCGCGTATTTCCACCGGCTTGAGCGCCGTGGCATCTGCCGGCGTGGGCGTTGGGCTTGGCGCGGCGTTGTCTGTGGTGGTGCCGGGAGCCGCAGGTGCGCCTGCCTCTTGTGCGTGCAAGCCGCTAGCAGCCATTCCCAGCACTAGCACAGTTGCGCCGAAACGGCGAGGTTTGGAAATGAAGTTCATGGTGAGGGCACAAATACGTTGACAGTAACCGCATCCGGTAAAGCCTGGGTGACGGCCGGGGTGCGCTTGCGCATGCGCGGCTTACTATGTCGCGCGGCCGTCAACTCTAATCCCGCATCAGCGCCTCAATCGCATCCACC
>Ga0214921_10009933_pt1 | contig 11891 bp, 12 predicted proteins | sample LL1505_MetaG_FD_177992 | JGI IMG/M metagenome (GOLD analysis project Ga0214921, IMG submission 177992) | Freshwater microbial communities from Lake Lanier, Atlanta, Georgia, United States - LL-1505 | ecosystem: Environmental > Aquatic > Freshwater > Lake | place: USA: Georgia | collected...
TTGTTTTCGCATATCGCGAAGTTCCATCACTGCACCTGGATTGCTCTGACTATTTTTACTTCCCCAATCACTGATTTCAAATTCCAGACGCCGTAGACGCAGGGTCAGTTGATCAACTTTGCTGCTATTGCTGTTGCTCATATCGCGATCTACATATGTATCTATATAAAAGCCTTAAACGCCATTCTCTGTGTGAAAAATTGAATACAGCGAATGGTATTTCCTAGAAGGTGCCTTACCCGCATTACACACAGCACACAGCACACAGCAGCACCCTAGAACCTTCCAACCTTCCAACATGTCGAAGCCTGTTGACTGCTACATCATGGTCTATACGCATGCCGTTGGCTACAACGGCTTTGTCAGCCACTATCCAGCGCCCCAGTGGTACATTCTTGGTTCCGAGACAGACGACGGATTTCTGGTCTGGTCTCAGGAGAAGGACTTCAAGCTCGGTGACCAGGGCTGCGGCAAGTATATCTACAATGTCAAGGATCTCGGTCTGGATGCCAAGACGTGCCTGACCTACTACGACCAGTTTGAGCAACTGAAGAATGCAGAGCATGACAACTACGACTGGAATACTATGCGCCCATGCACTACGCCAACGACGACTCGTATTCAGGCATACCTTGACTCTGTCAAGCCGACTATCGATAATGCCGTCAACGAGCGCCACGATGCCTGGACGCGCCGGCATCACATTATCGCATTGTTCGCGGATCCTAGTCGCTACTAATCGCTACAAGACACTCTAAATATGCAAAACTAAAAACCACAAAACACAAAACACAAAAACTTTTTCAATGATACGCTGTGGTGGTCTAAGAGCATGTTAAGAGTATGTAGACAAATGGTCAAAATCGTCACCTCAATTCGTGAAATTCCTCAAAACACAAATGTTGTTTTGGATTTTTATGCCGATTGGTGCGGTCCTTGTAAACGCATAGCACCCATGTTTGTTGAAATGTCTGCCCGTTATCCTGACATCGTCTTTCTAAAGGTCAACGTCGATGAGAGCGAAGATCTGTCATCTGCATTTCAAATCAACGCCCTTCCTACGTTTGTATTTGTGAAAAAAGGAGTTATTGAAAAACGGATTGAAGGTGTTGCCATTCAGGAAATGCTAGAAACGCTTGAAACCATGAGTCACCAATGATTTTCCTACAGATACAGATCTGTCATTTGCTTATCTTTTTCAAATTTATGTGCATCGTAATAAAGCGGCAAAGGAAATCTTTGTAATTGATTCAACATAAGAGTTTTAGAAGGATTTTTATGTTTCAAATACGGCGCAATGTCCTGTGGAAGCGTTTGTGTCACAACCAAGCGTTTGACTTTCAGTAAATAATAAATCTTATCAGACCAAGACATATTGTCCGTGTACGAATATCGGTCACGATAGCGTTGAATTCGCCACATAATAATGTTGTAATCCAGAGGCCGAATGTATAGCGTGTTGAACTCGTTGATAACGCGCAACGGCATATTCAAGAAAGTCGCAAAAGCGCCTTCGCTTGGAAATACACAATCCCGTCGCGGCGTGTGATTCTGAAGAATCAGTTTATAACTATTAATATACATGATTTGGTCACAACCGCGATATTCGTTCAAACACGCAATTTCGTCGTCATCCAGTGCTGGACAATAAATATAGTACCGAAAAGGTTCAGGTAAGATATTGAAACTTTTCAGTGCATGAAGTCCACGCGCCTGCGTGGATTTTCCAGATTTTACTTCAACAACAAATCCGTTTGACACTATGTCAAATTCCGTTAGATTTGTTCTATGGTACATAATCTTGTAATTACGATAGAAGATAGGGTACCCCAACGTCTTCAACTGCTGTGCGACGACTTCTTCAAACTCCATTCATTTATGTGTGAATGTCAGAGTGCCTTGATATTTTCAGTACAGACGATAGGTTCAAGTTTTTAGGGATGGGTGTTTTTGACAGGATCCGAAAGCAGTATGCTTGCATTTCCGAAATAATTGTCGTAGGAAACCATATGCTTGTCATTTGTACAAACATTCATGGATACAAAGGTGGCGCCTTTCTGTAAGAAAGGCAACGGATCATAATTCAGACTCAGCGTTCCTTTGACATCACCAAGCGGATAAATACGCACAACGCCCTGTGTGAAACGAAGAGTTTCTTGCGTGTCCATGTGATGAGTGTTCTGAAATTCTGTACTCCAAACAGCGTTGATGTAGTTGTTGAGTTTGCTTAATGGTGAAACGCCGCCACCTGATATGAATACGACTTTGTTGCACAGCGATTGGATACGAGTTGTAGGTGTTATTTTTTGGCCGGGTGGGAGCAATTGCTCGGGTGCGAAGGCGTTGATAATCATGTTGGCGATTGCATCGCACGCGATCGTGTTGTTGTGAACGTTAATCTCCAGCGCTACGAAAAGTGGATCTGATGTATTTGTCCAGGCATTTGATGCTAGGAACGTAAGGGCGTCTTTGAGTGGAAGTTTGGATGTTCCCAACAGATCATTGCCGTCAGGTTTCTGTTGTCCATGTGCCACAAAAACCTGCCATTGGGCGCTGGGTTCGCGAAACACGTCGAGTTCCAAACACCGCGCGCCGCGCTGCAAGGCAATGTTGAGTGCATCTGTGGATGACGTGCTTCCAACCTGGAATGTACGGATATAGGAATTGTGGCTGCTGTATATAACGACGTCACACAAGCGCGCATCTTGGAACGCTGGGTTCGATTCAATGGGTGTTAGAGTGCGGCGAAACGCTACGTCGTCAAACAATGGGGATTCGGCTGTTGTTGCTGTAAAGCATTTCAAGCAAGAAACGCAGTTGCCCATTTCTATTTCTTCATTTGCTTATTCTTTTCGGCTTCTTGTGCCTTCATGTTCGCAATCGCCGTTATATTCATCAAATAATTGAATGTTGAACATTCAAGTATACAGAAACAAACAAAAAACTTTTTACATGACGCGACGGCGTTTGCGGGTCTTATCGAAACGATGGCGTGCGCCACCGGCTTTTGGTTTCTTAGCCTTTTCCGTTTTTGTCGCTCGTTTAGAAATTTTAAATTCTTCGTAATGTGCTAACATACCTTCAATATACACTTTGTATTCCTCAATATTAAAAAACTTATAATAATCTGTAGTCCCTTCTTTGGGGATTGTGATTGAATTTGCTACAAGTGGTTCATTTTTAGTCATCTTACCAGAGGCATATTGCGTAATTATAAAAATAAATTTTACTATATCTGATTTGAAAAATGTTTCTAGTTGTTTCCCCTCTTTGTCTGATTTTACTTCGGAATACATAGACATATCTAATACGCCTATTTCGGAATCTTTTGATATATACTTGATGTTATAAGAATCTATACCTCCCCCAAAATTCATAACAACTTTATTGATATTAACGTTATCTTTTGTCAAACCTTTTTTAGTGGAAGCATTAATGCCATGTTTTTTGTATTGAAACCCGGATTTATTTGAATCATAAATCCAATCAATAATTTTTCCAGACCATATAATACCTCTTTCATCAATTCCTCTGCTAAATGTAGGCTTATCACCCTCTTTTGATGTAACTTTCTGAAGAATTTCTTGGGTTTCTTTCGTGATTAAATTGGGGAGATATTTAAGATTATAGTTAAGAGGAACACTAAACGATCCTTTAATTTCACCAAGAAATACATTTTTGGAGTTGCATTTAGTACGATCACCGTCTTTTTGGAAAACATAATAATCTACTGCTGGAAAATGATTCAAAAATTCACGACCAAATGTTTTTGAACGTTGATCATTTGTGTAAATAAAACTAAAATTACCTTTTTCCTTTAAGACAAGCCATACTTGTCCTTGACGAATCTGCCCTCTGTAATCGCCATATACAAACTTATCAGGCTTAAAATCTTCGTCAGTTGGCTTTTTCCATCCAGGAGGATGAACAAAACACAAATATCCTTTGTCTTCTAACACAAAGAACGACTTCATCACAAAATTCTGCCATATTGAGTTACCAGATGAACCTGTTTCCGTTTTGGGTGGATTAAATGGTGGATTTCCCATGATTATATCAAACTTCCCAAATCCGAACATATCTATAATTGATGAAAATGGCATAGACAATGTGTCTCCACAACAAATATTTGGCGTCGCGCCTGGATGGATTTTCTTGAAAATCTGTCGACATGTTGCACAATTTCCCTTATCAAGTTCCATCATGTACAACATGTTTTCAATTATGTGTTTTTGACGCTTGTCCTTGTCTTTGTAATCTTTGTGTTTTGATAATTCGTAGTCAAGTTTATAGAAAGCAATAACTGGAAAGTTTCCAATTCCATTTGCCGGATCAAGCCATTTCGTTGATGGATCGCGCCAAACCTTTGTAGGAATTCCACCAACGCGATTGTCTTCATCATCGTCGAAAAAGTTCCCATGATCATCCAACCCCCAAATAGATGTTTCACCCTTTTCCAGTTTATCTTTTCGTAATCCGAATAACATTTCACGGACTAACTCGGGAGGGGTGAAAACCTCTCCTCGTTCTGCTTTTGCTGTAACATCTGGAATAAGATGGTCGTCGATGACTTTCAATATACTGTTATAGCGCCGGTCATCACTAGACATTCTCTACAAAAGAGAACTATTTTAATTAACCCGTCTTTTCTTTAGTGTTTTTCTCCGCCCGCCAACAAGTCCGCGTCTAGACTTTTCTTCAATGTTTTTCATAAACGTTTCCAAATAAACCTGAAGCATTCCCTTCAAATCACGACGCTTTACTATAAAATCGTAAAGTAGATCAATTGTTTTGATAGTATTGCGCTTGTCCTTAATATAAGACTGGATGTCGCAATACACCCGCTCATAAAGATTGTCGTGTTTTGAATCACATTCTGATTTCTTATTACAGAGGCAATCGGGTGATCCGGATGATTTAGTACGATCTGCCTCAAAGGTGCGAAGTAAATCATCAATTCTTACAATCAAGTCCCAGTTAACATTACTTCGCATTATTAATGAGTTAATAAATGTAATAGTCATTGCTTTGAAACTTGTTTCAACGGTTTCAATTGGGATTTCTTCTTCACCATTATCACCTGTATCACCTACAGCAGTACCTGCGTCAGACAAATCGCCTCCCTCTTCGTTCACAGGCTCTTTTTCTTTTGTCGCCTTCCCAGGAATACTCTTTCCTTTTTCACCAAGTACTTCAGGTTTACCTTTTGGTTTATCGCCTTTCCTTAATATTGCCGCAAACTTTTTCTTTAGATCTTCGTCACTAATCAGTATTTCAAACGCCTTCTGTTCAATCTCCTTTTTACTCACATTATACAAGTCAAGGTTTGAAAAGATTCGGTCTTTGATATCCGCCATAATCTTCTCAAAATCAATATTATCCTCCTTACTCTTACTCTTATTTTCAATAAAGTTATCATACCCCCAATCGCATAATTCAAAGATTGAATCAAGGCGTTCATCCGTGGATTTTGTAACATCCATTTTTGCGTATTCCTTCCCAACGTCGTATTCAAACAATGCACGCACGATTCGTTTGATATTAATATCTACAACAAATCCGTATTTTTTCCCTGGACTATCTGTAAGTGCTCTGAACATTTTTTGAATAATGTCGTCAGCCGAATCTTCATTATTGGACATAAGCAAAACAACATCCGTACAAGGTAAACTGATTCCCATTTTCGCAACTTGTCCAGACAACATAAGCAACCCTTTTCCTTCCTTAAGAGCGTCTCGTTCAACCTTCAAAATCTTCTCTTTAAGATCGGCTGATGAAACAATTTCCCTTACACAAAATCCATTCTTTATACATGTTAATTCATCAACTGGTTCACGTGTTCCCTTTTTCTTTTTAGTTTTAACTAACGGGCTTAATGTTAGAACAACAAAGTTGTCTCTCCAGAATGGCGTTTGCATCAAAAAGGATCCCCACACACGGCACAAGTGACCAACCGGATTATTAGCAATTTCAGGCATAAACATCAAAACAGAAAAAGGTTGTCCAAGCAGCGGGCGGGTTCCTTCAGATTCTGCCTTCTTAAAAATTTGCGCAAATGCTTTGTCTTTATCAGTCTTTATCAATTCATTATCTTTCAATGTAAGGTAATTCCGCAACATCAATGCCTGATCTCTGTATTTCAAACACTTCCACCATTCACTCCATTGTTTAACATCTTCAAAATCAGTTGTCTTCAGAGCCTTCTCATCCATTTCAAAAAACTTATTGTACTCAAAAGATTGAATCTTCTTTATTGTCTCTTCTGAGAAAGTTGGTGATATAAATACAGGTTGCGGGAAGTTTTTGTAAGGAGCCGCAATTTTCTCCAGCGATTCATCCGCCACTAACCGCTTCTCAAGAATATCGACGGCTTCCTTTCCAAATCGTTTCACAAGTTCGAATTTCTTGAATCCTTCAAGGCCTAATTCAGGTAGTTTTCGCATTTCTTGTATATCAAACAGATCCCATACAAACAAATCCTTCTTGTCTTCAAGCAGATTTGAAGGTTTAATGTATGTCGCCGTCATTAAAATGATAGGAACATTAAACTTGGAAAACGCAGATATAAGATTGTCCTGTTGAATCTTTGAAAGTACCCCAATATGCGCTTCATCGAAAAAGATTAAATCGTAGTGGAGATTGATATGTTTCGCTTTTAGTACATCAATCATTTCACTTACTTTTGTGCCAGTTTCATCTCCTTCGTCTTTAATCGAAGCAAGTTGTCTTGAAATAAACACAAAATTGTTATCTGGTCCAGGCTCTTCACTGCGTGCGTCAACAAACTTGTAATCGCGAAATTCTGAAAATTTCTCTATTAAATCTTCTTTGAATTGCGATATAGTTTCAGTAACAGCTGATGTGAGAAACAACACATTGAATCCTGTCTTTTTCTTTTTATCTGTTTTGTACATATCCATAATTGCGCCTGCAATGTAGGACTTACCGCCACGAGGTAAGACGCCAATACAAACGTAATAAGGTTTGGACAATGCTTTCAAATCAATCTTTGAAATAGACTGAATAACCGACGAAGCAACTAATTCCTGGTGGTAATATAACTGCAAAGGCTGCTTTACAGGTTCCGATATAGGATACAATTGTTCAATATACTTGCGTCTTTTTTCAGCAGATTCAACAAGACCAAACTTCTTAAAGAACATACGACGGAATTCTTCAAAATAACTAATTAATTCGTCATAACCAATAATCAATGAAAGAGTATTCTTTAGAAAAGAAATACGCGTACGAGCCAAATGTGCTATAAAATCCTGTTTATTCTTTACTCCAACGCAAAGCCGAGCATGAGGATATTTCTTTGAAGTTACACCTGCCTGTTGTGATAAGATTGGAATATCGTAATGCTTCGCAATTGTCTTCTCCTTTTGAAACCTCTTAATAGAGAAATAATAAACTGGATTCGTTTCGTCAACTACTTCTGTATATCTTTCACCACATGTATACTTTGTAGCACCAGGTGAAGCGGCAGTATTTAAACGGAATGTTACATCAGAAATACCCTGAATGTCGCTCCCTCCACCTGCGCTTTGTATAGACTGATCGTACAAATACGAACCCTTGAATTCTTGTAATTCGGTGTATTTTTTAAATTCCATAAATGTAAGCGATTTGTCTTTGAATTGAGGATAGTAGTTAATTGCGAATAACAAATGGAAAAGTGCTTCAAAATAACTTCCGCCCTTAAGTGGTGATTTTGTTTTGATTCCATCTGGAATGCTTATTAAGAAATCAATATGCTCTTTCCACTCAAGTGACGGATCCAGAATACGATGAACTAGCAAATCAATTAACTTCGCATCACTGCTGAAACCAATCTTATCTGCGGTTTCATCTATATGCTGACTTGTATACATTTGAATCTCATCCGCAATTAATTTACAATTACGTAAACACGAATCGTGTTCCTCCCGTTTCTTTTTAATAATTTCTTGGATATCTTCCTTTGTAAACTCAGGTTTTTTGATGTTTTCAATAGGTTTAATGAAATGCGGTACTTTCACACGCGGTAGAAAGGCAATTCCTTTCTTTTTATCTAACTTAGGTTCTTCAGGCGATACGTAGAGAGGTTCACCTCCAGGCGATAATTCAAATAGAATCTCATTTTCAATAGGTGAAGTAAGAGACAATGCTTCTTTCTCATTTGCTTCTCCTACAGAGTCATTTTCATCAGACTCAACCGGTGTTACTTGGTATTCTTTCATTCGTGCAGCCTTACGTGTCATAAGTGCTTGATTTCTCGCATGCTGAAGAGATGTCTCCCGTGCGACACCTGCATGACGACTATTATCAACCTCATCGGCATCCAATAAATTTATTTTTTCCACCAAGCCTTTGGCATGTATAACACGATCTTGAACATATACTTTATTTGAAGATGTTCTTGATGATATATACTTGTCCAGATAATTTTTATTCTTTTTTCTTGTATCGTGATTATATTTGCTAATATTTGTTAATTTAGCCTCTATATTTTTTAATTTGGCGTCTGTCGTTTTCCTTGACATCTCTATTTATGTGTTCTTTTTTAGCATTGTAAATGCCGCAACCGGGACGCCATGAAAAATTGACTGGCCAATTATATCCTTTTAGCGATTGCTACCTGCTTTTCTCTATAATGAACACAACACTTCTTACGCCAGCAAACGTCGCAATGCATGTTGGTCATCAGATTATCTTTAAAAGAAAATCTGGCGAATATATCATTAAAACAATTCTCGATATATCGACATCCGGCAAAAGTATCAGAATCGATTGCCCAGATCTCGGCAATAACCTTGAGATCACTTCTCGCAATGTATACATGATTCTTGGCTAATTTACACATCACAAAGGGTCTAAAGACCAATCTAAAATCCATACCCAAAATAGAACAAAAATGTCCAATACAGCACCTAAACCTCAAACAGATCATGTCGTATCGCATTGTGCCGAAACGACAAAACTTGGTTTTGATCTTTGTATGGAACTCACACAAAATCTAGAACGCGTTGAATGCACGCGCATTGCTGTCATGCGATACATTCATTGCGAGGCATTTCAGACAAATACAAAGGCGCAGACGCAGGCGCAGACGCAGGCGCAGACGCAGGCGCAGCCGCAGGCACAGGCGCAGGCACAGCCGCAGGCAAAAACGAGTGAGAAAAAATAAGATACAACAAGGACTGGCTTGGTCTAAAATACATTTTTTCCTACAACCCACAAGACTATCAAATTCACGATCCAGCACCACATGGACCCCCATGTATTCTGGGACAAATATGTATATGCACTGATGCCCAATGTACCTAGAGCCAGCACAAGAAGTTCAAAGTGTTTATTTATGATCAAGGGAACCAATAAGAACACGAAATAAACTGCTAGTGAAAGCATCCGGCGCGGTGTGAGTGGCGATAGCCAATTCCATTGTAAATGCCCGTTTGGTGCTTTGGACATGCTATAATCACGTTTTTCTGCTTCCTCCTTTGGTTGTGTAAAGTGATCCAATATGCCAAACAGGATATATGCAGTTAAAAGAGCGTTTCGTATTGAGGGCGTATGGATCGTAAGAAGAGACGCTATCGGTTGAAGCGACAAGAGTGCAGAAGCGGCATATGCCGCGCGGCGATTTGCTACCAGATCTTCCAAATGTGTCCAAGTAAAGTATTCGACCAACTGCATCAACACGATAGATGCACAAAACAGCAGTACGGGCGCTGACATCCCGTGGACTGCCCCAAAGACTATTGCAGCGGCGCCAACAACAAATGATTTCAAGGAGACTTCTGCATTCCAGCACATTTCCTACTTATGATGAAGAAAAGATGTAGCATTACTCATCATCTAAACCCCACACATCTTTTTTTGATAAGGATCATTTCAAATGAGCCGTACCAACTTTGAAAACGGCATAAGTTATTATGCCATAGTGCGTCAAATTGAAACATTTCTTGATCGCCATATGACTCTGGATTCCAAACAGGAACAGGAATTGAATTTGCGCGATATGATATTGTATACTATTGACTACCCCGAATTTATGAATTGTTATGATAGTATGCGCGAAACACTTCTGGAAAATATTCGTACAAATTATATGCCCTTTGGAACCGATCCTACATTTCTTACAGCATGCGATGATTGGATTGAGATGTTTGGAGATGCAGAAAATTAATAGCGATAAATAGAGATGAACTCTGCAAGTCCCGTTTGCCGTGGAAAACCTGCTGCCGATTGTAAGCCTCCATCATGCATTTACCGCTCTGGTGCAAAGCGTCGTTATTGTGCGAGGACGCGTCGTGCAGGTGCACCGCCGTCGCTTCAACTTGGAATTGATGCATATTTGGAAAACTTGGTGGAGGCGGATGCAGCCTATGAGAATGCGCTGCGCCGTGCTGCTTCTCCGTCTACCATTGAAGATCTTCGTTCCGAATTCTTAGAAGCTGCGCACGAGACGGCTCAAGAATACAAGCAACTTCTCAAAGGGGTTGGATTTCGCGGACTGCGGCTGACTCGTCGCAACCGCCGCTATTAACGGCGATTCGGCGGCGTTGACTCCACCACCGGCCGAATGTACTCATTTGCCGCGATGCCTCCAACAGCGACAGAGGCCTCGTGCTGCGTCAACTCCGATTCTGCCATGCGATCCAGGATTGTCAGCGTCTGCTCAATGTAGGCATTCGTGCGTGCATCGTTCTCAATCAGCGACTTGAACAGCCTCGGGAATCCCTCGGCAAACGTCGACAATGCAATAAAAATCTGCTGCTCCGTTGCACCATCGGCGACCATTTGGCGCACATGCACTATGTTCTCGCGCACGAATTCTGCCCGACGGCGTGCAAGAACAGGAGGAATCGGCTTTGCAGGCTTTTCGTCCTGCGGCGGAGGCGGCCCCGATCCGTCGCTGCGAATAATGGGCTTTCCAACCATGCTGTTAAATTCAGACATTTCTCTACGTTCTTTTTTTTCGTCTTATGTTTAAACGCAACGGGAGCAACGATGAATGGCGCCGGGAATGTGTTTGCATAAACTAGAGAATGCCTCGTTCACGGAAACAAAAAGGAGGTGCTAACACCGGACTCAGTAGTGTTTTACCGACCACGTCTTGGGGAAATTGGTCTTCGTATCCTGGCGCCCTTGCATGGTCAGCCACATCGCAAGCGCCGCCACCGCTCGCCAACGGCGGTCTCTATACTGCGCCGCAATCCACAGGTGCTTGGGCAAGCCAGCCCTTCCCTGCGACATTGTATGCCTGGTCTGCCGAGGCGTCACGTGTTGCCGGCAATCCCGAAGTGTTTTACCACCAGCGTCCTAACGATAACAACGGCGCTAGTTTTTCTCCATATGTCGGCGTTCCCATGGGACCCAACTTTTATGAAGCCCGTATTCCACCGAACGTTACTGCTGCTGCTTCTGCTGCTGTTGGAGGTGGTCGCAAAAATCGCAAAACTCGCAAAAATCGCAAAAGTCGCAAGGATCGCAAAAATCGCAAAAGTCGCAAGGATCGCAAGGATCATAAAAGCAGCCGGAAAAATCGCAGTATCCATTAAGACGAAGAATGCCACAGGCTCTCATAGTTGATTCACGATTTCCCGATAGCCAGTTATCCGAAAATGATCCTGCGAATCCGAAGAACATTGTGAAAAGCGTTACGATGGCACAGGATCAAGCCACCGCCGATACGCGGTACGATGCGCCCGTGAAACGCTTAGACGGATTCATGGATTTATCTTCCTTTCGTACATCCGCGCTCATCGTGCGTAGCCTCGGTACTGCAGTAGCCATTGTTGCCCTTTATCTCCTGTTTCAACCGCGTTCTAATTTCCAGCGCGTAGCACTTGGCGTCATCCTGATCTACTGCCTTCATGCACTCGTCGCTAGTTTACAGAAGGACA
>Ga0214921_10009934_pt1 | contig 11891 bp, 7 predicted proteins | sample LL1505_MetaG_FD_177992 | JGI IMG/M metagenome (GOLD analysis project Ga0214921, IMG submission 177992) | Freshwater microbial communities from Lake Lanier, Atlanta, Georgia, United States - LL-1505 | ecosystem: Environmental > Aquatic > Freshwater > Lake | place: USA: Georgia | collected 2015-05-28
ATATTATATATATATATATATATATATTATGAATAATTGTAAAAACGAATTGTTACTATTAAATGATACACATAAGGATAACCCAACATTTCAACAAGCAAAACAATTATATGAAAACGCCACATATTATTTAACAATAAATGAATTACCTGGAGCATTGGTTAGTTATTCTTGCGCAGCTGTATTATTCAATTTGTTGAATACCGCAGAAACTACATCAACCAATATAAGTCGTTCCAGTTCTGAATCAAGTATAAATACAGTTCCTAACCTTTCTCAAGCTTCTCAAGAAACAGATGCTACTCAACTTTACGCAAATCAACCAGCAAATAGTAATAATAATAATACTCTTGCAATAAAATCCCCACAAGACCCTCTTTCAACCATATTGACTTGTTGTTTGAAAGCTATTGAAAATTTACAGCAAAAAGTATCACAAATGTGTTCAAGTAACAAAAAAAAAGACGACGACGAAGAAGAAAAACCATGGGATAAAATATGTACAAAAATACAACCTTTAGTATTTAAAAAAGGAGGAAGTGATTGTATATTTTTTCAGGATGTTGCTGGACTTTTTATTGAAAAGAAAATGATGGACGAATCGCTGATTAAACCATTACAATTTCCGAATGTTTATCCAGCAGCTTCTCGTGGTTTGCTTATTTATGGACCTCCCGGAACTGGTAAAACATATTTAGTGAAAGCAGCTGTAAATGAATTACAAAAAAAAGATCCACACGTCGGTATTTTGTTTTTCGCACCTTCTCCTGGAGATCTTAAAGGAAAATATGTTGGTGAAACTGAAAAGAAGATTGAAGAGATTTTCGTATGTGCTTCAAAAGCTGCTTGCACATATCAAAATGAAATATGTAAGAGTTCACAAAAAAAATATAGGTCTATTATTTTTATGGATGAAATGGATGCTATTGCACCAGATAGAAATAATGATCCAACTGGCTTAGCGGTGAACTCGGTTAATACATTATTACAAATGATGGATGGTATCAAATCAAAGCCAAATATAACTGTAATAGCAGCAACAAATTATCCTTGGAATTTAGATAGTGCTATTTTGCGTAGATTTGATTCTCAAATATTTATTGATGTGCCAACTGAAAGAGATTTGTTAGAACTATTAGATATTCAAATGAGAGCTTTTATCAATATTCATAAAAATGTTTCAGATATGTGTATTAATAATAATAATAATAATAAAAATAGTTTGGTCGCTGGTTGTCAACTTGAATGTGAACCAAAAGTAACAGAAAATATATTAGGAAAACCACCATATTCTAAAATGAAATTTACTTTTTTTGAAGAAATGAAAAAACAAAAAGATAATGAAATTAAAAATATTGTTACTAAAATGGTTTTACAAAATTTTTCAAATTCAGATTTATCTACATTTATGAAAACCGCACAACGAAAAGCAGGTGAATTTGCTTTGAGAGAAAATTTGTTTTATTCTACTAATTTGTTAGGATATATTAGAAACCCTGGCGAAGAAATATATGTATCATCACTTAGTGCTGCGAATGATATTGATACACAAGTAAATAGATCTATAGAAATTATTAACGCACTTCTGAAAAATCAAGCTATTCATAAAGATTTTTATTTTATTGAGATACCAGATATTATTAAAATTGATTTTAACGGATTTGTATATTATAACAGAAAATGTTTATTATGTAAACCAGATATTATTCTTGATGACCCTTATATTAAAGATGTTTACATAAAAGGTCATCCTATAAGAGAAGCACTTAATTATGATTATTATAACGAAAATATATTGGGTAAAGTATCTAAAGAAGGAATAGATATAATAATGACATTTGACAATATAACATTTTTTGAAAATAAAAACATTGATAATGATAAAATCCAAATATTCCCAAAAGCAATGGGTATTTTAGAAACGGTAGTTACGCCATTAGTTAACGCATATAATAATACTAAGGAAAGTTATAATAAAGCTAGTAAATTTAATCAAAAAAAAGCAAGTGATACATTAAAAATATATAATGGTTTTGATGTTAAAGCTAAATTATTCGATATCACTAATGATGATAAATGTAGTTTATATCCACAATTTAATAAATTAGCAGAAGATGTTTGTATAATCAATAATGAAACCTTTTTAAAATATAGACATAATTTAAATTATTTAAGATGGTTACATTTGAAAAATTGTTATCAAGAAAGTAAAATTAACATTTTTGAAAGTGAATATTTAAAAATATATACAGGTACAATTGAAAGTAAGAAAGAATCATCAAACGATTGTGAAAATATATCAATTCTAAGAAAAGATGGTGGAGAACAAATTGATGTGTGTATTGATAAAGAACATATATATATTGAAAATGTTGATTATTTAAGTTTGATAGATATTATCGGATTTCAAGATAATTTGGACATTGGTATCGAAAATAAAGATTTCACTAAAATAAATATACTTGACAAAATTACAGTTACTACTAGTGCTACTGCTGCTACAAAACAAAATATAAATAAGTTTTTAAAAATACCATTTAAATTATTTTATAATTTGTTCAATGATTTATTAATTATGCCACAAAAACAAGAAGGAGATAAAAATATTGATATTATTCAAATAGATTCAAATAGTCAAAACACAAGTAATATACATAAATTAATACAAATGTTAATTGATGATATACTTAATTATAAATTAATTGTAGGAGAAGAGAAACAAAAGGAAAAAATAAACGTTTTATTTAATAACTTATTGAAATTAGATAATATTTTTGAAATTAATATTATTAAATTTATTATACAACGCGCATTTGATAATTATTTATTAAGAAATCCAACTACTATACCACCTCCTGCTTCTGTTCCTGCTCCTGCTACTACTAATTCTCCTACTCCTTCTAATAAAAAATCTGATGATGATAACAGTAGTAGTAATAATGATGGTTACGGATATCATGATTATTACGGAGGAACTGCTTTATCAAAATCAAAGACAAAAACGAAATCAAGGTCAAAAACAATATCAAATTCAAAGAAAACAGCAGGAAATAAAACAGTTAAAAAATATTATGTATTACCAAAGAATAATGATGATAATGATATTAATAACAATTATGGCAATGTTCATTTTTATGGTGGAAATGATATGGCACATATTATTGACGAAACTATTGAACTTGATGGTAAAAACAATATTATTTATGGTGGTGATGATACACCTTATGAAAAATTTTTAGAATGGACAGTTAAAGATAATATTCCAGAAACAACTAGTAAAAATATTGCTAAAAAAACTGCTTATCTACATACAACAGTAAATTTAGATTGGAGGGATCTTCCTGAATACACAAATTTATTTTCTATATTATATTATTCTACTTTGGGATATGGAACTAATACTATAAAAAATGTATTAGAAAAGTTAATGAAAAAAAATTTATTATTAGCAACATTATTTAAAAGAATTGATTTTATTGGATTTCTGGTAGATAAAACCAATCCAAATAAAACAGAAAGTGATGATTTAATTATTCAAAGAAATAAAGAAGATATAATAATTTCTTGGGGAAATATCAATACTAGTACTTTGATTGATAATTTTAAAGGTATTTTAGGAATATTACGTGGAGATTTAACTAGTTTTTTAAAAGGAATTTCAAATGCGGTTGCTGATACTATCGATAATGCCTTAGTTCAAATTGGATTGATCATTGGTATAGTGGTTAGAAATTTTGAGGAAGAACTTGTTCAAATAGCGTTTGATAATTATGACAAAATCAAAAATATTCCTGATTATTTATATGATTTTTTGATTTCAATTCTAAATTGGTTTTCCAGGTTGTTACCAAATATTACAATGCCCACAGTGTTAACAAATATGGGTGCTTTTTTACTAAATTTATTAAATGGTGGCTGGAGTGCATTATTATCTGGTGGTGGATATATTGCCTCCTTATTAGGCGGTGGTAGTATTGTTTTTTTAATTTTAGCATTTATAATTTTTATTAATCTTGTTACATGGGCTAATAAAGATAACATAGATACTACACAAATTATGAATAATGTTATTGTTAACCAAATTTATACAATGGTTAGAGATATAAAAGTGTTTGAAGTTGATCATTTAAATATAAATCCTTGTACATTATTTGGAAAAATACTTGATAAATCACAAAAAACTGCTATGAATATTTTACCAAATATTAATCAAAATTTCTTTAAAAATAAAACAGAATCATTATATATAAATGTTGCCAAGAATAATTTTTTAACGATTGATATGAGTCCTAGTAGAACAACTAATTATTTCTTATATCAAAATATATATATAAAATCATCTACTTCAAAAAATTCAATTGTTGTAAATAAAGAAAAACTAATTAATGTAGAAATACCATTAACAGCATTTTATTATGCCTTATTAAACACAAGGTCTACTTATCCAAAAGAATTAGCGGGCGATTTAAAAGAGTATAACCAAAATAAAGACGCTTTTATGTTGAAATTAAAGAAAAAACGGGAAAAAAATACATAAACATATATTATAATGTCTATAATTGATCAAATATTAAAACCATTTTCTGAAAGATTAAAGAGTTTAGAAAAAAATTATGAAGAACATAATAATAATGCCACATCAACATCTATTAATATTCAGGATAAATTGAAAAGCCTTATTTTTAAAGATATAAAAAAACCAAGCGTTAACAATTATTTTGATTTTGATAGTTTACCTACGCCAGCTAAAAATAATATATTAGATATGTTAGAATTTGATATTAGTGATAAAAAATCCGCTAAAAAATTAATTGAATATAGACTTTTAGAAATAAAAAAACAATTACTTGTTTATGAACAATTAGTTATTCAATATATGCATTGTGAGTTATTAATTCAAAAATATGATTTACTGAAAGGTAATGATAATGATATTAACTTACTAAAAAATTGTAGAGAAAATATTGTAAACCAATTAAATTACATAGTTAATGATGAAAATATTGTTATTTTTAATAAAATTTATTGTAAAAATACACTTTTAGATGAATATTATAAGAAATTAAATGAAGAATAATATAAGTTTAAATATCATTGAATAATATATAAATTATAATATTCAATGGAGTTGGGTATATTACCAAATGAGGAACCCCTTAATATAAACAATTTATTGTTTAATAAATTTAATTTTGAAAAGGACAATGATAATATTATTTTTTCTAAAACAACTCTCGCTGAAGACCCTTTTGAAGATATACCTAAATTTGATATTTTACAATGTAGTGAGTCAATGAATTGTTATAATGATACAGTTGAAAAAAAATATAAAAGATTATTATTAGATATACAACCTCCTAGTGGAAACGATGACAATAATGATATTGATTTATTGCTTTCTATTATAAAAAATGAAATTAAAAATAAAGAAGAAGAAAATATTTTTCATATTCAAGAATGTTATAGAATAGATGCTTTTTTAAAAAATAATATAGAAAATTATAAAATTCGTCATGATATTACAAATAATATAAATAAATTTGTTACCAGATTATTTGATAAATCTAATATTGAATTACAATATGTCAAAGATTATTACATAAAAATTTAGTTACAAATTATTTTTTATTTCTTAAAAATCCGTATTAAAATCAAAAACATTATCATCCACCTTCTTATTTGCCAACGCATATTCTGAATTGGTTCGTTCAAAGAAATTGACTTTGGTTTCTACACTAATTAACTCCATAAAATCAAATGGATTAGTAGAATTGTATATTTTATCATATCCCAATTGTAATGATAAACGGTCTGCAACAAATTCAATGTATTGCGACATTAGTTTAGCATTCATACCTATCATACGGCATGGTATAGCATCTATAATAAATTCTTGCTCTATTTCTACTGCTTCTTTTATGATTTCGTGAATGCGTGATTGAGGTAATTTTTTTACTAATTTGCTATATAATAAAACGGCGAATTCTGTATGGAGGGCTTCATCACGCGATATGAGTTCATTTGAAAATGTTAATCCGGGCATTAGACCACGTCGCTTGATGTGGAATATATTTGCAAAACTTGACGAAAAAAATATTCCTTCAATGCAGGCAAATCCAACAAGTCTTGTAGAAAAATCACTTTTATCGTCAGCAATCCATTTTTTTGCCCAATCCGCTTTTTTTTTGATACAAGGGTAATTTTCAATAGCATTTAATAACTTGTTTTTCTCTTCTTCATCGCGAACATACGTATCTATTAATAAAGAATAAGTTTCACTATGTATATTTTCCATAGCAATTTGAAATCCATAAAACGCACGAGCTTCCGAATTTTGTACATCATTCATAAAGCGGGCTGCTAAGTTTTCAAGTACTAGGCCGTCACTCCCCGCAAAAAATGCTATTATCATTTTAATAAAATGTTGTTCATCATTTGTTAGCGTAGCCCAGTCGTTTAAATCTCTTGATAAATCAATTTCCTCAGCACGCCAAAAACAATCCACCTGTTTCTTATACATTTCCCAAATATCGTTGTACTTAATAGGGAACATTACAAAGCGTTTATCGTCAGGAGTTAATAAAGGTTCAACAAAAGATAGCTCAGACATTTCCACCTAAATAATATATTGTCTAGATTTTAAACCGTTTAATAATTTTAATTTAATAATATAGCCGTTTTTACAGAAAAAAATAATTCATTATAACGCATTTACAGGAAACCTAATGTTTCTCATTACACACTCTTCCTTTTTCTAAGTTTTTATTTACATAGTGTATATTTATCCTAATTAACTAAATAATATGTATCTATATACAATATAAAAAAACAAAAACATAAAAATGTTCGGTCTTTGTAAATATAAAAACTTTTTTGGAGAACCAAATGTCGGTTTAAGAAAATACCGAATTTTCGATATAGCCATTCTCGATACAGTTGTAACAATATTGGTTGTATATTTGATTTGTTTAATTACCAAGTGGCCATTCTGGACGACTTTAGTAATTGTTTTCGTGTTAGGAATTTTCGTTCATAGAATGTTTTGTGTGAGAACAGGGATTGATAAAATGTTATTCAAATAGTACGTCTTACACCTTTTCTCATTGTAAACACCCAATAATTATTTTTTATATCAAACATTTGTTTCGATTCAATAAATTATAAATATATATAATATATATTTATAATGGTAATTTCTAAGATAGAACAACTTTATTTATAAACTATGGAACTGGTAATACATCGAATGTATATTCTCTTCCATCATCATAAACATCCATCTCCGCCGCAACAGTCCATTCCGCATATTTCTTATAATTTTTTTTATTATTAAAATTATTTATTCCAGATTCTAATGCTTGCAATAAATTGAAAATACTTCTGATATTTTTTTCATCACCAAATGTATTTTCGGGGGTTCCAAATTCTTCTTCATAATATACTTTTTCTATTAAAGGAATTTCAGTCGATACTAATATTTCATTTTGAATATAGTTCGCGAATCTCAAATCGTGTGAAACATTCGAAACTAATGGATTTATCCAATGAAAATTGGAATTTGGATCCATAATATTTCCTTGGATGAAGCGATATCCTATTTCTTCACCGCAGTTAGGTTGACAATGTTTCTGTGTACAAATTTTTTCCATAATTTCTTTAGTATTTCTTATTCCGTTATTGAAATAGTTTCTTCCATAATCGATAATCTTAACAATAAACTCACTTTTGAATTCAAAAACTTTTCCGTTATGATGATATTTCATTAAAATACATTTATTTCCATCAAATGGTTTGTATAAAAATACATTATTTGCATGCAAGTCATAATGAGTATAATTATCACCTAGCATAGCTAAACAAAAATATGCTTGATACATTATGTTATAAAGATCATACTGAATTTTCATCGAATTATTTTTATAAGCATTATGAAAAGAATAGAATTTATCAAAATGTTGAATGAGAACACATAATAATTTGTTTTTTAAACATGAATAATCAAATATATCTTCTAATGATTCATCTTCTTCGATATCAACCTTTTGAATATATTCTTTAAAATTAATTTTAGAAAAATCATTAGATTTGGTTGTGTTTTTAATGACTTTTTTTTTTAAAACTTCATAAAGTTCATTAGTTTTGAATTCATACAGATCATAAGTTTCAACAAAACATGGGTATATTTTTGCGTAATTATTGATAAAATATTTTCCAACATAATATTCATATAATAAATTATCAGAAACTTTATCAGCAGAACATTTTAAAGCGGTATAAGCAGTATAATCGTGTTTTTTAAATGGAACTTCAATAACAAACCCATTTACCGATGCTATTCCTATTCTTTTCAAAGAATTATTATCAATTAAATTCAAATTTTCAAAGTTATCAAAATAACGTTTTATAACATCACTATAATATCCTAATGCTATACAATTATCCGAATTCTTACAAGTAACTTCCAACATTTTTCCTAAATTCTTACTTCTATTTTGAATATTTTCATACAGAAGTTTTTTAATTTTTGATTTTTTGATACTACTATTATTACTACTTTTTTTGCTACTGCTATTGTTAATACTTTTTTCGATATTGCTATTGTTAATACTTTTTTCGATATTGCTATTGTTAATACTTTTTTCGATATTGCTATTTGTTTCAGTATTATTTTTACTTTGATTTGATTTTTCCTTTTTAAAAATTTTTCTTGTTTTATTCAATATTTTTTTTATAAAATTCATTTTATAATAGTTATATATTTTTTTACACCTTTGCACATTTAAAATGCCCATTTATTTAGAGTTACACTTTGTAATTCCAATTTCTTCACACTTGCTAAAAGTTCTGGTTTAGATAATTTTGATAAATCCATCTCTTTACACCGTTGAAGAATTCAAATGGGAGACCATTTAATTCTTCAACTAAGTTACCACTTGCGATTTCAAATGACGCTCCGTAGGAGCGTCCCATTTGAAATCTTCACGGGTATAAATTCCTCAATAAATATTTTGACACCTTTTAACAATTAAAACGCCGACTTTTATAGATAATTTTTTAATGGTTTTTTCTGGTTTTATTATTTGGAATATATAGTTTTTGTCTTTTGATATAGGAGAAAGACCATCAGTATTTTGTAGGGAGGTAAATTCTTAAAATATCATATCCGTTTCACGACGGATACTAATCAAATTTTTCATTTTTTCTTTTTTAATGTCGTTAAATCGGCGTTTTAATTGTTAAAAGGTGGAAATTAACGAAATGTTGGATACAGAAATAAACAATACCAACAGAATTTCAAAATCTTGTTTCGTCTTTCACTTCTTCAATAACCAAAGAGAAGAACAAAAAGTAATACCATCAATATTGATTTTACATTTTTTTTATTTTTTTTAATGCTGTAAAAAATCAGCGTTTGAAATGAAAAAAGGTTTAAAATAGTATAAACAAATATATTTGATTATACTATAATGGATCATAAAAAAACAATAATAAATGTTGGTAAATATAAATTTCAAATAATAGATAATATATTATCAGTAAAAGAACAAATATATTGCCGAAATTTCAAAATTGGTGGCAATAATCTTGATTGTATAAATGTGTCTATATCTTACGATAGTAAAAATGAACCTATATCAGCATCAATTCCTCATATTATGTACGATGAAGAATGTTCTATTGATGTTCCATTAGATAGAGGTGAAGGTTCTATAAAAATGATAAAAGCGCTATTTCAATATATTCATTTACAATTACCTTCTATAAACGAAGTAAATTTTGAAGACAAATCTAATATTGAATGTGCTACTGAATATGAAATTCAAAAAAAAGGTTCACGATTTAGAAAAAAAGGAACAAACGTAAATCCTGTTCCATTATATTATTTTTCCATAGCATTTAATGGTGAAACTTGGTACGAAAAACATTTCAACGCAAGACAAAAAGACAAAAACAAACACGACAAATATAGAGAAAAAATAAATGATTTATTACATTCAACACAATTCAAAACAAATACTTCATTTATAGAATTTTTGAAAATAGCAAGGCCACCTATGGAAACAACAGATGAATTAGAAAAATATTATATTAATTCAGATACATTTGGTAATTTTTTTCAATCAATACCAAAAAAAGATAGATGTAGGTTGGTTCGCGATTGGATTTCTAATTTTATGGAACATCATTTGACTAATTTATTTTCAAACACAGGTTGGATAATAGAATTACCAATTATCACAAAAGGAGGAAAACAAAAATCAAGAAAATATTATTGTCCGAAAACCAGAATAAAGCATAATATAACATACAAAGACTTTGGTGTAGATATAACGAATATATAATTGTCTGGTTATTTTTATCAAAAACAAAATATATTATTATCATATATCACGATAATATATTTTACAAATACTAAAACTATAGTATCAATAAAGAAAGTCTATAAAAATAATATAACCAGATACTTTAATGAAAACTCATTATTTTGAAAACAATTCAACCGACCTGGGTGACTTGAAAGATGACTGCAAAAGGCGTCAAAAGAAACCAAAGAAACAAAATGAAAAACAATTATTAAACGAATATTACTCGGAAATAGAAAGAGAAAAAGAAAAATCATCATTCAATCAACGCAAATTTTATGAGAACATGCAATATTTATCATATAATGAAAAAACCAGTTTTGAGAACAAATTTACAAAACCGAAGAATGAAAGCCAAGAAGAATACTCAAGATTATTAAAAAATAAAAATAAAAAAATAGTCATAGCAACCGGACCCGCAGGAACAGGTAAAACATTATTCGCAACTGAATATGGTATCAAGTGTTTTTTATTAGGAATTTACGATAAATTAATATTCACACGACCTTCTGTATCCGTAGATGAAGATTTGGGTTATTTGCCTGGAACATTAGAAGAAAAAATGGCACCATGGGTTAGACCCATCTACGATGTTCTATATAATTTTGTTTCACCAAAAGAAGTCACTATGATGATGGAAGAAAAAATCATTGAAATCGCACCATTAGGATATATGCGTGGGAGAACCTTTAAAAATTGTTGGATAGTTGCGGATGAAATGCAAAACTCTTCTGTTTCACAAATGAAAATGTTGCTTACAAGATTGGGTGAAAATAGCCGTTTGATTATAACCGGTGATTTAGAACAATATGATAAAATAGATGATTTGAACGGTTTAGAAGATTTTTTAAGTAAATTCAAAGGGAAACGCTCTTCCAGTATAACCAGTTTTGAATTTCAACGACAAGATATTCAACGCGAAGATGTTGTAAAAGAAGTTTTGGATATTTATAGTGCCGAACATAATATGAATTATTTACCTACCAAGGAAGAAAAAGACGAAGATGACCGTTATAGAATATATAGTTCAAGTGAAAACGATAGCGAAAATGATAAAGATAATGAAATTATAGAACCATAACTTTAGGAATTTCTAAGTAAAATTTATATTTATAAAATTATCGCAATATACTTTATAAATGTTTGGATTCAAAAAATTCACCAATAGTTTACCTTTCAATAAAATAAAAAACCATTTCAATTCTATTGTATCTAAGAAAAATTCCAATTCTATACTGCATAATCGTGTATTATTATATGCGTTATTAATATTAGCATTATTAGACTTATTCTATTTAGCTAATAGTAGAGACTTTACATCTGTTACCATTTTTATATTAATTGGTCTATTAACATCCTTTTTCTGTAAAAATATGATTGTTATATTATTTGTATCTATATGTATTACACATATTTTGAAATATCCAAGAAGTTTAGAAGGTGCTAAAAATATGAACGACGAAGAAGATGAAGAAGAAAAAGAAAATATGGAAAATGAAGAAGAAGAAAAAGAAAATATGGAAAATG
>Ga0214921_10009935_pt1 | contig 11890 bp, 11 predicted proteins | sample LL1505_MetaG_FD_177992 | JGI IMG/M metagenome (GOLD analysis project Ga0214921, IMG submission 177992) | Freshwater microbial communities from Lake Lanier, Atlanta, Georgia, United States - LL-1505 | ecosystem: Environmental > Aquatic > Freshwater > Lake | place: USA: Georgia | collected...
GAAATCGAAAGCCAAGCTTGGGTTGCCAATATTCATCATGATTTTGGTGGCAATAGCTGGCATAACACCTCGCTCAACTTGCGTCACTTCTGTGTCTAATAAACCGTCATAGATAAAACCGGTATCTCCCTCAGAGCAACTCACCGTCACCAAGGCTTGGTCCATCAACTTCAAAGTAGCATCCCCACAACCCACAACAGCAGGAATGCCAAGCTCTCTGGCAATAATGGCTGCGTGACAAGTTCGCCCACCTCTGTTGGTTACGATGGCACTTGCCAGTTTCATGACAGGCTCCCAATTGGGGTCAGTCATATCGGTTACCAAGACATCGCCAGCCTTCACAAGCCCCATTTCTGCGGAGCTGTTGACTAACCTCACTGGCCCAGTTCCAATTTTTTGGCCTATCGCTCTTCCCTGTGCAAGTACGCTGCCTTTAGACTTTAATTTGTAACGAACTTCAGTTGTTCCAACTTGCTGACTTTTAACTGTCTCAGGCCGTGCTTGCAGTATGTAAAGTTGACCATCATTTCCATCTTTTCCCCACTCTATGTCCATCGCACGCTTGTAGTGCTTCTCAATAAGAACAGCATATTTAGCAAGCTGAATAACATCTTCATCTGATAGCGAGAACCTGTTTCGCATTTCAGGCGGTACATCCACTGTGGTGACCGCATGGCCCATTTGAGCTTTTTCCGCAGACGTTGCAAAACGCATCTGAATTAATTTGGAGCCAAGATTGCGTCTGACAATTGATTTTTTACCTTTAGCAAGCATAGGCTTATGAACGTAATATTCATCAGGATTGACAGCCCCCTGCACTACAGTTTCACCTAAGCCGTAGCTGGATGTAATAAAAACAACGTCCTCAAACCCTGACTCAGTGTCAATGGTAAACATCACACCTGATACAGCCAAATCTGATCTGACCATACGCTGAACACCAGCGGATAAAGCCACCTCTGTATGTGCAAAACCTTTGTGCACTCTGTAACTGATGGCCCTATCGTTATAAAGTGAAGCAAAAACCTCTTTCACCTTGACCAGTATTTGGTCAATGCCCTCAACGTTCAAAAAACTTTCCTGCTGACCTGCAAATGAAGCATCGGGCAAATCCTCGGCGGTGGCGGAAGATCTCACCGCATAGGATGCTGATACCGACTGACCATTGAGTTGTGTGAATTGGAATCTAATTGCGTCCTCAAGGTCTTGTGGAAACGGTTGTTCGAGTATCCATTCGCGGATTTGATGCCCCACTTCTGCAAGTTGAGTTAAGTTCGCAGTGTCTAAGCTTGCAAGCAATTCATTAATACGAGTAGCTAAATCGTTATTGTTTAAAAACTTTTTAAAAGCAAAAGCTGTTGTGGCAAAACCTGTTGGAACAATGACACCCTCGGGAAGTTGAGAAATCATTTCACCTAGGCTGGCATTTTTGCCCCCTACAGATTCAACATCTGTCATTCTCAATAATTCAAAGGGCACAACAAGATCTGTCGCATGAAAAAGTGCAGACATAGAAAAACTCCAAAGTTAAAATCTGTTTAACTGCAATAAATGCAATTAAAGTTCGACATGAATCCTGTACTGTGGTGTTGTTCTATTTTTCAAAAGTACGGATTCTTCGAAAAAAATTTGTAATTCATTCGATTTTAGACCCGATTTTTTCACCGAAAGAATATAAGCCGAACATGACTAACAGATCTGTTTTTTTTGTCTCTGATGGAACGGGCATCACTGCCGAAACATTTGGAAATGCCATATTGGCTCAATTTGAGTTTGAATACCGTCACATTCGCCTGCCATTCATTGACACCGTTGCAAAGGCGCATTTGACAGTTCAACAAATCAACTCCTGCTTTGAAAAAGAGGGGCTCAAACCCATCGTTTTCACAACGCTTGCCAATGATGAGGTTTTGGAAGTTGTGAGCCAAGGTTGCAAGGGCATGATTCTTGATATGTTCAGTAACTTTGTGAATCCACTGGAAACAGAATTTAAAACCAAATCAAACCATCGAATAGGGCGTTTTTCTGATGCTAGCAAAAGCAAGGCATATCAAAACCGAATAGAGGCCATCAATTTCAGCTTAGCCCACGATGACGGGCAAACACAAGTAGATTTAGACAAATCCGATGTCATCTTGGTCGGTGTGAGTCGCAGTGGAAAAACGCCAACAAGTTTGTATTTAGCCATGCAACATGGTTTGAAGGCATCAAACTACCCGTTGATTCCGGAAGATTTCGAGCGACAGGTGTTTCCACCAGCCCTGCTTCCACATTTACCTAAGATATTTGGTTTAACAATACATCCTGACCGATTGAGTGAAATTAGGAATGAGCGCCGACCGAATTCTCGCTATGCAAGCCTTGATAATTGCAAAATGGAAGTGCGAGAGGCAGAATCAATGATGCGTCGTTATGGCGTACGCTGGCTCTCAACCACCACCAAAAGTATCGAAGAGATTGCAACAACGATTTTGCAAGAAATCAAACCCGAGAGGCTGATTTACTGATCACTTCAATGATCGAGTGCCGCTATCGCAGCCTTAGCTATCTGGGCATCCTCGTTAGATTTGACACCACTGACACCAACCGCACCAATCGTTTGCCCGTCTTTGATGATGGGAACCCCGCCTTCAAGTAAGCCCTCTAAAAGAGGCGCACTTAAAAATGAGTAGCGCCCAGAATTGATGATGTCTTCATAGACTTTGCTTTCGCGTCGACCCAATGCAGCCGTATGGGCTTTTGCAGGCGCAATGTGGGCAGACACAGGCGCAGCGCCATCTAACCTTTGTAGCCACAATAAATGCCCACCATCATCCACAATGGCGAAAGTTACAGCCCATTGGTTTTTGTTAGCTTCTGCTTCAGCCGCTGCCGCCATCAATTTGATATCTGACAATTGAAGGAAATATTTGGTTTGCATATGAATTTTTAGCAGTGAAAAAAGTGCTTTAGCTTAGCATTTCGGGTGTATTTAAAATAATATTGATTTAGATACAATTGTTTTTACCTTGTAATTACAGATCCTTAAGGAGATTACGATGACAGACAAAGTTGAAACTATTGGTTTTCGCGATTTAAGCGCTGACGCTTCTGACAGTAACAAGGTCCTTCGCAACACCTATTGGCTTCTCACCCTTACCCTACTGCCCACGGTTTTGGGGGCTTGGTTTGGTATTGCCAGTGGCGTGAGTTACTACCTGTCCGGTGGATTAGGCTTGGTTTTCTTTTTGGCCGGAACTTTCGGTTTTGTATACGCCATAGAAAAAAATAAAGACTCTTCGCTTGGGATTGCCTTCTTACTTGGCTTCACTTTTTTCATGGGACTCATGCTTTCGAGACTTATCGCGATGGTCTTAGGGTTCAAAAACGGCACAGAAATTGTCATGACTGCTTTTGGTGGAACAGCTGGTGTGTTTTTTGCCATGGCCAGCTTAGCTACCGTAGTCAAAAGGGATTTATCTAGCATGGGTAAGTGGCTTTTTGTAGGGGTCATCGTCCTGATGGTCGCTAGCATCATCAATATTTTTGTAGGTTCCAGTGCTGGAATGTTGGCCATATCTGTATTGTCGATAGGCATATTCAGTGCCTTCATGCTCTACGATATCAAGCGAATCATTGATGGTGGTGAAACCAACTACATCAGTGCCACTCTGGCTCTTTACATGAATGCTATTAATATTTTCCAAAGTCTTCTCGTACTTTTGGGCATCATGGGTGGAGACTCCGAATAAAAACTTTACATTTTTAAAAAGTCAAAGGCCTCTTTGAGAGGCCTTTTTTATTTCAGTTCAAAAACGGCCATGCTCTCAACATGCGCAGTGTGTGGAAACATATTGAGCATTCCCGCGGAGGTGCATACATAGCCAGCTTGGTGAACCAATAAACCAGCGTCCCTGGCAAGGGTTGCAGGATTGCAACTGATATAGACAATCCTTTTCGGTGCAGACCACTCTGTCAAATCCTTTTTTTGCATCAGACTCACTAGGGAATTAACCAAAGCATGAGCACCTTCTCGAGGTGGATCAATTAACCACTTATCAGCGAATCCCAATTCATACAGCTTTTCATCAGTCAAATCAAAAAGATTTTGAGCATGAAAGTTCACTCCACAAAGCCGCCTTGGTGGGCTTGAGTTCAATTCAAAATTGAGCTGAGCTAAATCGACCATCGATTGACTACCCTCGATTCCGATAACTTCCCTTGCCAAAGTCGCAATGGGCAAAGTAAAGTTTCCTAAGCCACAAAACCAATCAATGATGCGGTCGGTCTTTGATATCCCCAGCAAGCTGACCGCTTTAGAGACCATGACCTCATTGATGAACGGATTGACTTGTGTGAAGTCGGTTGGGCGAAATTTCATTACAAGGTCAAAAGCGGGCAATTCGTAGTTAAGCATTTGCAACTCAGGGGCAACCCCCTCAGCGTCCATCAGCTTTACTGATTCAGGACCCTTAGATTGCAGCCACCATTGAACCCCGTATTCAGTTGAAAACTTCCTTAAACGATCTAAGTCATGGAGACTTAATGGATGCATATGGCGAAGAACAAAAGCAATCGTGGTTTTTGTACATGCCAACTCCAGTTGTGGGCAATGCTCTCTTGCTTCTAAACTTTCAATCAAAGCGCGAAGTGGCAAAAGTAGTTGGGACACTTTGGCCGGAAGAACCTCACAACTGGACATATCAGCGACATAACTGCTTTTACGTTCATGAAAGCCAATCAGAACTTTCGCTTTTTTTCTAACATAGCGAACTGAAAGCCTTGCTCTGTACCGATAGAACCAATCTAAACCATGAATCGGTCTTAGGATGGACTCAGGTTTGACCTTACCTAAGTGCCAAAGATTGTCCTCAATGACACGTTGCTTGATAGCGACTTGCGCATCAGGATTCAGATGCTGCATCTTGCAACCACCACAGGCACCTGAATGTAAGCCGAAATAAATGCATTGCGGCTTAACCCGCTGCGACGATTCTTTGTGAATAAGACTTAAAGTACCTGATTCCCAGTTATTCTTTTTTCTGTGAACATTCACATTCACTAATTCAAAAGGTAAGGCACCTTCAACAAAAACCACTTTGCCATCGGCTTTGTGGGCTATGCCTTGGGCATCAAGGTCGAGGGACTCAATCAATAAAGGCAATTGCGGCTCTTTGGGCGCAAAAGCAGGACTCTCGCCAGAGGGAATATTCTGAGTCATTTGAAAATTAGCGTTGGGGTAAAAACTTGACGGGATCAACCGGTTTACCCATACGTCTCAGTTCAAAATGCAACTTGACCTGTTCGGAGTCCGAATTACCCATCTCGGCAATTTTTTGTCCTTTTTTGACAGACTGATCCTCTCTGACTAGCAAGGTTTGGTTGTGAGCATATGCGGTCAAGAAGGTATTGCTGTGCTTAACAATAATTAAATTTCCGTAACCTCTCAAACCAGCACCGGAATACACAACCTTCCCATCTGCCGCAGCAAAAACAGGGTCGCCAGTTTTTCCGGAAATATCAATACCCTTGTTTTTGGAGTCATCAAAACTTGAGCTGACAGGCCCTTGTGCTGGCCAAATTAACTGGAAGGACTCATCAGAACCTTCATTTCTCATTGAGTTAGCTGAAGGCTGCTCAACCGCTGGTGTATTTTTTTTCTCCTCGGCCGTATTGGTAACTGTGCCGAGTTGAACAGGCTTAGCTATGGCAACTTCTTGGCTTGGATCTGCTGCTGGTGGTGTAATTTTTAAAACCTGACCGACTTCAATAATGTTGGGATTCTCAATGTTGTTCCAACGAATAATGTCTCGCCAATTTTGACCATGGTCCAAACCTATGCGGATCAGGGTATCGCCAGGCTTAACCGTGTAATACCCTGGTTTGCTCGTTTCTGCTGCAGTAGCGGCTTTGGCTGGCTCGGAAGGACTTACTGCTATAGGTGTATTTTTTGGCACGGGAGCAGATGAAGTGGATTTGGCTTTACCCATATTCCTTTCTTCAACAGGCGCAGGTACGCTTCTACCAAACCCAACACAACCAGAAATAAAAAACAAAGTTAAGAGGGCCGTGAAGCGAAGAGAAGAAAAAGAAGAGAAATATGTATGCATATGCCTTAAGCCACACCTGAACGTAAAGGAACAAAATTTACCGGTTCCAAAAAAGATCGCTTGTAACTGTTTTCAAATTTATCTATGACAACCAAGACCTGTGAGCCCTGCTCATTTGCAACAGGTGCGACCAAACGACCGCCCACGGCAAGCTGATCAAGCCATGCTGCTGGGATATTTTCGCCACCAGCTGCTGAAATAATCCCAGCGTAGGGGGCACCCTGAGCAAAACCCAGCATTCCATCACCTAAGATCAGGTGAATATTGGGGAAACGCATGGGTCGCAAGTTTTCCTTGGCTTTTTCATAAAGCCCCTGTATGCGCTCGATGCTATAAACCTCTTTAGAAACTTGACCCAAAATCGCAGCTTGGTAACCACAGCCTGTGCCAATTTCAAGAACCCTAGAGAGCTTACCTGTGATCATCAAATTTTTGCCTTGACGCAAAAGCTCAATCATTCTTGCAATGACATTAGGTTTAGATATCGTTTGCCCAAAACCTATGGGTAAACTGGTGTCTTCATAGGCTTGATTTGCCAGTGCTGTGTCTATGAATTTATGCCTTTCAATACAGGAAAAGGCCTTTAATAGCATCTCATCCTGCACACCTTGTTGAGCCAATTTTTGAACCATACTTTCCCGAACTTTTGTAGAGTCCAGGCCTACACCAGAAGCCAAAGTTGCAAAAGGATCTAAAGTAGTTGACTTGGTTGAGCCAGTAAAGTGCGTAGAGCCTTTGGCAAGCTGAGCTTTTTTCGGCACTAGCCCATCAACCTTTGCAGGAAAGCTGGGCTTTTGCTTCATAGAATTTTTTTCCAGTTGGCAGATTCAGCTTGCCAATAGGCCAATTGATCATGCTCAGTCAAATCCACTTGAAGGGGTGTAATGGAAACATGACCTTGGGATGTCGCAAAGAAATCTGTGTCATGCGCTTCATCTCGGGCAGGACCTGCGCCACCGATCCAGTACATGGTCTCGCCACGCGGACTTTCCTGTGTGATGACACGCTGCGCCGGGTGCCTCCGACCTAAGCGGCAGACTTTAGGCGACCCTAATTGGTCTACAGGCAAGTTGGGAATGTTGACATTTAAAAGCCAAGGTGATTTGTTAGCTTGGTGAGATGACATTAAAGTTTGGACCAAATGTTTTGCATATGCAGCTGCATCCTGAATACGCACCCAATCCCTGTCGACTTGCGAGAAAGCGATGGCAGGTACACCCATCAGATAGCCCTCCATTGCCGCCCCGACAGTGCCTGAATAGATCGTATCGTCTCCCATGTTGGCGCCATTATTGATGCCAGAGACGACCAAATCGGGTTTGTAGCCAAGCAAACCCGTCAAGGCAATGTGGACGCAGTCGGCCGGTGTACCTGTGACGTATCTAAAACCATTGCTTGCTGTTCGAATATAGATGGGCGAATGCAAAGTTAAGGCATTAGATTTGGCGCTGTTATTTTGCTCAGGTGCAACCACCTCTACTTGAGCAATTTCTTTCAATGCTTCATACAAAGCGATAATGCCAAGGGCTTGGTAACCATCATCATTGGAAATAAGAATTTTCATGCGACTTTCCATAAAGTGTCATTGTATGGTTTGAGCTTACAGATGAAAAAGTTCTTTTGAACCTTATTTTTGGTTTACATAAAATGAAGTCCATCACACTTAAAGAAAGATGACAATGAAAGCTTGGCTATGCGAGAACCCCATTGGTGTAGAGGCGCTTAAATGGGCAGATTTGCCTACGCCCCAACCTGGCCCAGACGAAGTGCTTATTGAAATTAAAGCCGCAAGTTTAAATTTCCCTGACATCTTAATTGTTCAAAACAAGTACCAAATGAAGCCAAGCCTTCCTTTTGTTCCTGGGTCAGAGTACGCTGGTGTTATCCAATCAATAGGATCTGAGGTTAAGCATCTGTCTGTTGGTCAAGCAGTGGCTTGCTTATCTGGCACGGGAGGATTTGGCACACACACTTTAGCCCCTGCCAAACTGTGCGTGCCACTTCCCCCTCAATTTCCCATGGTGGATGCCGCAGCTTTCATCATGATTTATGCAACTTCTTACCATGCCTTGGTTGACCGAGCAGAACTCAAGGCGGGTGAAACAGTATTGGTTCTTGGCGCTGCAGGCGGCGTAGGATCTGCCGCCATTCAAATCGCAAAAGCAATAGGGGCCAGAGTCATCGCGGCAGCATCCACACAAGCCAAGTGTGATCTTTGCAAAAATTTAGGCGCTGATGAAGTCATCAACTACAGCCAAGAAAATTTGCGCGATCAAATTAAATTATTGACGCAAGGTAAAGGACCTGACGTCATATACGACCCTGTTGGCGGCGATTTTGCAGAACCCGCATTCAGATCCATTGCTTGGCGAGGTAGGTATTTGGTGGTCGGTTTTGCTGCTGGCCCGATCCCATCTTTACCCTTGAATTTGGCGCTTTTGAAAGGCGCGTCTATCGTCGGCGTTTTTTGGGGTGATTTTGCCAAAAGAGAACCCAAAGCAAATGCACAAATGATGGCAACTCTGCTTGAATGGTACGGAAGTGGAAAGATAAAACCCCATATCGACTCTACCGTCAATATGGAAAATCTACCGCAAGCCTATTCTCGAATGGGTTCGCGTGAGGTCATGGGCAAGTTGGTACTTGTCAACTAAACTGTCAAAGCGAAATAATGGCAATATCTTTTCTTGAGATAATGCTTTTTTGCTAGTTATTTTTGTTCAACTTCAAAGGTGCTCAATGAGTCAAATTTTGCAATCCCTTTATAAAACTCTGTTCGCAGGTTTAGTTTTATTGATTTTGGTTATCTTGATAGCCACGTCGGTCTCTGGCCAGCCAATACAGTTTGGTCATGCATGGGGAACTTTTGTGATGAGATGGCTTCATGTGGTCTCTGGCGTGATGTGGATTGGCTTGCTTTGGTATTTCAACTTCGTTCAAATTCCATCCATGGCCAGCATCCCTGACGAGCAAAAACCCGCCATCAGCAAAGTTATTGCCCCAACAGCCTTGTTTTGGTTTCGTTATGGCGCACTAGCGACTGTGGTCACTGGTTTGCTATTGGCTTGGATGCAGAAGTACCTTCTCCTTGCCCTGACGCTTCAAGTTCCATTCGCAGCGATAGGCATTGGAATGTGGATTGCCCTGATCATGGCATTCAATGTTTGGTTCATCATTTGGCCAAACCAGAAAAAGGCATTAGGCATTGTTGCTGTTGAGCCTGCCGAAAAAGCCAAAGCTGCCAGAACTGCAATGTTGACCTCACGTATCAACACCCTGCTTTCAATCACCATGCTTTACATGATGGTTGCCCAACAAAATGGCGGACTTTAAGCGCTAAACTTTTTTACCCAACAAAAAACCGCGCCAAGTATGACTTGGCGCGGTTTTTTATTTTTTGAGCTCAGAGGAATCTAGTCTCTCTTTTTCTCGTTTTAACTTTTCCTGCTTGAGTTCTTTAAGTTGAAAAAAAGCAAAGACGAAAACCAGAAGAAAAATCCCCAATTCAATCCATATGCCCATGGTGCTGCAGACCTAGTTAGGCAGCAACAGGAAGTTTTTCAGTGAAGCCTAACTTAGTCAAAGCTGTTTCGAGGTGAGCAACGCTTCTGTCGATATTGTGAAGTTTTTCAAGACCGAACAATCCGATCCTAAAACTCATAAAGTCTGGGCGCTCATCGCATTGCAATGGAACACCAGCCGCAGTCTGAAGACCTAAGGCCAAAAACTTTTTACTGTTTTGGATCTCTGGATCGGTTGTGTAACTGACAACCACACCTGGGGCTTTAAATCCATCAGCTGCAACACTCACAAGGCCGCGACTTTCTAAGAGATCACGAACGCGTGAACCTAGATCTATTTGTTCTTGACGAACCCTTGCAAAACCGTAAGCCTTCGTCTCTTGCATGACTTCGCGCAAACGGGTTAGGGCATCTGTAGGCATGGTGGTGTGATAAGAGTGGGTACCCTTTTCATAGCTTTCCATGATTTGAAGCCATTTTTTCAGATCACATGCAAAACTGGAACTTTGCGTAGTGTCTATATGCTTTCTGGCACGTTCGCTTAGCATGACCATGGCACAGCAGGGAGAGCCGCTCCACCCCTTTTGGGGAGCGCTGACAAGTACATCCACACCGGTAGAAGCCATATCGACCCACATTGCGCCAGATGCAATGCAATCTAAAACCAGCAAACCACCCACTTGGTGAACAGCATCTGAAACAGAACGCAAGTAATCATCAGGCAGGATCATGCCAGCGGATGTTTCAACATGGGGGGCAAAAACAACCGCTGGCTTGTGCAAAGCAATAGCTGCAACAACCTCTTCAATGGGGGCAGGAACCCATGAAGATTGGGGGTCTTGCGGATTCAATTGTCGAGCTTTCATCACAATAGATTCAGAGGGAATTTGACCCATATCGAAAATTTGTGACCAGCGATAGCTAAACCAGCCGTTGCGAATGACCATGACCTTTTGACCATGTGCGAACTGCCGGGCAACTGCTTCCATTCCAAAAGTACCACTTCCAGGAACCAGTACAGCAGAGGGAGCTTGGTAAACCTCTTTCAGGATGGAAGAAATATCCTTCATGACTCCCTGAAATTTATGAGACATGTGGTTTAGCGCTCTGTCTGTATAAACAACGGAGAATTCTAAAAGTCCATCGGGGTCGATATCAGAGAGTAAGCCAGCCATAGAGATACTCCAGTGAAATGGGAGAAAAAGTGGGGTGGCTGACGGGACTCGAACCCGCGACAACAGGAATCACAATCCTGGACTCTACCAACTGAGCTACAGCCACCACTGTCCGACAATTATAAGACTTGATGCAACTAAAGAAATCAAGGTTGTTTCAAAAGGTTTCCAGAAGAAGGTTTTTCAGCGACGTACTCGACTTTGAATAAACTCTTCAAAAAGCTGAAATAAGCCATACTTTCTGCAGCAGTCCAAGCCTTGGCATATTTAGAAACAGAGTCTTTGCGGTCTGCCACAGGAAGTGGAGGCAATACAGAATTGATTTTTACAACACCATAACCTTTGGCGCCTAAATCTACCCCCACCAACAGGGGAAGCTTGGCTGTATCAGAACGCATCGCTGCTTCGACCAAAGCTGTTGGCAGCTTTTGTGTTTGTTCACGAGAAATAATAACAGGCACTTGCAGTTTTGCCAACGCCATGTCCTTTTGCCAAGAGGCAAGATTTTCTTTGCCGTCTTTTTTTGCCAGCTCCAAGGATTTTTGCGACATAACAGCTTGAATTAACATTGGTTTGATATCTTCAATTTGAAGACTGGCTGCAGGCTTATGAGCAATCACTCTCGCCGAAACAAGCTGATTAACAGCTGTTTCAATTGCTTCGGTATTATTCTTTTTTTCTGTCGCATCCGAACTGAAAATGGCCTGTAAAAGCTTAGGGTTTGACCAAGGAGCCTTAGCCCCGCTTGCAGATTGTTTTGTAATGTCTCTCGCGACTTGGATATCCAATTTCAACTTCTGAGCTGTTGGCTTCAAACTGTCGGATTGCTCATACACCATATTGGAAAATTGATCCGCAAATTCAGCGTATTTTTTCTTTGCAAGGTCACGCTTTAAATCTTGCTCAAGAGAAGCTTTTGCTTCTTGGAAAGATGCTTTTGCAGAGGACTTGATATCAATCAAGCGAATGAGGTGAAATCCAAATTCGGTTTCAACAACGTCGCTTATTTCACCTTTTTTCAGGGAGAAGGCGACATCTTCAAAAGGCTTCACCATTGCACCACGAGCAAAAAAATCTAAGTCCCCGCCTTTGGCGGATGAACCTG
>Ga0214921_10009936_pt1 | contig 11889 bp, 6 predicted proteins | sample LL1505_MetaG_FD_177992 | JGI IMG/M metagenome (GOLD analysis project Ga0214921, IMG submission 177992) | Freshwater microbial communities from Lake Lanier, Atlanta, Georgia, United States - LL-1505 | ecosystem: Environmental > Aquatic > Freshwater > Lake | place: USA: Georgia | collected 2015-05-28
ATGTTTACATTCAAAACTAAATTTCACGATAATAGTGATGGTTATACTTCATATATCTGTAGAAGATGTGGTAAGTCTGCAATATATAATGCAGAGAAATCAATCTATAGTTGTTTAATATGCAAAAATAAAGCAGAAATAATATCTATAGCTACATCATGGATGAGTCATATATTTAATCAACAACTTAATGCATCTCATATAGATACTAAATATAATATTAAACCAATTACATTTTATAAATCAACTTGATATAAAATAGATAAGTTAATTACTTAAAGTAGTAAATTATTTTTTTTGATATATTTTATAATAGACTTAGATATTAATTCTAAGTAAAATAAGAATCATATAAATTTATGTAATAAAAGACTAAAATGATAATAATATAAAAAATATAACTAAATAAAGTGTACTAACTTAATTAATATTATTTCGATAAAATTATCAATAATAATTTTATCAAATTTATGATTATAAATCAATCAAAAAAACAACTATTAAAATTATTAACTTTCTTTCAATCATATCACTTTTTTTCCTATAATATTAGATACAAGTTTGAACACTATTTGTGGAACTGATTTAACTTTTATTTATTTTTTAGAGTTGATTTAATATTTTTTTTATTATAATAGTGCTATTGTCTATAGTTAATCTATTTTATCAATAGAAATATAATATAAAATCAAACAAAAAAAAAGGTTAATAATCAACTCATTTTATATTTAATCTTGATGTAATTCAGATGAATGATCTTCCACTTCACGTGTTTCTTGAGGTTCATCTTTATATTTATTTTCATCTAAACGTCTATTTTCATCTTCTTCAGTCATAGTAGCCCATGATGATCCAGAAATAGGAACTTCAAATACTTCATTCATTGGTTTACTTGTTATTTTTTGCAATTCTTTAGCAAATGATTCTACTTTATCTAATTCTGATGCTGATAATGGTGTTTCAAGTGGTTTATGTTCTGATCTAGATTCTGAACTTACATTATTACGAGAACTATTATATCTTTCTCTAGAATCATAGTTTCTATTATATTTCTTATATTCAGGGCGATTAGTCTTATAATATCTAGGTTGTGAATTTTCAGAACCTTTATTAGTATTTTCATCCCTATTATTAACTCTAGATCTTGTAGGTTTAGGAGACATAGCTCTATGTTCATCACGTCTAGAATCTCTTCTATCTTCACGATCTCTAGACCTAGATCTTCTATAACTAACTTGTGTATAACCATCATTTTCAGCATGATAAGCTACACTAGGTCCTCTAGTTTCTTGTCTAGGTGGAACGGAATCATATTTAGCTGAGAATTCACTTACAGGTTGAAGTTCAAAGCTAAATTCTCCTTGTCTTGTGACAGATTGATCCTTACAGATCTTTTCACAATTAACTTTAACAAATCTATTATTAATATTCATAATGGCCAAGAATAATTCTGGCTGTCTAACAAAGAATACTTTATGAAACTTTCTAGATAGCTTAACGCTAGAGACAAAAGACTCTTGCATACCACTATGTAGACCACTATCTAGTTGAGATAATAATCTAACTCTTCTAAGATCTGCAGGTTCTGCATCATACATTTTGCGCAAAACAGCATTTACTTCATCAATATCTGCTTGATTAATTGACTCAGGTTTAGACATATTTAGCTTGAAAAGGTTAGTTCTATGAAACTCAGTATAATGAGGCTGATAGAATGAGTAAATCTCATTAACAGCATCACCATGGACAGAACTAGTTCTTGTTTCCTCAGTAGCCATAGTTAAAGTTCACTTAATTGTATAATTTAACAGTTGTATTCAATTTTATTTTTTTTGTTATATTATTCAAAAAAAAATATGATTTTTATTATTTAGTCTAATTCTATAGTTTTCTTATTATATGGATGGGTTTTGCTATCTTCTCCAGTACATTGTTCGTGTTTTTTATGCATAATAACATATGGGTAATATGGACCTATTTTTTCTTGTTCTTTTATATATAATTTTCTCACAGTATTCATATTTCTATATATACCATAAAATCTCTTTTTAAAAATATCATTCATTTCTTCTCTATTACTAGCATTTGGATATTCTTCTATAAGAGATTCTTCTAAATCTTCTTTACTCATATAATAAACAATAAAAGATGCTTTACCTATACTCTGTAAACTGATTAATGTATTATCTTCAATCATAAACATTCTTGATCTTAAAGAAGGATAAGCTACTTGAATATTACCAACATCTTCAACAGATATATTATTAATAGGTATAATTTCATGATATCCTATATTATATATACATATTTTATATCTATTTTTAGTTTTATATTTACCTATAACTTTAACTAAAAATAACTCATTAGGTAATAATACATTATGACTTTTATTATCAAAAGTATATTTTGATGACAAAAACCTATATTCTTCATCTGATTCTTTATCCGATGCTAATATTAACATATTATTTCTAAAGCCTATAAATACTCTATCATTAACCAATACATCAAATTCTTTACCAAAGATTTTTTTAGATTCTTCGATCTCATCTTCGATACTATTATAATTTCCTCTAAAATATTGACCGTCAGTTTTTTCAGATAGTTTTTTGATTAATTCTCTATTTTCTTCTTTTTCTTTTTGTTTAAGAGGATTATTAATTTTATGTAATAAATCGATAATATATAAGTGTGGTGATACAACTCTATATACTTTTTTAGTTGTTGTAGCTAAAACTTCTTCTTTAGTTTTTTCTAATGTAGTATTATATGGTGGTGGGATATTAATAGTGGGTTCATCAATTTCTATTTCATTTGCTGAACATCTAGTTGTAGACTCTTTATATACCATAGCAACTAAACGTGATTCAACTTCTATTTTTATTTCTTTATTTGGTATAATTGTTGTTGTTCTTACTAAAGGATCACATGTTCTTGTATAAAAATCATCACAAATCTTTCTTGAAGTATCTACTAAATTTTCAGTATATAACTCATATGGATCTGTTAAATTAGCTTTTTCACCTAAAATCATTTTTATTCCACGAGCACCACCAACAATACTATCAAAAACATTTATTTTATAATAATTTCTTTCTCGTTGAGTGTAAAATTCAGAGTAATAATCGAGAATAATATCGTTGATTCTTAACGACCACATTTAATACTATTAATATATTACTTTAATCAAAATATAATAGATCTATTAAAATTACTATTTTATAGTAGAAATAAATAGTGATTAACTATAGTTCATAATTAGTCAAAAAAATAAAGATATAATATCTATAAAAATTAAGCAAAAAAAATACTAACTCTAATTCCATTAATCATATTATTAATTATTATATTAAGTTATGTTTGTTTAACTAGAACCTGAGAGAAGATCTGCAACATCTGATCCTGTGACAGTTTCTTGAACCGATTGTGATTTACCCTTAGCAACTAAATATTGTTCTCTAAGTGGTTTAAAATAAGCTGATACTACTGATGAGTTAGGATCTTCAGTCTTAGTCATAACAGCATTAAGTAAATTATACAATTTACCAGATAAAACATTGTTGTATGGAGCACTTCCTACATAGGTATTAGCATCAACACCCTTAGGAACTTTAACTTCTAATCTAGCTTTCTCTAAACTATCACTAAAAACTGTAGTTGCTTGTCCACAATTATTTTGCAAGTTAGCAAAATCAGCAACTAGAGAATCTCTAACCCACAAATTGAAATTTCTAAATTGAGCTTTCTTAACTACTTTATGTGTTGGTGCATCTGATGAATCAGTAGATTGAGCTTTACTCTTAGGTTTTGGTTGAGAAGCAACAAGAGTAGCTTCAATAGCTGCTACTCTTTCACATAGTTCTCTATTGCTTTCTAACAATGCATTGACAACTTGACTGAGTTGGTTAACTGCAGGAGTGAGGGAATCATTAAGAGATCTAACATTGTTATTAACACTAGAAACGTTAGAAGCAAGGAGATTCATAAGAGTCATTTGATCCATTATTACTTAAGTTATAAGATTGAAATCTTTTACTATATGTACATAGTTGTTCAATTCTATTTTTGATAGTTTTAGATAAGGTTTTTTGTGTGAAATATTTGACATTAAAAGAGAATTATTATTAATATAAAAATCAAGAAATAATCAACAAACATTTTATCTCTTTATTAAGTCATTTTACATAGATGGAAACAACAAATCTTAATTTATTCTACACAAAAAAAAAGATAGATTTCAATATCAAAAATAATCAATATACTAATAATAATAAACAAGATAATATAGATGAATATATTGAAGATAATATTCATAAAACTCTTTATGATATAAATAATAGTGAAATGAATAAATCACTATTTCTATGTTTGATAGAATTACTATCTCAAACAGTAGGTGATAATTTTAAGAAATTATGTAGTAGATTTGATATACGTGATACACAAATTGGTAGTGTATCCATTATAACTGGAAATAAAGTGTTCGCTCTTTCATTCGTATTAGTTGATCCTATTTATAGAAATAATTTAAATGAAACACGTAATAATTTATCTACTGAACCTGATAAATTTCAATTTACAGGTATTGTTATTAAAATAACAGAATTACTTAATTTATATTACTCCAGTTTACAATACTTTTATCCTAATTTATTTGAGACTTATATTAATCGATTAAAATCTAATGAATTTACACTACTTAAAAAGGATAAATATGACAATTTTTATTTAACTGAAAATGGTAAACGTTTAGGTTATCTAATAACTGAAATGAAAAAAGAATCAACAGATAATCTTATAAGAACAGCAGTTAGTGCTAATGAATTACTCTAAACCAACTAATGATTAATAATAAAACTATATAAAATCTTATTACTTAAATTAACCAAAAAAAACTTAATATATTAAATGAATCCATCTGATATACTTTACATAAATCCAAGTATCAATGTAGGAGGTGTAATTTTATATAATAAACTTTCTCAAGATACTATAGGAAATTTATCTATATTATTTCCATCAAATATAGGTGTTACTTCGAACGATTCTACATTAGGAGCTTTAATTAAAACTGCTAATTCTTCTGGTGGTGGAAGTTCTTCTAGTTCATCTTTAGCAGGTTCATTTATATCAATTGGATCTGATAATAAATTAGTAGCTCAAGTAATACAAGATGTATCCTTTTATTCTACATTAACAAACTATACAGGAGGTGTATGTAAACAATTTGGATCTTTTGTAACTAATATTTTTGATTATAATGAAATAAATACTCCTAATACAACCCAATTTCAAACAAATTTTCTTATTAAACATATAGATGCTACTATAACTATATTTTTTATTAATACTGATTCAACAACAACATCAGATTCACACGTTTTAACAAATACATCTAATATAGGAATTTATAATACTTTAACTATAACCGATGATGGTGATCCATTTATCTATAATTTACCTTATGCAAATATATTTACTGCTTGTAAATATAAAAATACATTTCGTAATTTCAATATAAATAGTAACTATACTAGTAGCAATACATTAATACCATATATTTATATATTAAAAGAAAAATTAACAACTAGCTCATTAACATATAATTCATATGCAATGTCATTTTATGTAGATTCATCTCCATTACCATCATTAACTTATAATATAAATAATTTTGTTGGTGTTATTTTAACTAGTGGTTTATATGTATTACCATTAAATTCAGTTATTACTTTTAATTTTACTATTAATAACATTACAACTGAATTTTATAATTCTCAAACTATAAACATTAACTCTAATTTTACTACAGAAATGAGTATATTACCAACACAAGAGATGATTGATTCATGTTACAATACAGGATCGTATAGTTTTAATTATTATCTACATATTAATAATAATATAAGTGGTATAGAAACACTTACTCTTAGAGTTAATTCTCTCACAAAACATTCTTCAACTACTTTATATTGTTTAATTGATTGTACTAATATATTAGAATCAGATATAAGAGTAACTAGTGGTATTGGTAGATTTACTGATATTTCTCAATTTAATTCTTTTGATAGTTCTGTACCTCTATCTAATAATGAAGAGTTATTATATATATTTGGTAATATAAGTTATCCATACTTAGATTATAGCAATAATATACCACAAGGATTAGATTACTCTAATTTAACTAGTTCATTTAACACTTATAGATGGTTTACACAAAAAATAAATCAAGATAATTTACCAACATACATAACTAATGGTTATATAAAACTAAATAATTTAACTGATATATCAACACCTCTTTTATTAAATCAACTTATAATAGATATATATATGAATGATAATATATATATTGTTACATCACCGTTTTATGAAACAGAGAATATAATAATTAGCGATACTTTTAATAATAAATTAGTTGATAATTCTTACTTAGTATTTTTTAATTTTAGATCTCAAAAACAAATAACAACTGACTTATATATTAGATTAGGATTACCTGATTCAACTAAACAAAAAATAATATTTAATAGTTTAACTTTAAGTGTAATCTAATTTTTAATAAACTAATATTAATTATTGATCTTTTATAAAACAAATAATCAAACATGTTTGAATTATTCATCTATTATAAACAAAAAAAATAACAACTAGTTAAGTATGTTTATAAAAATCGATTATATTATAATTATTATTTAACTCCAATATCAAATATACATTTTTGTTCGGACATTACTCTTTTAATTTTAATATCTTTTTTATCTTCTTCATTATTTACTTCTTTAATTTCATTTACTATTAAATCTTTATAAATTGAAGGTTCACATAAACTTATATCATTAGATAATTTAATATCATTAATAACAGTTTTAATAGGTGTAATAATTATCAAATCTTTTGATTTACCATTATATGTAGTTTTAGGTATTAAATATTTATTAAATTTTGTATTATAAACAAATCCAGATTTTAAAGCTAAAACCCATTCAGTTACTCCACGAGTAATCTTTTTATTTTTGACTATTTTGATACCATATGCATACGATAATAAAATGTTAATAAATTTAATACTTTCATTAAAATAGTTTGAATTTGATTGATCAGGAAATACCCATTGTTTATCTAATATAGAACTTATTATAGTAGCACTAGATTTAATACTATCTACATATTGTTTTAATCCAACCATAATAGTCGTCGAAGATACACTCGAAGTATCAAGAACATTATTCCAACCACACATTAAAACTAATCTATTAGAAATATCATGAATAATACTATTATTTCTAAAATTTATAAGAGTATGATCTTTTATACTATCTTTTAAAGTATTCCTATTATTAGGTTTAGATTCATATATATCTAGTGATTCTTTATGATGTGCTTCTAAATTTACATCTATTACACTCAAATATTGTCTTTCTCTGATTTTGATTGCTGATATTAATGTTATAATATCGCATTCTCTGATTAAATTAATAACATTTAAATTTATAAAATGTCTCTTAATATCATCTTTACTAAATTTAATATATTCATCACATGTGAATAAGTCACAATCTGATAAACCATAAAATTGTTTAAAATTAAATTTTTTATAAGCATTTAATTCTTCTCTAGTTACTTCTTTACCATCTATTGAAGTATCATTGTAAGTAGTTTTAATATTTGTATATTTTTCTATAGTTAAATTCTCAGAATCAGCTATTTCTTTAGCTTCTTTTTCAATCATAACTGTTTTAAGATTCTTGTGTTCTTTTTCTATAGTTTTAGTATCTTCTTTACTTAAACCTATATCTAATGTACTCACTTCAGCTCCATATTTAGTTATAATAGATATAAATCTATCGAGATAGTTATTTTTACTTAAATTTATAATTCTCTGATTTTCTAACCATATTTGCATATAATCTGTGTTACGTATTTCAATATTACCGTCTATATCATATACAAAATCTAATCTAGAATTACCAATTTCAGACATTAAATATAAATGTTGTTGTTGTAAACGTCTTCTTAGCTCTTTAATATTAGTTGGTAAATTTCTATTAATATTATCTGTTAATATTATATATTCTCTAGTTTTTACATTACGTACTCTACCTAACATTTGTATACTAGTTTCAACAGGACAACTAGTGTCGATAAAATATCCAAATACTCTATCAAAATGTTCTACTTCAAATGAAACTCCAGCAGATACAGTTGGTGTTATAATTAACACATCATGTTTTGACCAAACAGCGTCTACATTGTTAAATGCATTATATTTAATAGATTTAGCAGTCTCACTACTATAAACACCTATATTAATATTTTTATTACACGATCCTTTAATATGTTCTTTGATAGTTTTACATTCAGTAAGTGAATTTGTCATAATAGCAATTTTCTCACCGTTATCTATTGAATGAGTTACATAATGCATCCAATCACCAACTTCTTCTGTAAACATATATTTATCACCTAAATCTCTCTTATAATTATTAAAATGAAATAACATATTATCTCCACTAAATCCTCTCATAGTATTAAGAACTCTATATGTTCTATCTCCCATATAAGCATCCATACATATTAAATGTTTAGAATATTTAATTAAATGATCTAGTTTAGCAAATGCTTGAACAAATTGTTTGAATAATCCAGAATTAATTTGTTCTATAAGTAGTTCTGATTCATCCATAACAACTAAATCCGCAGTTTCTAATTCTAAACGGTGTAAAGATTCCATTTGTATAATTAATCTTTTATCAGATAATTTACCAACTTTATCATCATATAAAGAGAATCCTAAATCAGCAAATCTTTGATGCATGTGTGATGCAAATGTTCTTCTAAAAGTTAATATTCTAATTATACAATTAGGATCACTAAAATGATCTATAATAAATTCTCTTAACATTTTAGTTTTACCCATTTTCATAGGTGCTTTTACACACACAGTTCTAGGTACTATATCTCCTTTTTCTACAAAAGGTCTCATTACAGCTTCAGAATATTTACAATGATTAGGCCATTTATCAAATAAATCTTCATCTTTATTAGAAACATAATAATTAGATTTAATATTACTCATTTCTATATTATCTCTCTCTGCTTGAGTAAGTGTAGACCAATTTCTATATATTTCTTCTTTTATTTCCTTTTGTTTATTATCAAAAACTAAATGTAATTCTTTCATACAATCGCTATCAAATACACTATCTGACAAACCATCATATAAATCTTCTTCAGAATCCATATCACTACCAAATTTAATATCTTTAGGTACAACTTTAATTTTAGGTTTATCATCTTCAGATAATGAAGAAACATAAGTTATTCCATTATTAAATAATTTATCTAAATCATCAGCAGTTATATCTTCATTAAAATTAATATCAACAACTAATTTCTTTTGATCTTCTTTTTTTTTTAATCTCTCTTGTTGTATATCATCTATACAAGACATTATCTGTCCTTTTATATCAAATTTATTCATTAACTCTGTATTATCTACTTCATTTAATGTATTAATCAACAATTTAGATTTACCTTCTGGTTCAATAAATCCAATAACTTTAGATCCAGGATTTTTTCTACATCTTTTAGTTACAGCAATTTTTCCATTAGATTTAGAATCACATGTTAAAAATAGAGTATTATCTTTATCATGTGTTCTCTTACAGAATTCACAAAATGTTGGACTAATTCTATCAAAGTTAACAGTATTACGTGCTATACTTCTAATCATAAACGCACTTCTTTCTTCTTCAGATAATAAGCTTTTTATACTAAATAATTGAGAATCATTTATATGTAGATTACTAACAGTACTTTCTACAAAAGCAGTGGATAATTTGACTTGTATTGGAAGCAATCCTTCAGTATACGTAACTAATGATTCTTTAAACCCAAATCTAGGATTATTACCTAATATTATTTTTTGTCTCAAATATTTTTGAGAAACATTTTGTGGAGTCTTAAACGATCCTAATATTCTTAAATTATGTTTAGAATTATAAATACCATCATCAAAATATAATCTATATTTCTCAGGCAATTTTTCTTTAACTCTTACAGCAAATGCTCCAGCTTCTCTATTATTTTCAACGACAAACATATCAGGAGCTACGAGTATATGTAAACTAACTTTATATTTATATATACCCTTTGGTGCATAATCAAGACCTGATGAAGACATAATCATAATATCATTTTCAGATAATAATAAACCTGTACATGCATAATATTCTTTATTCCATATATCTATTATAGCTTCATTCATCTCATTTATTATTTTAATCTGATGACTATAACCTTCTGCCATTACTTCATCTAATGTATTACATTTACTAACATCTATAGGTGCATCAATATCAAATCTAAGCTTTTGATATTTATCACCATAAATGACTTCATGACAAAATAATCCAGGTGGTTTACCATCTCTTATTATATCTTTCATATTATATACACAATATCTTGTATTATTAAGATCTTCATGTCTAATAACTATTAAAGATGATCCTATTAATTCTATATTTATAGAATTTTCAATAGATGAGACTTCTGTTTTTTTATCATGGTCATATTTAACGCCACCATTAAGGTATTTTGATTCACAAACTACACGAGTAGTCATTATTTTATATACAAACAAGAATTCAACTTTCTGATATTCAATTGTTATTTTTCGGTATGCAAATACTTAGTCTATAAAAAATTGAATACATTAAAATATATAATTAATACACTAATAATATGTCTCATAAGATTGTTAAGAAAAACGATGAGTTTGGCGTTATTGCTGGAATTCTTGATTGCTATATGATCTTAAGATTACAAAATAGTTCTTATTCATGGAGTAAAATTCCATTTATGAGTTCACTAAATGGATCAGAAACTGTAGAAATAGAAGATGCTCATTTTATAAATGAGAACACTAGACCTACAGAGATCGTTGATAAACCAGAGACAAAGAAAACTAAAATTTATACTATTTCCAGACCTGGATTATTCAATAAAGTATTAACTACTTTATTTAAGTCTATATTTGTAGATTTTATGAATAAATGTACATCAACAACAACAGTTGAAGATGTTTCTAGTAAAATTATTAAAAGAAAAAATCTATTATATAAATTTATGGATGATGAGATACTTGGTTCAGATGCATTTAGCGCCGAATTGTGGTCATCTCTTGAACAAATAAATTTACATAAATTAGAGACTATAGTTGCTGTGATAAAATCATATGCTGAAACTAAAGAAGGTTCGCAACTAAAAGGTTTTATAATTTCTACTTCAATGGATATTCTATATGAATATGGAAATGCATTGTTGAGATTTATCTATATGCTTTCAGGTTTCTTATTAATAAGATACAATGTTGACATGAAGACAATCAAAGCCGATACACTTATCACAACTATTAAAACATTACATTTCTTAGGAATAATCAACATTAATTGGAATAGACCTTCCAATCATAATATGGATCTTATCTTAAGTGATCAGTTAGATATCCTTCTCAAAGAAGAGATAGCTAATAGAGCTAAACTACAAAAGAAAAAAGATGAGAATAAAAGAGCTAAAGAATTAGAATCTACGAGAACTCCTGAGAATACATGTGAAATAGAACATCTATTACAAGATAAACAAAGTAAACCAATGAGAAGTATAGATTCTGAAGATGAAGAAGAGTCAGAACAAGAATTTGTTTCTCCTCCTAAACATGTCAAAAAAAGTACAATTTCTAAATCTACATCTATACCTACAAATAAATCTAAACAACTACAAAAATTAAAAATAATCAATCCTCAAATGGAAGATGTTCCTGATTTGACAAATTTTAGTTATATAAATATAGATGATAATCAGATTCAAACTACTTCAAGTTCTTTA
>Ga0214921_10009937_pt1 | contig 11888 bp, 7 predicted proteins | sample LL1505_MetaG_FD_177992 | JGI IMG/M metagenome (GOLD analysis project Ga0214921, IMG submission 177992) | Freshwater microbial communities from Lake Lanier, Atlanta, Georgia, United States - LL-1505 | ecosystem: Environmental > Aquatic > Freshwater > Lake | place: USA: Georgia | collected 2015-05-28
GTTGCTCGCTGACGAGCCCACCGGCGCGCTCGACAGCTCAACGGGCAAGGACGTCATGGCCCTGTTCGAACAGCTCAATAGCGAAGGGCTTACCGTGATCCTCGTGACCCACGACGCCAATGTCGCCGCGCGGGCCCGCCGCCGGGTCGGCTTTCGCGACGGCCTTATCGTTAGCGACGAAGGGGCCAAGTCATGAAGTCCAAGGACCTTCTGCGCTTTGCCGCCAGCGCCATCGCCGCCCACCCCATGCGCAGCGCCCTCACCTCGCTGGGCGTGGTCATTGGCGTCGCCGCCGTCGTCATGATGACCTCAATCGGCCTAGGGGCACAGCAGCGGGTAATGAGCGCCATTTCTGGGCTCGGCTCCAACCTGATCATCGTGTCGCCAGCGGCGTCGCGCTCGGGCTTTGCGGCCCAAGCGGCAGGATCGGACATCTCCATCACCGGAGCCGATGCCGAAGCCATCGCCAAGCAGGTCGAAGGCGTCGCCGCCGTCGCACCCACCGTCCGCGGACAGGCGCAGCTGGCCGCCGAGGGCACCAACTGGAACAGCCGCATCGAAGGGGTCACCCCCGACTATCTGGTCGCCAGAGATCTAACCATCGGTCAGGGCCGCATGTTCGATGATCGTGAGGCCCGCCAAGGCCGCACCGTCGCCGTGATCGGCACCACGGTTGCGCGCGAGCTATTCGGGGATGCTGATCCTCTGGGCAAGCGCATCCGCGTTGGCTCCTCGCCCTTTCAGGTGGTCGGGGTCCTCACCTCCAAGGGTCAGAGCGGCTTTGGACAGGATCAGGACGATATTGTTCTAGGTCCCCTGCCCGCTGTCCGCTCTCGCGTGGTGGGCCGCCGGGTCAAGGGCGATACGGTCCAGACCATCTATATCAAGGCTGCCAGCGAGGATGATCTCAGCCGCGTACAGGAGGACACCACCACCCTCTTGCGCGAACGTCACCGCATCCGCGAGGGTGAGGACGATGATTTCCAAGCCCAGAACATGGCCTCGATCCTTCAGGCCTCTCAGGCCGCCACCGCGACCTTCACGATCCTTTTGGCCGCCGTCGCCGCCGTATCGCTGGTGGTTGGCGGCGTTGGGATTATGAACATCATGCTGGTCGCCGTGACCGAGCGCACCCGCGAGATCGGCCTGCGCATGGCGGTCGGGGCCAAGCGGTCGGACATCCTGATCCAGTTTGCGCTGGAGTCCGTGGCCCTGTCGCTCGCTGGCGGCATCCTTGGTCTACTGATCGGCATTGGCGGGGCCTTGCTGATTGCTCAGCTTGGATCATGGCCGATGGCAATCCCGTCTTGGGCGGCTCCCCTATCCTTGGGCTTCTCGATGGCGGTGGGTCTGGTGTTCGGGGCCTATCCGTCTTGGCAGGCCTCGCGGCTCGATCCCATCGAGGCCCTGCGCCGCGAATAGAGGGCTTTGCGCAAATCAGGTCGCCTAGAGGCGCGCATCCCTATATCCTGACGCGATGAAAAAGCCGCGCATCGCCCGCCATCCCTCCGCTCGCCCCAAGCCACCGCAAGGTCTGCCCGATCGGGAAACCCTGCTGAAGTTCCTGCGCGAGGCTGGAGAGGCGGAAAAGGCCGACATGGCCAAGGCCTTTGGGCTGAAGGGTGCTGACCGCCGAGCCCTGCGCATGATGCTCAAGGACATGGAGGCCGAGGGCCTGTTGGGCAAGCGCGGACGCGGCGGCTTTGCCGAGGCCGGAGCCCTGCCCCCCGTCGGCGTGGCCGATGTGATCGAGGTCGATGCGGACGGTGACCTGTTCGTGCGTCTGGTCAAGGCCGGCGAAGATGCGCCCATTGTGCGCCTCGCCCCCGATCCGGCCGAGAAAGTCGCGGGCGCACCGCGTCTGGGCGAGCGGGTGCTGGTGCGCTTTGAGCGGCTGGAAAGCGGCGAGTTCGAAGCCAAGCTGATCAAGAAGCTCGGCCAGAGCGCCCACAAGATCCTCGGCGTCGTGCGCAAGTCCCTGCGCGGCCCGCGTCAAGAGATTCGCGTTGAGCCGGTGGACCGCCGCTCGAAAGAAAGTCTGGTCCTGTTTGGGCCAGAGGCAGAGGCCCTCAAGGACGGCGATCTGGTCGTGGCCGAGGTCGGCGAGGCGGCGGGCCGGTTCGGACCCAAGCGCGGGCGGGTTCTAGAGGTGGTCGGGCGCGAAGATCAGCCCAGAGCCGCCTCCCTCATCGCCATCCACACCCACGGCCTGCCGACCGGCTTTTCTCAGGATGCTGAGGACGAGGCCGAAGCCGCCGTCGCCCCGACGCTGGAGGGCCGCACGGACCTGCGCCACGTGCCGCTGGTCACCATCGATCCCATCGATGCGCGCGACCATGATGACGCCGTCTATGCCGAGCCGGACGAGGACTCGGCCAATCAAGGCGGCTGGATCGTTTGGGTGGCCATCGCCGATGTCGCCGCCTATGTGCGCCCCGCAACGCCCTTGGACCGCGAGGCCCGCGACAAGGGCAACAGCGTCTATTTCCCCGACCGGGTCGAACCCATGCTGCCCGAGCGTCTGTCCAACGGCCTTTGCAGCCTGCGCGAGGGCGAGAACCGCGCCTGTCTGGCCGTGCGCATGGTCTTCAACCGCTCTGGCGACAAGATCGGCCACAAATTTGTCCGCGGCCTGATGCGCTCTGCCGCCAAGCTGGCCTATGAGCACGCCCAGTCGGCTATTGACGGCGAGGTCAGCGATGTGACCGGCCCGCTGCTGGAACCGGTGCTAAAGCCCCTCTGGGCCGCCTATGCCTGTGTCGGACAGGCCAGGGACCGCCGCTCACCGCTGGATATCGAAAGCTCGGAGCGCAAGATCGAGATCAGCCCCGAAGGCGAGGTCCTGTCCATCCGCCCGCGCGAGCGCCTGACCGCCCACCGCCTGATCGAAGAGTTCATGATCCAGGCCAATGTCTGCGCCGCCGAGACGCTAGAGGCCCCGACCAAGGGCCAAAAGCGTCCGGCCCTGATCTATCGCATCCACGACACGCCCAGTCAGGAAAAGGTCCAGTCTCTGGCTGACTTTCTGGCCACCATCGGCATCAACTGGTCCAAGGGTGAGGCCCCGCGCACCGACCGGCTCAACCGCCTGCTGATCCAGACCAAGGAAGGCCCGCACGCCGAAATCGTCAATGAGGTGGTGCTGCGCAGTCAGATGCAGGCCGTCTATTCGCCCGACAATATCGGCCATTTTGGCCTGAACCTCGCGCGCTATGCCCACTTTACCTCGCCCATCCGGCGCTATGCCGACCTGGTGGTCCACCGCGCCCTGATCCGCGCCTTGGGCCTTGGCACCGACGGTCTGACGGATGAAGAGATCGCCCGCCTGCGCGAAACGGCCGAGAGCATCACCGCCTCAGAGCGCCGCGCCATGGCCGCCGAGCGCGAGGCCACCGACCGCTATGTCGCCGCCTTCTTGGCCGACCGGGTGGGGGCAGAGTTTGATGGCCGCATCACCGGCGTCACCCGCTTTGGCCTGTTCGTGCGTCTGGGCGAGATCGGCGCCGACGGCCTAGCCCCCGTCTCGTCGCTGGGCGATGAATATTTCGTCCATGATGACAAGGCCCACTGCCTGATCGGCGAACGCAGCGGCAAGCGCTGGCGTCTGGGCGCACGGGTGCGGGTCAAGCTCTTGGAAGCCACCCCCATCACCGGCGGCCTATTGTTCGAAGTCCTCAGCGACCCCGAACCCGCCCTCCCCGGCGCCCCCCGCCCCCGCCTCGGCATCCGCCACCGACAGGGCCCCAAGGGCAGACCCAAGAACATCAAGGCCGGCGGGAAAAAGCGGCGTTAGGGGAACGGTAATGTAATCCCCCTCACCCAACCCTCTCCCCCAAGGGGGCGAGGGCTTTATCGTTCTTTCTTAGCCCTCTCCCTGAGGGAGAGGGTTGGGTGAGGGCCTTGTTTGTTTTTCCAATCGCGTCATTGCGAGCATAGCGAAGCAACCCAGTAGATTACCCTGGACCTAAATTGATGTTCCCCTGGGTTGCTTCGGCGTTTCACGCCTCGCAATGACGCGTTGGTGGGGCAGAAATTACCCGCATTCCCCGCGCAGGCGGGGATCCAGACATGTAAAATACCCAATGATATCTTATAGATGAATCCATTTACACCCTAAGATAGAACCGCTATCCGTGGTCGGGCCGCCTCACCGGGACCGACGCCATGGATATCGATCTGTTCCTAGACAAATGGCTGGGCAAGGAAGGCGGAGCCGAGCGCGCCAACTATCAGATGTTTCTGAGCGAGCTCTGCGACGTTGTCGGCGTGGCCAGACCCAACCCCGCCCACGGCACCAACAATATGAACGACTATGTGTTCGAGCGCGGCGTCAAACGCCGTGAAAGCGAAGGCACAAACTCAACCCTTCGGATCGACCTCTATAAAAAGGGTTGCTTCATCCTTGAGGCCAAGCAGTCGCGTCTGCCCGGCGGCGATAAGGCCATCCCCTTCCAAACCACTCTGCCCGGTCTGGATCTTGCCGCAGGCGGGCGGTCCAAGACCCGCAAGTGGGATGCGATGATGGACAATGCCCGTAAGCAGGCCGAGGACTATGTCTTTCGCTTGGAAGCCAGCCAACCGGCCCCGCCCTTCATCCTCGTCTGCGATGTCGGAAACTGTATCGAACTCTATGCCGATTTCAGCGGAACCGGACGGGCCTATGGCCCCTTCCCCGACCGCAAGTCCTATCGCCTTGACCTTGAAGACCTCCGAGACACCGATAAACGCGAGCGGCTCGCCAAGGTCTGGACAGATCCCGACAGCCTCAACCCCGCCCGCGAAACCGCGCGTGTCACACGCCATATTGCCGACCGCCTCGCCGCCATCAGTCTGAAATTGGAACAGAACCATGATGCGCAGGACGTGGCCCATTTCCTGATGCGCTGCATCTTCACCATGTTTGCCGAAGATGTGGACCTACTGCCCCAAGGCAAGTTCACGAGCCTGATCGAAGAATGTCTCGATAACCCCACCAGCTTCGCGCCCCTTTTGCAGGACCTTTGGGCGAAGATGGATGAGCCCGACCATGCCAAGCGGTTCTATTCGGCCTTCAAACAGCACCTGCTCCATTTCAATGGCAATCTGTTCAAGGATGCCAAGGCCTTTGCCATGGACCGCGAGGCGATTGGCGAGTTGCTCGCCGCTGCCAAGGCCGACTGGACTCAGGTGGACCCGGCCATCTTTGGCTCCCTGCTCGAACATGCGCTCGACGAGGCCGAACGCAGCAAGCTTGGCGCGCACTATACCCCCCGCGCCTATGTCGAGCGGCTGGTTCAGGCCACGATCATGCAGCCGCTGCGGCAAGACTGGGGGGCGAGACAACAGTCTATTCAAGATGCGATGGAGATGGGCGAGCGTACCGCTGCGATCGCCTTGACCAAGCAGTTTCACCAAGAGCTTTGCAGCCTGCGCATCCTTGATCCCGCCTGCGGTACCGGCAATTTCCTCTATGTGTCGTTGGAATTGCTCAAGGGGCTGGAGGGCGAGGTGCTCGAAATGCTCGCGCGGCTGGGCGAGAGCGACACAATCGGATTGGGCGAGGTCGATCCCCATCAGTTTTTGGGGCTGGAACTGAACCCCCGCGCCGCCGCCATTGCCGAACTGGTGGTCTGGATTGGCTATCTGCAACAACATTACCGCACCCACAGCGGCCATCCCGCCGAGCCGATCCTGCGGGCCTTTGAAAATATCAATGGCGGACGGGGTAAGGCGGTGGATGCTGTCCTGACATGGGATGGTTTTCCCAATCTGGCGGTCGAGAGGGTGGGTGGCCAAGGCCAGATCAGCCGCCCCAATCCCCGCCGCCCCGTCTGGCCGCAAGCGGAATTCATCGTCGGCAATCCGCCCTTTATTGGGGGCAAGGACCTTCGCGCTGAATTGGGCGATGACTATGTGACCGCCCTTAGGGCTGCACATTCCCAGATGAATGATAGCGCCGATTTCGTCATGTACTGGTGGGACCGGGCCGCCGAAATCCTGACGGCCAAAAATACAGTCCTGCGCCGCTTTGGCCTGATCACCACCAACTCGATCACTCAGGTCTTCCAGCGCAAGGTTACAGAGCGGCACCTAAACGCCAAGGTGCCCTTGAGCCTGATCATGGCCATTGCCGACCACCCTTGGACCAAGGTTACCAAAGACAGCGCCGCCGTCCGCATTGCCATGACTGTGGCGCAGGCCGGGTCACATCAGGGTCAACTCCTGACTAAACTCAGTGAGGCTGAACTGGATACCGATGCGCCAAAAATTGAATTTTCTCAGACCTATGGCCGGATAAATTCCGACCTTACCGTAGGCGTCGATGTCACTAAATCCGATGAGCTATTGGCAAATGCGGGGATCAGTTCGCCCGGAGTTAAACTCCATGGGTCAGGATTCATGGTCAAGCCTTCGGAAGCGGCCTTCTTAGGTCTTGGAAAAAGGCCGGGACTGGAGCGCCACATTCGCCCCTATCGCAATGGCAAGGACGTCACAGGACGGTCTCGCAATCTGATGGTCATCGATTTGGATGGGCTTCCCATCACTACCGTCAGGCAGCAATATCCAGAAGTCTATCAACACCTGTATGCAACGGTTAAACCAGAGAGAGATCGGAACAACGAAGAATATCGAAGGGTAAATTGGTGGCTTTTTGGGCGGCCAAACACGATGTTACGCGCTGCCCTTGGCGGTCTCCCCCGCTACATCGCAACCGTTGAAACCGCCAAACATCGGCTGTTCCAGTTCCTAGATGCAGAGATTTTGCCGGATAATATGCTGGTTGCTATAGCCACCGCCGATGCTTGGCATTTAGGAATATTGTCTTCATCGACACATGTTACCTGGACGCGAAACAACTCAGCATCCTTAGGCGTTTATGTGGGCGACGTGCGTTACACCAAATCCCGCTGCTTCGACCCCTTCCCCTTCCCAGACGCCACGCCCGCGCAGCAGCAGGTCTTGCGGGCCTTGGGCGAGGAACTGGATGCGACCCGTAAACAGGTACTGGCCGACCATGGCGACCTGACCCTGACCGGGCTCTATAATGTCTTGGCGGCCATCAAGGCCAAGACCGCCCTGTCGCCAGAGCAGGAGGATGTCAAACATCGCGGACGGATCTTGATCCTCAAGGACCTGCACGACCAGATCGACGACGCCGCCCTCGCCGCCTATGGCTGGCCGCAGGGTCTGTCGGAACAGGAGCTTTTGGGCCGTCTCGTCGCCCTCAATGCCGAACGCGCCGCCGAGGAGGCCGCTGGCCGGGTCAAATGGCTGCGCCCCGACTATCAAATTTCCCGCTTCGCCAAGGCGGTCAAGTCCGGCGAGTTGGACCTTGGCGAAACGGTCGTCGCCTTCGACAGCGCCCTGCCCGCATGGCCAAAGACGCGGGAAGAACAGTCCCCCGCCGTCCACCGCGCCCTGCGCCATGCCGGCCGCCCCATGGACGCCACCGACCTCGCCCGCTGCTTCAAGGGACCACCCAAGGCGCGTATTCAGCGCATCGCCGCCATCCTGCAAGGCCTAACCCGCTACGGCGACGCCACCCTGACCCCCGAAGGCCGCTTCCTCGCCCGATTGGCGGCGTGAGGATGGGCCAGATTGCTCCCTTATCCCCGCCTTCGCGGAGAACGCGGCGGAGGGGGACGTGGATGAACACCCCCCACTCCCAACCCTCTCCCGCTCAAGGGGGGAAAGGGCTCTATTGTGCGTCATTGCGAGCGCAGCGAAGCAACGCAGTAGATTACCCCGAACCCGAGCGGATGATCCCCTAGGTTGCTTCGGCGCGATGCGCCTCGCAATGACGCGGATGTTGCTCATCCACACCCCCGCCCTCGCGGGGAACGCAGTGAAGGTGGGGTGGATGAATCCCCCTCACCCAACCCTCTCCCCCAAGGGGGCGAGGGCTTATCCGCGCTAGCCCTCTCCCTGTGGGAGAGGGTTGGGTGAGGGCCTTGTTTTCTTACTGCGTCATTGCGAGCGCAGCGTTGAGTGGGAAGTGGATATATCCCCCCTACTTCCCCTTGTGACTGGCCAGATAATCAAGCGCCAGCAGCACGTGGGTGCGGACGCCGATTTCGAGGACGCTTTCGTCTATGTCAAAATAGGGTGAGTGGTTGGCCGGGGCGGTTTTAGCCTCGACGGAGGCTTTGCGGCCACCCAGTTGATAGAACACACCCGGGATCTTGCGGGCATAGAAGGAGAAGTCTTCTGAGCCGGTGACCAGATCACCTTCGGACTCGACATTCTTGGCTCCGCCTGCGGCCTTGGTCAGGGTCGGCAACATGGCCTTGGCCAGATCTGGATCATTATAGGTCACGGGGTATGACGGGCTGTTCATGGTCAAGGTGGCGTTGGCACCGTAGCTTTCGGCCAGGTTCTGGACGGTCTTTTCCATGCGAGCAATGACGTCGGTGCGGCGTTCGTCGGTGAAGGTGCGCATTGTGCCCGACATCTTCAGCTCTTCGGGGATGATGTTGTTGCGCACGCCGCCGTGGATGGTGGCGACGGTCAGGACGGTCGGGGATGAGGTGACATTGATCTGGCGAGCGGCGATCTGGTTGAAGGCTGTGACGATCGAGGCGCCGAGCGAGACCACATCAATGCCGTCCCAAGGGCGCGCGCCGTGGGTCTGGCGACCCTTGAGGGCGATGTCAAAGCGGTCAGAGGCGGCATAGAAGCCCCCGGCCCGGTAGTTCAGCTTGCCCAGGTCACCGGGGCCAATATGGATGCCGAAAATGGCCGATGGGGCTGGATTTTCCAGCGCCCCTTCGAGCACCATCTGCTTGGCGCCGCCAACCTCGCCCAGAGGCAGGCCCTCTTCGGCCGGCTGGAAGATCAGGACCACGGTGCCGGGGATGTTGGCGCGCATGTCGGACAGGACCGTCGCGGCCCCGAGCAGCATGGCGACATGGGTGTCGTGACCACAGGCATGCATGACGCCGACGGTCTGACCGTCATATTCAGCGGTAACCTTGGAGGCGAAGGGCAGACCGGTCTTCTCATAGACGGGCAAGGCGTCCATATCGGCGCGCAGGGCGACAACACCGCCGGGCTTGCCGCCCTTGAGCACGGCCACGATGCCGGTCGTGGCGACCTTGGTACGAACCTCAAAGCCCAGACGGGTCAGTTCGGCGGCCACCAGCGCCGAGGTGCGGAACTCGCGATTGCCCAGCTCTGGATGTTCGTGAATGTCCCGGCGCCAAGCCACGACCTTAGGCTGGATCGCATGGGCGGCGGCAAAGATGGCCTCGGACGAGGTCGCAGACCCTGCGGCGAGGGCCGAATTGGCGGTGAGGCTGAGCGCGGCAACGGCGGCTGCGGTAAGGATTCGCATGATCTTTCCCCTAAAAATCTGATGACGGACGATGGAGCCTTGCGGTTGCAGGGTCAAGGGCTGGCAAGGTTTCCCTAAGGTCAGACTTCCCCTTCGCTAAAGTCGTCTTAAACTAGGCCCATGACCGAACCGAAACTCGACCCCAATTACGACCCGCGCTCTGACGGGGCCATGCGCACCGAAGACCAAAAGGTCGTGCGGCCCAAGGATGCGGCCACCTTGATCATCGTGCGGCGCGACGCTGAAAAGCCGCGCCTTCTGATGGGGCGGCGCAACAAGGGCCACAACTTCATGCCCGGCAAATGGGTGTTCCCCGGTGGCCGGATCGACCGCAGTGACTTTCGCGCCCCCTATTGCGAGGACCTTCGCCCAGAGGTCGCCGCACGGGTGGAACAGACCGCGCCGCCAGCTCGCGCCCGCGCTCTGGCGCTTGCGGCTGTGCGCGAGACCTTTGAAGAGGTCGGGCTGTTGCTGGCCAAGCCCGCGCCCGTGCGGCCCGGTGCTGGTCCTTGGCGCGATTTCATGGCCTTAGGGGCCGAGGCCAATCTGGGGGCGCTGGACTTCATTGCCCGCGCCATCACCCCGCCCTATCGGCCCAAGCGCTTTGACGCTCGGTTCTTTATGGCTGAGGCCGAGCACCTGATCAGCCTCGACCGCGCGCCGGACTGCGGCGAGTTAGACGAGATCGCCTGGGTCGATCTGGACGAGGCCTTGGCGCTAGACCTGCCCAATATCACGCGGTTCGTGGTCCATGAGCTGGCCCTGCGCATCGAGGACCCTCACCGCCCCGCCCCGTTCGTGCGCTTCCTGCGCGGGGCGCGTCAGTTGAGCTATCTATGACCATGCCGGTCAAAGCCAAGCCTGCCACGCCGCGTCATGCCGCCAGTCTGGTTCTGATCCGTCAAGGTTCGGACGGACCAGAGGTGCTGATGGGGCGCAGGCCGCGCAAATCGGCCTTCGCGCCGGACGTGTTCGTGTTTCCGGGTGGCAAGCTGGACGAAGCGGACCGCGCGGTGCGCCCAGCTGTGCCCTTGTCCGAGGCCTGCATCCGCCTGACCGCCGCGTCTCGGCGTCTGGCCCACGCGCTGGCGGCCGCGGCCCTGCGCGAGACCGAGGAGGAGACTGGATTGGTCTTGCCACTAGCATCGGGTGCAGGGGCGGACTTTTCGCACCTGACCTTGATCGCGCGGGCCATTACCCCAACCGAAAGCCCGATCCGCTTTCACGCCCGCTTCTTTCAGGCCGACGCGGCCCTGACCGAGGGCAAGATGGAGGCCACGCCCGAACTGGCCGATCTGGCCTATCGCCCGCTGGCCGAGGCGCTGAAACTGCCAATGTTCGACATTACCGAGGCCGTGGTGCGCCACGTTCAAACCCCGACGGCGGACGAGCCCGCCTTCCTGTTCACCTATCGTAATGGCGGCCCCAAACGCACTGGATTGCGATAATCTGCTTCACAGCGTTGACATTGCCTGTTCGAAGGGTATTGTCCGCCCCTCTTGAATTTCCCGGTTCGCAGCGTGTGCGGCGAACCCCCGAAGGATTCGACCATGGCTAAACCGGCTTCAATCAAGATCCGCATGAACTCCACTGCGGATACCGGCTTCTTCTACGTGACGAAGAAGAACGCACGCACCAAGACTGAAAAGCTGGTGATGAACAAATATGACCCCGTCGTGCGCAAGCATGTCGAGTTCAAAGAAGGCAAGATTAAGTAGCATCTTCGCCTCTTAAACGATCATGCGCCCGGCCTCACCGCCGGGCGTTTTTGATTCTGGGCCTGAGGGCGCTTCACCCCTTGCCTTTTCGCGTGGACGGGACAGACTGTGAGTCCCTGATTAACAGCGAAAGGAGGTGATCCAGTGTCTCAATGTCGAATCACGAAGTCTCTGGAGAACTTCGGCGACGGAAACAGTCTCGGCTGACCCCTTGCTGAAGGTCAGCGACTTTGCTGACATTGCTGAACGCTGCGGAGGAAGCCCTCCGCAGCGTTTTTCATTTGGGGGAACCTAAGACCCCATCAGTTCCCGCCCAATCAAGAACCGGCGAATCTCGTTGGTCCCAGCCCCAATGTCATAGAGCTTAGCGTCGCGCAGAAGGCGTTCGACCGGAAAATCCTTGGTGTAGCCTGCGCCGCCGAGGGCCTGGATGGCTTCTAAAGCGGTTTTGACGGCGTTTTCCGAGGCGAGCAGGATCGCGCCGGCGGCGTCAAAGCGAGTGGTCTGGTCCGCATCGCAGGCCTTGGCGACGGCATAGACATAGGCGCGGGCGGAGTTGAGCGCGACGTACATGTCTGCGATCTTGCCCTGCATCAGTTGGAAACTGCCGATCGGTTTGCCGAACTGCTGGCGCTCGCGCACATAGGGCAAGACCACGTCCAGACAGGCCTGCATGATGCCTAGGGGGCCTGCGGCCAGCACGGCGCGCTCATAGTCCAAACCGCTCATCAAGACGCCTGCACCGCCGCCCACGGGACCCATGACGTTCTCTTCAGGGACCTCACAGTCCTCGAACACCAGCTCGCAGGTATCGGACCCGCGCATGCCCATCTTGTTGAGCTTGGGCGAGGTCGAAA
>Ga0214921_10009939_pt1 | contig 11880 bp, 9 predicted proteins | sample LL1505_MetaG_FD_177992 | JGI IMG/M metagenome (GOLD analysis project Ga0214921, IMG submission 177992) | Freshwater microbial communities from Lake Lanier, Atlanta, Georgia, United States - LL-1505 | ecosystem: Environmental > Aquatic > Freshwater > Lake | place: USA: Georgia | collected 2015-05-28
TCAAGCAAACGTCCGAGCTTGTGGAGCGCGTCCAGAACCAGTTGAATAAAGAGGCGCCTGAAGTCATGGCCGCCTTTGCAGATATTGATCCCGGTCGGGCCACAATTTATCTGCGCCTTTCTCCTAATAGAGACGTTACCTCCGACGAGTTTCAAAAGGCTTGGGGGAAGCGCTTTGCCGAAATTCCAGACGCGCGTGTGACTTTCCAATCGCAAACCGGAGGATTTTCGGGTCGCGATGTCACAATCACGCTTGGGGGGAGTGACCCTGTCGCGCTTGCGACAACGGCGCAAAAACTGGCCGACGAAATGCGCGGCGTGAAAGAAATTGTCGCCCCGCGCATTGGCGGCGACATGCTGCGTCCCGAAATTACGATCAAACCACGGGCCGATCTGGCCGCGAGCATGGGCGTGACAACGGCGGCCTTGTCCCAGACGATCCGCATCGCGACCTTGGGCGATATTGATCAGAATAGCGCCAAATTCTCGCTGTCTGACCGTCAGGTTCCCATTCGCGTGTCCTTATCCGAAGAGTCGCGCCGGACGCTATCCACGCTGGAAAATCTGCCGGTGCCGACATCGACGGGCGGGTCAGTGCCTCTCAAGACAGTGGCGGAGATCTCCTTTGGCGCAGGCCCGACGACGATCCAGCGATCCAACCAAAATCGGCGCATCTCCATCGGCGCGGATTTCGCCGTAAGCCCCAAGACAGGCAAGCCCTATGTGAGCAGTGAGGCAATGTCCGCTATTGATGCCTTGCCCGTTATGAAGAACCTGCCTCAGGGTGTGACCAAGCTCACACTGGGCGAATCCCGCTGGCAGCAGGAAATGGTGACCAATTTTATGATCGCCTGCGTGACCGGCATCGCCTTGGTTTTTGCCGTGCTTGTTCTCCTATATCATCGCTTTGTCCCGCCGCTGGTCAATATGGGATCGCTTCTGTTGGCACCCTTGGGCGGCCTCATTGCCCTTAAGATTACTGGCTTTGCTATTTCCATGCCCGTGTTCATCGGCATTTTGATGCTGTTCGGCATTGTGGCGAAGAACTCGATTCTTTTGGTCGACTTCGCGCTTGAGGAAATGAACAAAGGGGTGCCCAGGTTTGAAGCGATCATTGACGCTGGCCATAAGCGTGCTCAGCCAATTGTCATGACCACCGTCGCCATGGTGGCCGGTATGGTGCCAACAGCGCTCGCCCTCACCGGAGATGGGGCCTTTGCCCAGCCTATGGGTGTCACCGTGATTGGCGGGCTGATCGTTTCGACCGTCCTCACGTTGCTTATTGTGCCGGCAAGCTTCAGCCTTGCAGTTGGTCTTGAAGAACGGGTCGGCCCTTGGCTGCGCCACCATTTGACGACTGGCGGCAATGAGGAAGCATCTCTTCATGCCCCCCGCCTCCTACCCGCCAAGATGATCGCGCGGATTAAGGCAAGGCTATATCGGCGCGGTGCGACGGCTGAACCGGCCGAGTGACGCCATAGGCCGCCCGCCAAACAAACTTCTGCACCTACCCGCCGCTGGGCTTTTTTCGGCGGCGGCGGATGACGTCCGCCGTATGAAGCGCATGGCAACGGGCATGCTAGTTGTGATGGGGCTGGTCTATATCGCGACCCGCTTCATAGGGCCGGTTCACCCCGCCATTGGATTTGTGCAGGCCTTTGCCGAAGCCGCGATGGTGGGCGGCCTTGCGGATTGGTTTGCGGTCACCGCCTTATTTCGCCACCCCATGGGGCTGCCCATCCCCCACACAGCGATCATCCCGCGCAATAAGGATCGGATTGGGGAGGCACTTGCCAATTTTCTAAAGACCAATTTCCTGACCCCCGCCGTGGTTGCCCGCCGCATGCGCCAAGTCGATGTGGCAGGTGCGATCGGCCGTTTCCTTGCAACCCCAGACCGAAATGGAACAGGCCGGCTTCGGGACGGAGCCTCGCGCTTGCTCGCAGACATTCTCGAAAGCCTGGATGATGAACGTCTGGGCGGCGCGGCAAAGTCTGCGCTGGTGGATCGGCTGCATCGTCTGGATATCGCCCCATTGCTTGGCCAGACGCTGACGGCGGCGATGCGCGAAGGCCGCCATAAACCTTTGCTCGATGGCATTCTCAACCGCGCTAGCCTGATCATTGCGTCGAATGAAGAGATTATTCGGCAGATGGTTCATGACCGTGCTGGCAGCATATTGCGCTGGACAGGGCTTGATGAAAATGTGGCCAATGCCGTCATCACCGGGCTCAATAAACTTGCGATGGATATGGCGGATGACCCTGATCATCCTGTTCGACTGAAGATTGACGACATGCTTCTGGATCTCGCCCGTGACCTGCAAGACGATGCGACGATGCAACGACACGTCAATGCAACCAAAGATAATCTGGTCGATAATCCGGCCATGCAAAGCTGGATCGATAGCCTGTGGCAACAGGGCCGATCTGCCTTGCTTCGCGCCGCGCGAGACCCGGATCGGGCGATGGCCGGCCGTCTGGGAGAGGCGCTGCGCCATTTGGGCGAAACTGTGCAAAATGAGGACGGATTGCGGCGGTCGATCAACCGCTTTGCCCGCCGTGCCGCTGTCGGGGCCGCCGCCAGCTATGGCGATGGCATTGTAAAGCTTGTGTCAGAAACCATCCGCGGCTGGGACGCCGAAAAAGTGACCGGACGCGTCGAAAGCGCCGTCGGGCGGGATCTTCAATATATCCGCATCAATGGCACATTGGTGGGCGGGCTGGTGGGCCTTGCCATCCACGCCCTTGACGTCTGGCTCTAACCGTCGCTGACGCGCTCAACATCTGCGCCGACGGCTGCGAATTTCTCTTCAAGCCGCTCATAGCCGCGATCCAGATGATAGACGCGGGCGACCTGCGTTTCACCTTCGGCGACCAGCCCTGCGATGATCAGGCTCATGGAGGCGCGCAGATCCGTTGCCATAACGGGGGCACCGACCAACCGCTGAACACCACGGACAACCGCTGTCCGGCCCTTCACCTGAATATCGGCGCCCATGCGGGCCAGTTCGGGCACATGCATATAGCGATTTTCAAAAATGGTTTCGGTCAGCACACTGGCCCCATTGGCTCGCAGCAACATCGCCATAAACTGGGCCTGCATATCGGTTGCAAAGCCCGGGAAGGGCGCGGTTGAAAGTGTTAAGGGATTGAGCTTCCCATCCGACGCGACAGTGATGCCACCCTGGCGCTCAGTGACTTCAACGCCCGCTTCGCGCAGCGCAGCAAGGGTTGCGTGCATATCATCAGCGCAAGCACCATCCAGATCCACTTTGCCACCGGCCAAGCCAACGGCGCAGGCATAGCTGCCCGCTTCAATGCGATCGGGCATCACTGCATAGGTTGCCCCGTGCAGACGCTCCACGCCCTCGACCACCAGCTTTTCAGTGCCTATGCCCTCAATATGCGCGCCCATGGCGACGAGCAAACGGCATAGATCGACAATTTCTGGCTCGCGCGCTGCATTTTCGAGAATGCATGTGCCCTTGGCACGGACAGCGGCCATCAGCGCATTTTCCGTCGCGCCAACAGAGACAACCGGAAACACAATCGTGCCGCCGGGAAGCCGACCGTTTTTGGCGCGCGCGGTCACATATCCTGCCGTTGTTTCAATCTCGGCCCCAAAGGCTTCGAGTGCCTTTAAGTGCAGATCAATCGGGCGATTGCCAATGGCACAGCCGCCGGGAAGCGAGACTGTCGCTTCCCCTGCCCGTGCGAGCAATGGCCCCAACACAAGGATAGAGGCCCGCATTTTGCGGACAATATCATAAGGCGCCATGGTCGCGGTGACTTTGCCGGCCCGCAAGGTCATGACACGGCCAAAATCCTCAGGCCGCGCGCCTTCGATCATCGTTGAACAGCCAAGCTGGTTGAGCAAATGGCCAAAGCTGTCGACATCGGCCAAGCGCGGCAAATTGCGCAGGGTCAGCGGCTCATCAGTCAGCAGCGCGCACGGCAGCAAAGTCAGCGCGGAGTTCTTCGCGCCTGAGATGGGAATGCGACCATTGAGGCGGTTACCGCCGCGGATAAGAATTCTGTCCATGTTCAGGCTTCTAACGTCCGCCCGGCCAAGGGCAAGCCCAAGCCAACTATGCCGCGCCGGGCGCGGGCCGACGATAGACATGAACCGGGCCGAGCGCACCGTCGCTCATGGTAAATCGTGTAAAGCCAAGCTTGGATGCAACACGATCCGACGCGACATTCGCGGGATCGATAATGCATCGAATCTCTGACGCGATTTGCCCATCTGCCCAATTGAGGATGGCCGCCATGGCCTCTGTCGCAAGGCCCCGCCCCCAAGCCGCCGGGACGAAAGCCCAGCCCGCTTCCGGAAAACCTTCCAACGCATCAATGCCACGTTCAAAGCAGGCAAGGCCGCCATTGCCAAGAAACGCCCCCGTCTCGCGATCCAGAAAGGCCCAATAGCCATAGCCGAAGAGCGGCCACAGCCCGATAGCTTGGGTGAATTTAGTCCAGCTTTCCGGGCGGGTGCGGGGTTTCCCGCCAATGAAGGTTGTAAGCTCTGGGTCTGCCCAAGCATCTGCATAGGCTTCCCAATGCGCCAATGTGAGCGCGGTGATCGTAAGACGCGCGGTCTGAAGGGTCGGGGCGATATTGGTCACATCCCGACCCTAACCCCTTTTTGCACGCGTGCAAATTCAGACGTTTAAGCGGCAACCGGGGTGCGCAGCCGGGCATCTTCATATTGGCTATCGACCAAGGCAATCAGATTGCGGTCGTCATGGTTCCAAGGGTGAAATCCGCGCAGGAAAAATGCCGCCCAAGGCTTCAGCAAACGGCGCATCGGGCCGGGATTGCCCAGCATATACCAAAGAATGCGGGCCTTTGCCTTCCATCCCGTAATCCCATCTTGGGCGAGAAGTTCGAGCATCCCATCAAAACGATTCGACCAAAAATTCTTGGTGACGAGCAGCATCATGATGCTCTTGACCTTCCACCGCTTGAAACGCGTCCAATCGCGGGTGGCGTGCAGCCAGGTGTCATAGGCAACACCCTTATGCTCAATTTCTTCAATCGCGTGCCATTTCCACAGGTTGGCCTGCTCTTGATCCGCGCCCTTAAAGGTCGTCGCATCATTCAAAAACTGCGCCGCAAGGATCGCTGTATAATGTTCCAACGCCATGGTGACGCACAAATTGAGGATCTGCGGGCGGCCCTTTGTCAGTTCCAGCGAGTCGGTCACTTTTTGCTCAAGATGGCGAATATCATAGCCAGCCTCCGCAATGCGCTTGTTGAAAGAGACATGCTCACGCGAGTGAATGACTTCCTGAACAACAAAAGCCTTGATCTCCCGCTCCAGCTTTTCCGGCGCGCCCTCGCGAAAGGCCTTGACGCTTTCGATGAAAAACGCCTCTCCTTTAGGAAAGGTGATGGAGAGGGCATTGTAAAAAGCCGTTGCAATCGGGTCGCCACCCATCCACCAACGGGCCTGAGGCGCGTTGCGGCCAAAGCGCCGGTCACGCGGCGTAATGGTCAGATCAAGGGGCGTCTTCAAGGTGGCGGCGGACATACGCGAATCTCCAGTTTGACGCTGCAAATTTAAGGATTACTAACAAAGATGTCAATAGAACGCCGTCGCCTCTCCCCTGAAGAAAGCCGCGCAAGCGCGCTAGAGGCTGCCAGCGCGATTTTGATCGAAGCCGGGCCGCAGGCCGTGACCCTAAAGGCTGTTGCGGCACGCATGGGCCGCACCCATGCAAATTTGCTGCACCATTTCGGCTCTGCGGCGGGGCTGCAAATGGCGCTGGCCGCCCATTTGGCCGGAACCGTGTGCGATTCTATCGCGGAGATTCTGCTTAAAACGGGCGAAGAGGGGGGAGGGCCAAATCCGGCGCGGGTCGTGAACATGGTGTTCGATGTTTTTGACAAGCAAGGCGCGGGACAATTGGCGACCTGGATGATTTTGTCGGGCAATGAAAATGCGCTCAACCCTGTCGTCGACGCCATTCATGAATTGATCGATGAAATCGGCCAAGGCCAACCCGACAAAACTATGCATGAAGATACACTCTCTCTCGTGCTGATGGCGATGGGAGATGCGCTTTTGGGGGAAGCATTGGCCCGCTCCTTGGGCGTGCCTCGGGACACTGCGCGCGATATCGCCACGCGGTTGCTTGCCGATTCCCCAAGGCTTGCTGGCCAGGTAAACTAACGGCATCTGGACAAACTGCCGCACCCTATTCGGCCAAAGCTTCCCATTTTCGCGGATTCGCCTAAAGGGAGCGAATGCATTTCCTTGATCAGGCCAAGATTTTTATCCGCTCCGGCGCTGGCGGCCCCGGCGCTGTGTCCTTTCGTCGCGAAAAATTCATGGAATATGGTGGCCCAGATGGCGGCAATGGCGGCAAAGGCGGCGACATTGTTTTTGAAGCGGTCGAAGGACTGAACACCCTCATCGACTTTCGCTATACCCAGCATTTCAAGGCACCGCGCGGCGCAAATGGCGCGGGCAGCAACCGCACGGGCGGCGGCGGGGATGATCTGATCATCAAAGTGCCCGTTGGCACCCAGATTATTTCTGAAGACCGTGAACATGTGCTCGCCGACTTTACCGAGCCCGGCAAACAAGTCGTGTTCCTGCGCGGGGGAGATGGGGGCCGGGGCAATGCCAGCTACAAAACCTCAACCAACCGTGCCCCGCGTCAACACGGCATGGGCTGGCCGAGCGAAGAAATGTGGGTTTGGCTGCGGCTAAAACTGCTGGCCGATGCAGGCCTAGTCGGCCTGCCCAACGCCGGTAAATCGACCTTCATCAATGCGGTCACCAATGCCAATGCAAAGGTGGGAGCTTATCCCTTTACAACGGTGCGCCCGCAATTGGGCGTTGTCAGCCATAAGAACCGCGAACTCGTGATTGCTGATATTCCCGGCTTGATTGAGGGCGCGGCCGAAGGCGCTGGTATTGGCGACCGGTTTCTGGGTCATATTGAACGCTGCCGGGTACTTCTACATCTGGTCGATGCGTCGGGCGATGATCCGGTCGGGGCCTATCGTGTCGTGCGCAAGGAGCTGGAAAATTACGGCGCTGATCTGACCGAAAAGGCAGAAGTCATCGGGCTCAACAAAATAGATGCCATTGACCCGGCCGAGCTCAAGAAGATTGCGACCAAGCTGAAACGCGCCAGCAAGGCGGAGATATTTCTTTTGTCCGGTGCCAGTGGCGAGGGCATTCCCGCTGTGTTGGATCGGCTGATTGAGGCCGTTGGCCCCGCCGCCAAGGCGACGACCGGGCAAGAAGGGGAGGAAACGGGGTGGTCTCCGCTTTAGACGCCGGGAATTGCCCGCGCCTTGTCGTCAAAATCGGCTCGTCGCTGCTCGTCGACTCTAAAGGGGCTGTCCGCCGCCCTTGGCTTGAAACTGTTGTGGCAGATATCGCCGCTCGCCGAAAAGCGGGGCAGCAGGTCATCATCGTCTCGTCCGGTGCCATTGCGCTTGGCGCCCGCCGTTTGGGCCTGCCCAAGGGCGGCCGTGCCAGCCTTGAAGATGCACAGGCCGCCGCTGCCACCGGCCAAATTGCCCTGTCGCAATGCTGGGCAGATTTGCTCGCAACTGAGGGCCTGACGGCAGCGCAAATCCTTGTTACGCTGGAAGACCTTGAGGATCGGCGGCGTTATCTCAATGCGGCGGCGACATTGGAGCGGCTGCTTGGTCTTGGCGTTGTGCCCGTGATCAATGAAAATGATAGCGTGGCCACGGCCGAAATCCGCTTTGGCGATAATGATCGGCTGGCCGCCCGCATCGCGCAGGCCGCCTCGGCACAAGCCGTTGTGCTGCTGTCTGATGTGGACGGCCTCTACACCGCCGACCCGAGCAAAACTGCCGATGCCGAACGCATCCCCGAAGTGCGGCGCATTGATGCCCGTATTCGGAGCATGGCGCAGACCGAAAGCTCTTCGGGCATGGGGTCTGGCGGCATGGCGTCCAAGATAGAGGCCGCACGCATCGCCAATGCAGCGGGGGCTTCCCTCATCATCCTATCGGGTTTGCATGATCATCCGCTGGAGCGGCTGGCCGCTGGCGGGTGCGGCACCGTTTTTACCGGCACCGCCTCGGGAACAGCGCGCAAGGCTTGGCTGGCGGGACGTCTGACCGTCAAAGGCCGCATCTATGTGGATGCGGGTGCGGCACAGGCCTTGGTGTCTGGCGCAAGCCTATTGCCCGCAGGGGCGGCGCGCGTGGAAGGCCGCTTTGTCCGGGGCGATGTGGTGGATATTATCGCGGCAGAGGGCCAGCCCATTGCCCGCGGCCTTGCGGAATATGATGCCGAAGACGCCAGCCGGATCTGCGGCAAGCGCAGCGATGTTCTGGCCGATGTGTTGGGATATGCGCCGCGCGCAGCACTTGTGCATCGCGATCATCTGGTCATGCTATGAGCGAGCGGACGCTTGCCTTAACGGGCGCGACGGGATTTGTCGGCGCAACGCTTTTGAAGGCGGCGCTGGCAGCGGGACATAAAGTGCGCGCGCTCACCCGGCGGCCACAGCCGACTATTGCGGGCGTTGACTGGATTGAAGGGGCGCTGGATCGGCCCGAGAGCCTTGCGCTCTTGATGCGGGGTGCCGACGCGGTCGTGCATGTGGCGGGGGTGGTCAATGCGCCCGACCCATCAGGGTTTGAGCGCGGCAATATTCAGGGCACGCAGGCCATGGTCGATGCGGCCAAAGCAGCGGGCATTGCCCGGTTCGTCCATGTCTCCTCACTGGCGGCACGCGAACCCAGCCTGTCCGTCTATGGCTGGTCAAAGGCCGAGGCAGAACGCGTCGTTGCTGCGAGCGGCTTAGATTGGGTGATGGTGCGTCCGCCTTGGGTCTATGGCCCTGGGGATATGGATACGCTCGATATGTTCCGCATCGCGCGAACGGGCCTGGTGATGGTGCCCCCCAATGGGCATGTCTCGGTTATCCATGTCGGTGATCTGGCTCGGCTTCTCCTCAGCCTAACCCCACCCGGTGTGGCGCGAGGGCAAACCTTAGAAGCCGATGATAGTCAGCCAGATGGCTGGACAAACAAAAGCTTTGCCAAAGCCATTGCTCAAGCTGTGGGAAAAAGCGCCGTGATCCTTGCGACACCGCGTCTGGTGCTCCGCATCGGCGCTTGGGCCGATCGCTTATTTCGCGGCGACAAGGCGAAGCTCACCGCCGATCGTGTACGCTATTTCTGCCATCCGGATTGGCGTATTGATGCCAAGTTGCAACCTGACCCCAGCCTTTGGCGGCCACAGGTGGACACCCAACAAGGCCTTAGAGAAACCGCCACCAGCTATCGCGCGGCAGGCCTGCTCTAGACCAATTCCCCGGTTAGCATGACGGGCAGCTGGCCACTTTCCCCGCGCGCTTCAGACATGAATATATCCTTGAGCGGCTTTGCCCGCTGCACAGCACCTAGGCCAAGGCGTCGAATGGCCAGCGCCGTACGCCCGGGGACGCCGAAGAGACGCACCAGACTATCACAGGCAAAGGTCACGGCCATCACATCCGCACTGCGCCAGCGTTGATAGCGGGCAAGCAATTGCGCATCGCCAAGATCAAGACCCAATCGTGCGCCATCGACCAGAACTTCCACCAAGGCCGCCACATCGCGCAGGCCAAGATTAAAGCCTTGGCCCGCAATGGGGTGAATGCCGTGGCCCGCATCCCCAACCAGCGCCAATCTTTTGTCCGTCATCGTCGCTGTATGGCGAAATTGAAGCGGGTAGAGCGCACGCGGCGCCGCAAGCTGAAGATCCCCCAAGATATTGGCGGTTGCTTTCGACACTTCTGCCAGAAACGCCCGATCCCCCAATTTGACCATCGCCCTGGCGTCTGCTTCGGGGAGCGACCAGACAAGGGCAGACCGTGTGCCGGGGTTCATCGGCAACAGCGCAACGGGGCCCCCGGGATAAAAAATCTGGTGCGCCGTGTCGCCATGCGGCTGGCTGTGATCCATGGCCGTAACGATGCTAATCGACGCATAATCCCATGCCGCGACAGATATGCCGGCCTCTGCACGGGTGGAGGAATGCCGCCCTTCGCACACCAGCAAAAGCGGCGCGTGATGCACGCTGCCATCGTCCAGCGTCGCCGTGACGCCATGATCTCCCCGATCAACACTCGCGGCGCGCGTGCCAAATTTGCGTGTGACATGGGTGGCTTTTTGAATGGAGGCCCAAAGCTCTCGCCGCAGCACGCGATTTTCCAGCATCCGGCCGAGCGGCAGGTCTTCTGCTTGCGTCTGAAAATCAAGCGGCGCGCCCTGTGCGCCGTCGCGCACTTCAATCCGGCGAATGGGCCGCGCGTCGTCCACCATGTTGGGGCCAATGCCCATTGCATCAAACAGCTTCCAACTGCTCGACGAGATCGCCGTCACACGGCCATCAAATTCGGTGGTCAATGTGCTGCTGGGATCAACCGGATCAATGACGACAGAGCGCATGCCATGCAGATCCAGCGCAATTGCCGTGGCCTGCCCAATGAGGCCGCCGCCGAGGATGATAACGTCGTGTGTGTTCATAGATTTTCCATACGTCCGAACCTGCCTTTGAGACAAGCCATACACCCGTACACTTGACCTAGAGTCAGCGGGTGGCGCATGAGGCGCAGGTGTAGGTTCAGCGCACGCGAGAAAAGGAAGTGCGGCATGGCATCCCGAGCGCCCGAATGGCGTGAATCGATCAAACGCGGTGCAATCCGCAGCGGCACCCTGCTGGGGTCAATCGCGCTTGTCCTAAGCGCGGTGATACTGGCGCTCGTCCTGATCAGCTATAGCCCCAGCGACCCGGCCATGAATACGGCCGCAGGCGGCCCCATTCAAAATATTCTGGGCGCAGCAGGCGCATGGACTGCGGACATATTGCTCTGGACTATGGGGCCCGCCATTGCCCTTCTCATCCCACAAATGCTCATCCACGCCCGGCGTTTATGGGTCAGAGACTCCGTCGCTGGCTGGAAAAAGCGGACGGCCATTACCATTGCCGCCATTGCCCTTGCCGATACGGGTGTTGCCCTGATCTGGCCGGGCGCAATTGAGGATTTGCCGGGCGGCAGCGGCGGTGCAATCGGCATGGCGACAGGCAGCTTGATCACTTGGCTGGTTGGCTTTGCCCCAAGCGCCGATTGGCTCTTCTGGGTACGCTGGACGCTTGTTGCCATCATCATTCCCTTGTCCATTTATGTCTGGTTCCGCAGCCTGAGCTTGAGCGTTGCTGAAAAATCATGGTTGCTGCGTCGCAAAGACACGGTGCAGGCCCCTGTGCGGCCCCGCAATTTGCCAGACCTGCCCTTTGACATGGAAGACGATGCTGCGGAGGCCGCAGACATGCTGGGCCGCACCCCGGAACCGCGCACACCCCCTGTCATTGATGAATCGCGCAAGAAAACCATCATCGCCGACAAACCAACGCCGGCCGCCCCCAAAGCGGATAAGAGCAAAGAGCAGGCGTCTCTGCCCTTGGGGGATGGATATACCCTGCCTTCGCTTGATTTGCTCGCCCCAGCGCCACCCTCGACCGGCGATAAGCTCGACAAGGCCGCGTTGGAGCGAAACGCCCGATTGCTCGAAACGGTGCTCGATGACTTTCACGTCAAGGGCCAGATTGTTGAAGTCCGGCCCGGCCCCGTTGTCACCATGTATGAACTGGAACCCGCATCCGGCATCAAGGCCAGCCGCGTGATCCAGCTGGCCGATGATATTGCGCGCAATATGTCTGCCCTGTCAGCGCGCGTGGCGACCATCCCCGGCCGCACCGTGATTGGCATTGAACTGCCCAATCAGAAGCGGGAAAGCGTCGTCCTGCATGAACTGATCGCCAGCCAAAGCTTTAATGAACAAAGCGGGCAGCTTCCCATCGTGCTGGGAAAGAATATCGCAGGCGACCCTGTGAT
>Ga0214921_10009940_pt1 | contig 11879 bp, 8 predicted proteins | sample LL1505_MetaG_FD_177992 | JGI IMG/M metagenome (GOLD analysis project Ga0214921, IMG submission 177992) | Freshwater microbial communities from Lake Lanier, Atlanta, Georgia, United States - LL-1505 | ecosystem: Environmental > Aquatic > Freshwater > Lake | place: USA: Georgia | collected 2015-05-28
TATACTGGTTCTAATAAAGGAAGTGAACAATATACTGGTTCTAATAAAGGAAGTGAACAATATACTGGTTCTAATAAAGGAAGTGAACAATATACTGGTTCTAATAAAGGAAGTGAACAATATACTGGTTCTAATAAAGGAAGTGAACAATATACTGATTCTAATAAAGGAAGTGAACAATATACTGATTCTAATAAAGGAAGCGAACAATATACTGATTCTAATAAAGGAAGCGAACAATATACTGATTCTAATAAAGGAATTGAACAATATACTGATTCTAATAAAGGAATTGAACAATATACTTATTCTAATAAAGGAAGCGAACAATATACTGATTCTAATAAAGGAATTGAACAATATACTGATTCTAATAAAGGAATTGAACAATATACTGATTCTAATAAAGGAATTGAACAATATACTTATTCTAATAAAGGAATTGAACAATATACTTATTCTAATATTTAATAATAAAACAAATGATTTTTATAATAAAATATTATTTAGAAAATTATAATTTAGAAGATTTACAAGAACAAAAAAATCAGAAGATAAATTATTAAATATAGTTGAAAATAAATATTTAAGTAAAGAAGAAAAAAAATGGTAAAAAGATAGTACTACAGGTAAGAAAGTTTAAAAATCTCAGTTTTTAATCTTAAATCCTTTCATAATAATTAAGTGTATACGTCTATCCTATTTTTAAAGGCAAGTAACTTTTAATACATTTTATAACTTATTTCAAAATTTTCTGGTCTTTTACCGATTCTCTATGTAAGAATTGAAAAATTTCATGTAGTTATTAACAGCATTTCTATATCTATTTATACATCCAATTACTTTATCTTTCTCCTTTAGGATTAGTACTGAATATATTTTTTTATTTGTTAAGAGTTATGTTTTGAATACAACATACAATGCTCGCACTTTTACACCAATGGAAATTTAAAACGCCGATTTTAAAATAAATTAATCTTTATAAACTTTAAATTTTCTAACTATTTTTGATTTAGGTATAAAAATATTATCTCTTTTATATGAACCTTTTAGTATATTCTTATATTTATCATTTTTAATTTTATTCAATACTTCTATAATATTATTTTTTAATTCAATATATTTTATTCCTGATAATTTCCTTAATTTTGACTTAAACATACTAAAAAAATTTTCAATTGCATTTGTAAAATGTTGATATGGAACACTATATAATAATTTATTATTTCTATTAATCAGTTCTTTTATTTTTTCATTTCTATGACAACTTGCATTGTCTAATATTATTAATTTATTTTTATATTTATTTGTTATATACTTTTCTAAAAAAGCATATAATCTTTCTGTATCTATACCTCCTTTATCATATAGTTCCCACCCTATTGTTTTTTCATAATTTATTGCAAATATTCCTGTATATTTCTTAAATACTTCTTGATTATCTGTTTTTATAGTACATCTTTTTCCTTTATTACTATAACAATGTTTTCTTTTTTCTAAAGAATTTATAGAACTTTCATCTATACATATAATATCTTCAATTTTATATTTTTTTATTTCATTATAAAATTCCTTTATTTTTTCATTAATGTTTATATTTTTACCAAATCTTTTTATTGGCGTATGTCTAATATGTGTTAATTTTAATGTTATATAATTATCTTTAATAATATTTTGTATATGTCTTCTTGTTAATTCAATGTCTTTAAAGTTTTCTTTTAATTTTATTAATAAATCTTCCATTGTAATGGTTTTATTTTTTATTATTTCTTTAATTAAAAACTTAACATGTATTTTACGAATTTTATATGATATTGGTTTTCTATTATGTCTTTTAACTGATTTTTCAATAATATATCTATTAACCCATCTCATTAAACTTCTTGGAGTACATTTAAAAATTTTACATGTATTAATTTGTGATTTATTATGTTCCAAATAATATTGGACTGCACTAATTTTATAATCTTCACTTTTATGTTTAGTCATATTTATTATAAAAATAATAAATATAAAATAATGTCAATAAATGTAATATATAATAAAATATTACTTGAAAAATGAATATTGATATTAATGAATATAATAAATTAAAATTAATAAATGAAGAATTATTAATTAAAAATAAAGAATTAGAAGAAAAACTAAAATCATATACAAATAATAATCGTCATAAAAAGTATTATGAAAATAATAGTAATATAGTAAAAGAAAGAGCAAAAAAATATATGGAAAAAATTAAAGAAAGTAATCCTGAAAAATTAAAAAAATGGAGTAGAAATGCTTATTTAAATAAAAAAGAAAAATTAAAATTACAAAAAGAACAAGAAAAAATTATACAACAAGTTTAAAATTACGAAATTTTTGTTGTATTTTTCTAATGGATTTATTTATTATATTCCAATCATATTCCCACATAACAACTAAGTTATAACCTAAATCTTTTATTTGTTGTTCTCTTTCTAATGTTTTTTGATAAAGTTCTCCAAATGTTTTTTTATTCTTACAGTTTATACTGTTCGAATTATATAATTTTGGATTTCCATGCCAAAAATCTCCATGAAATTCATAAATTGTATTTGTTTCTTTACAATATCCATCTGCATTATAATTTGTATTTATTATAATATGCTCTCCACCATTTTCAGCATGTTTAATTTGTATATTATATATTTTTTCCATAAAATTTAAATATTTAATTGATGATTTTGAATAATTATTAAATCCACACTTACTACACCCGCACCCCATTAAATGAACTGATGGAGTTTGTAAGTATTGACCATGTTTTTTACATATAATACTTATTTTAGTATTACAATCAATATATTCAACTTTTGAATAATCATATACATTACCATGAATTTTAATTGATTTTTCGATAAATTCTGTAGTATTACTTCTTTGTTTTAATCTGAAACTTTCAATACCACATTTAATACATCCATTACCGGATAAATGACCATTCGGTGTTTGTTCAAACTCTCCATGTATTTTACATATGATTATTATTTTTAATATTGCTTTATCATAAATAACTTTTGAATAATCATATGTATTACCATGAATATTTTTTGCATTTTCAATAAATTCATTAGTTGTTGGAGAATATACTTTTCCACATTTTTTACAACCACACCCTGATAAATGTTCTGAAGCATTCTGTTCAAATTCACCATGTATTTTACATATTATCTTTACTTTATCAAATCTTTTTATATATTTAGCTTTTGAATAATCATATTTATTACCATGTAATGTAGTTGCTTTTTTTATAAAATCTTCTGTAGTTAATGTTTTAGCTAATGTTGTTTTTATTATTCCACATTTTAAACATCCAGTTCCACGAGTATGATGAATTGGGATTTGTTCAAATTCACCATGTTCTTTACATATAATTACTACTTTTATTTTACAATTTTTATATTCAACTTTAGAATAATCATATATATTACCATGTATTTCAATTGCTTTTTCAATAAATTTTTTTGTATTAAATGTTTGTGATAAGTGATTACTTATTTTTCCACATATTTGACAACCATTTCCTGATAAATGGTCTGCCGGTCTTTGTTCAAACTCGCCATGAATAAAACATATTATATTTATTTTAGTAGAATTATCAATATATTCAACCTTAGAATAATCATATTTATTCCCGTGAACATTAATTGATTTTTTAATGAATTCATTAGTATTACTTCGTAATTTTAATTTTATATTTTCAATAGAACATTTTTTACATTTTTTACCCATTAAATGATTATTTGGTTGTTGTTCAAATTCTCCGTGTTTATTACAAATAATTATTACTTTTTCTGATGATTTTTCATATTCAACTTTAGAATAATCATATTTATTACCATGAACTTTTATTGCTTTATTAATAAATTCTTTTGTTTTATCTGTCATTATTGTTATTATAAAAATATATTATTAATTGTAATATATTTTTAAATTAAAAAAATAATAAATCAATTTTTTATTTTTAATAATAAAAATTTATTTTATTTATTATAACATAAAACTATATAAAGACATTGTAATAATATAATTTATAAAATGAAAAAACACAAACGAAAAGTAAAAGAGAAAAAAAATGAAGATGAAAATTTTGATTATATGAAAACAAATAAAGATAATTTTAAGAATATTTTAAAAAACAATTCTATATTACCTATTATTGACGATTTAGTTAATAGAACCAATAAAATTGTTATACATTCTTATCAATTTTTAAAGTTATTTTTAATTCATTTGTATGATAATAATCAAAAATTTCCTGTTATTGATAAAGAATATTTATGTGATATTTTTAAGGTTTTAACTGTTAGAAATTGTGGTTCTGGTGGATATACTGATAAAAATATGCCTCAACAATTAAGAATTTTAACTAATTTTTATAATAATGTGTATTCTAAAACTATTTCTAATAATGAAATTATTTATTATGATAAACTAAGTTATATATTAGCATATGAAGCAATCGACATTATTACTAATATTAATAATAATATTCAAGAACATTTTATTAAACATCTTTATAAATATGTTAATATTGTTTTTAATATTAAAAATAAAAGTGATGAAATTACTAAAAATAATAAAGATAAACAAATTAGAAAAGAATTACATAAACAATTATATGATGAAATTAGTAAAGTTAAAAAAGATTTAATTTCTTTTGATGATTTTACAAGTAATCCTATATATCATAAATGGATTAAAGAAGAAAGAATTAAACTTTTTCCCAATAAAACATCTTTTCAAGAAAATAGTATATTTTATGAACTTAAATCTAATACTCAATATTTTTTAGGTTCAATGTTTTATATTTCAAATGAATTTGAAAAAATAAATGAAATAAGATTAAAAAATGGGGAAAAACAAATTAGATTATTTAATGTTTTACCATTAAGAACTAATATTATTTCTAAAAATATATTAATTGATACTTGTGGTTTAATTTCTAATTTTTTAGGAACTGAAGCAACAACAGGATATTTAAATAATTATAAGAAACAAAATTTATATTTTGAATTATGGAATAGATTTTTTAAGTTAAATAAAAGAGTTTTTAAGAAAGGTAAAAATTATAAATTTGACTATAAAATTAGAACAGATGGTATTTCATGTTCAATATTATTTGTAAGAGTTGATAAAAATGGAATACCTTTACCTAAAACATGGAGAAATAAAAAATGTTGTAATGAAGAAAATATTGATTATATTGAAAAAGTTGAAATTACAGAAGAATTAAGAAATATGAAGGTTGTTTGTGTAGATCCGAACAAAAGTGATTTAAATTATTGTGGTTCATATAATAAAGATGGAGTATTAGAAACATTTAGATATACACAAAATCAAAGAAGATTAGAAACAAGAAATAAAAAATATAATAAACTTATTGATAAAATAAATAAAGAAACAATAATAAATGATAAAACAGTTAAAGAAACAGAAAAAACATTAACATTATTAAATAGTAAAACTTGTAATTATGAAAAATTTAAAAAATATTGTATAGAAAAGAATAAAATAAATAAAGAATTATATAGTCATTATGAACAGAAAATATTTAGAAAATTAAAATTAAATGCTTTTATAAATATGCAAAAAAGTGAAAGTAAAATGGTAAAAAATTTTGAAAAAAAATTTGGAACGCCTGAAAATACAATATATGTAATAGGAGATTATGATAAAGGAAGTTATCATATGAAAGGGAAAGAACCAGTAATATGTAAAAAATTTAGAAGAATATATAGAAATGCAGGATATAAAACATATTTAATAAATGAATTTAACACTTCAAAACTATGTAATTGTTGTTGTGAAGAGTTAGAATATTTCAAGGAAAGATTAAGTAATAAACCAAAATTGAAAAAAGAAAATAAAACAGAAATTGTATATGGGTTGTTGAGATGTCAATCTATTAAGCATAAAAGCGAAATAATTCATAACAGAGATAAGAATGCAGTTCGAAATATGTTAAATATTGTAAAATCAGTATTTAAAACTGGGAAACGTCCAGAAGCATATTGTAGAATAGTAGGTTCTTAAAATTCATACTCGTTTCACGACTTGTTATAACCAAATTTTTACACCTAATCTGTGCCTAATCGGCGTTTTAAATTTCCATTGGTGTAAAAAGCATTAATACATATAGTAAATAATAAAAAGGTGATTTAATTATATCTGGTACTCTTTCATATGTTTTGAAAATATTATTTAATTTATGAATTAAGTTTTTATTATTGTAGTTTTCATCATTATTGTAAAGATTACATTCAAATTGTGCTGACAAATAATCTTCTGCACATTCACTATTATCATCGTAATCATTATCTCTATTAAATCTCTTTTGAATAGGATATTTTACTGTAATGGTTTCATATAAATTATTTTCATCTTCATATGTAACATCTGTATCTTTATCACAATCACGTTTATGAAATAAATATGAAATATTATTTTGAATAATTCTTAATTGTACTTCTATATGTTGTTTCTCCCTGTTAAGTTTTTTATTAAATTTATTTAATAACATAACAATATATGTTATTATTATTGCTTCAATAAAAACAATAAATGAAAGAATTAAGACCATTGCCATTTTTGATAATTTTAACCTTTTACATAAACATTTTATAATACTACTTAAAGAATCGTACACCATGCGCACGATTTTAAATATTATTTTGGTAAAGGGTTAAAAAGCATATATTAAATTTTGCATGTATAAAGTTATATTAGGATTATGTGCTTTTATAAAATTATATTCAATTTTTATTCTATATTACACGACGGTTTCTCTTCAAACGCCATTTGTATCAATGGTTTTAAATAAGTATCCTTTTCCATTAATTCTTCTGCGGTTAACTCTTTGAACCAATCGGGATAACCAGGTGCCGTATTATATAAAGGGAAAAAAATACGTTCATCTACACAATCTTTCCAATTAAAGTCAATCATTATATTATTTAATTTATTACCAACCGTATCGTATTCTTGACATTTTGATGGTATATGTTCATAACTCCATCCATCTTCTCCATTTAACTTTTCATAACATTTACCTAATATAACTTTACCTATTTCATGATATGGTAATTGTAATCCTTTTTCATTTGATTCCAATATCTTATTTTCTGCACTATCTTTAACACACTTTATAAAAGGTGTATCTGGTTTAGATATCATAAACCAATTAAGTGGCTTACTATATCCATATAATGTATTTGAACATATATTCTGTTCATAACCACATCCAAATCCAACATAATCACTTGTTTTTAATTTATTATAAAATGGACATATGCATTTTATTACTAATATATCGGCGTCTAACCAAACACCGCCATATTTTTCAAGAAGAGCATATCTATAATAATCAACTTTTTGAGGTAATTCTAAATTAGATAAATCCATATTTTTTATTTCAGGTAAATAATCATATACGGTTTTATTATCTAATACAATTACATTAAAACATTTTCCACAATTGTGTTTTATAGAATTTAAACATAAATCAATATAACCGGGTTTCTTTTTACCTGGTTTTGTTTCCCAATATGCCCATATGATTTTACTATTTTTTAGAGTATTTTTTATATTAATTGTATTATTGAAATTTGAACCTGATATTGAATTTAAATTAGTAAAACTTTCTATATGAGAATAATTACTTTTTTTACTATTTATATGTTTTTTATTTTTTATTAAATAATATATACAATATAATAAAGAATAACATAATATAATAATAGTAATCATATAAATTATAATATAACTCTTCATCTATTAATAAATTAGATTTAAAAAATTTATGTAAATGTAATATTAAATAATTATAATTTTTATTTATATAATTTTTATTTATATAATATATATAAATATGAGTAATATTAAAATTCCAAATAATTTTAATAATAGACTTAAACAAAAATATAGTACACGTCTTATATCTAAAGAATTATTTCAAATTTTATTTCCGAATGAAGAGGTTCAAGTATTTGAACAAAAACAAAATTCATATAGAAGAATATCTTTTAAACCTAAATGGTGGAGTAAATGGTGGAAAACTAGATTTACACCAAATGTTTTATATAATTCTATTAAAAATAATAAAATAAAAGTAATTAATAGTAATATTATTGGAAAAGGTTCATATTCACACGTTTACACAATAAACTATAATGGTAATGATACAAAATATATTTTTAAACTTACGAATTATATTATTAAAGAATACAGGTCTTTAATTTTTCATATATTATTACAACGTTATTTAAGAATAAATAAAAAAAATAATTCGTTAAATATGATATGTAATATTTATGAAATAGGAACTTGCAAAATTGATAGTGAAAATAAATATTATTCAATAATGGATAATTGTGGAGAAGAATTACAATCTTATTTAATAAAGACTGAAACATCATATAATTTATCTGGAATAGTCGAACTAATGATTGAATTATGCGAATGTATTAAGATTATACATGATATTGGTTATGTTTATTTAGATTTTAAACCTCAAAACTTTTTAATAGATTCTAATGGTAATATAAAATTAATTGATTTTGGACTTGTTACTAAAAAATATACACAAATCGGTTTAAATGGAACATTACGATATATATCACCTCGTCTTATAATAAAACCGAATGAAACGGTTGAATGTGATGTAGATTTAGATTTATTTTCAATCGGTTGTTTTTTTACAGAAATGATATATTATTTTTTATTAGACGTTAAAAATATTTATATATCAGCGATTGTATGTCCATATAGTTCTAATCTAAACAAAAAATCTAATTTGAAAGCTATTAGATTAGAATATCTTAATGAAAACATTAAATATAATGATATTAATTTTCTTAGTGAACGTTTAAATGGAAAATATAATGAAGATACTATAAAAAGTATTATTGATATTATAAATAATTGTGTAACAGTAAATGAAGAAAATACAAATATATATAAAATTGATGATATTATTTATGATTTAAATAATTTACTTAATAATACTTCTACCAAAAATATGGGTACAAAGTCTAGTAATAATTTAGATAAAAAAATATCTCCTATAAATTATAACAGGCTAGGTTCTATAAACGGTTCTAATACTATTTTTTCGAGTAATAATACAAATTATAATACCTCAAGTTCTACAACAGTTTTTGGTACAAATTCTGGTACAAATAATAATAAATAAATTTATAATTGTGGTTATTTTAAATAATTATATAAAATTATTTAATAATTTATATAATAATTTTATATATATTATTAATATAATTATTATGAATAATATTTCAGGTAATTTTAAAAAAAATTTAAATAAATATACATCAAAATTTATTACACCAACAATAGAAAGAAAAACTATAAAGTTAGATAGTACAGATGTTAAATTAAAACCATATATCTTATATGATTCTATTAAGAATAATAATATAATAATAGAGAGTGGTTTTATTGGAAGAGGTTCATATTCAAACGTTTACAAATTAAAATACAAGGAAAATAATACAAAATATATTATTAAATTCACTGAGTATGATAATGATGAGTATAAAGGTTTAATTTTTCATATGTTATTACAACATTATTTAATTAAAAATAAAAAAAATAATTCGTTAAATATGATATGTAATATTCATGAAATAGGAACTTCCAAAATTGGTTTTAGAAATAAATATTATTCAATAATGGATAATTGTGGAGAAGAATTATATTCTTATTTAATAAAGGCTGACACATCATATGATTTATCTGGAATAATCGAACTAATGATTCGATTATGCGAATGTATTAAGATTATACATGATATTGGTTATGTTTATTTAGATTTTAAACCTCAAAACTTTTTAATAGATTCTAATCGTAATATAAAATTAATTGATTTTGGTTTTGCAACTAAAAAAGGAACAATATTAAACTATCCTATGGGAACACCACTATATATGTCACATCGTTTTCAAATGCCTACAAGTAATAAATTTATATGTGATGTAGATTTCGATTTATTTTCAATTGGTTGTTTTTTTATACAAATGATTAAATATTTTTTATTAGGAGATAAAAATGGTTTTAGTCGAACACAAATGATTTTTCCATATAATAATTATGACGTTAATTATAAAGATAATTATATTAATACACTAAATGAAAAAATACTTCATCAAATACTTAATCAAATAGTTTTGAAATATACACATAATAATAAAAATATTACAGATAAAAATAGTGATATTATAAATAAAATTACAGATATTATAAATAAAATTATTTATATTTTAAATAAATGTGTAACAGTTGATAAAACAAACTTTCATAAATATTCAATTGATAATATTATTGAAGATTTAAATTCTATAACAATTTCTTTAGAAGATGAAGATTTAAAATCTATAAAAAATTCTTTAAAATATGAAGATTTTAATTCTATAAAAAATTCTTTAAAAGAAAAAGTTAATGGTTCACATTCTATACATAATTCATCTAAAGTTAATGGTTCACATTCTATACATAATTCATCTAAAGTTAATGGTTCACATTCTATACATAATTCATCTAAAGTTAATGGTTCACATTCTATACATAATTCATCTAAAGTTAATGGTTCACATTCTATACATAATTCATCTAAAGTTAATGGTTCACGTTCTATACAAAATTTATCCACCGTTGAAGGTTCACGTTCTATACAAAATTCATCTAACGTTAATGTTTCACATTCTATACAAAATTCATCTTTAGATGAATATTTAAATAAATATAATTCATTAAAAACAGAACTTTATTCATCGCAACAGAAATATAGAGCTTATAAAATATTAAACATTTTTAGTAATAAAAACTATCATTTAGATAATATTATAAAACAAATGTTTATTTTGTGTTATTTTATTATAGAGAAAAAATTTTTAAATTCAAATAAGAATATTCCACTTTTTAATCCAAACTTTTTTGAAGTAATAAATGGTAGTATTAGTTTTATTACAGAATTAAATAATACAGAATTAAAAAATACAGTTCTTAATCAAGAATTTTATAATGTACCACAAAGTTTAATTAATTTTAACTCTAAGTCAAAATATATATTTGGATTAGGATGTTTTTTAATAGGGATGTTATGTATAAAATTATATGAAAAGCCTAATTTTATTAATGATTCGATGGTATGCCCTATTAAAATAAATTTTCGAGGAAATATTAAGACATTAAGAGATACATACAATAATGAAAAACATAGACAAACATTAAATAAAATTAATTGTCGCTTGATAACATCGGGTCATTCTGTACAAGTATCTAATACGGTATGTGATATAATTGATAAAATGGTTAATCCTGATTCTATAATAACGACAAGATATAATGATTTATCTGAATTATTAAAAGACCTTAACGATTTAATTCAACTTATTGATACAAATAATGAAAAATCGATTAAACTTAAAAAAAGTAACGAATGTGATATTCAAAATATGAATAATAAAGATAAAAATCATGAAGTTTTTTTTGGTAAAAGAATGCTAAAATCACGTTTTGGAAATATAAAACCTCCAAAGAATGGTATATACATGCAAAAAACAAAGCTTTAGAATAATCTATAATATTTTAACCTTTTATATAAACATTTTATAATACTGCTTAAAGAATCCTACACTATATACACGATGTTAAATATTATTCAAGTAAAAAGTTAATGATAATTTATTAATTATAGAAAGTAATAAATATATTATATATTATATATTATTAAGTCATAGAAAAATAAAAAATTATAATTTATAAATTAATTATTTAATTCATAAATTTATATTAAACATAAGTATTTAATAATATGTTTAGTTTTTATTAAAATAATA
>Ga0214921_10009941_pt1 | contig 11879 bp, 10 predicted proteins | sample LL1505_MetaG_FD_177992 | JGI IMG/M metagenome (GOLD analysis project Ga0214921, IMG submission 177992) | Freshwater microbial communities from Lake Lanier, Atlanta, Georgia, United States - LL-1505 | ecosystem: Environmental > Aquatic > Freshwater > Lake | place: USA: Georgia | collected...
GTACGCGTACCGTCAGCCTGGACGAAGGTCCGCGCGCTGACACCTCGGTGGACGGCCTGGCCAAACTCAAGACAGTGTTTGCTGCGCGTGGCTCGGTGACAGCCGGCAATTCCTCGCAAACTTCGGACGGCGCAGGCGCGTTGATTCTGGCCAGCGAAAAAGCTATCCGTACGCACGGTCTTAAGCCGCTGGCACGCTTTGTCAGCTACGCCAGTCGTGGCGTGCCGCCGCACATCATGGGCATCGGCCCTATCGAGGCTATTCCAGCGGCGCTGGGCTATGCCGGCCTCAAGCAAGAAGCCATCGACTGGTTTGAGCTCAATGAAGCCTTTGCCGCGCAGTCGCTGGCTGTGTTGCAGACGCTGGGTCTGGACCCGGCCAAGGTCAACCCCATGGGCGGCGCCATTGCGCTGGGTCATCCGTTGGGTGCCACCGGCGCCATCCGTTCGGCCACGGCCATCCATGCGCTGCACCGGCATCAGCTGCGCTATGCCATGGTTACCATGTGCGTGGGCATGGGGCAGGGCGCGGCTGGCATTTTTGAGCGGGTCTGACTGCATGCACCCGTTTGACGTGGCGTTGCGCCTGGAGCCGCTGGACGCGGCCCGGCCTGGCGTTTTCACAGGCAGCAGCAGCCCGGCCTACTGGAACATGGTGGGGCCGTTTGGTGGCACCACTGCGGCCACTGCTTTGCAAGCGGTTTTGCTGCACCCTGCGCTGCTCGGTGAGCCACTGTCCCTCACGGTGAACTTTGCAGCGGGACTCGGGCCTGGCGACTTTCAACTGACGGCCAGGCCGCTGCGCACCAACCGCTCAACCCAGCACTGGTTCATCGAGATGACGCAGGCCGATACGCAAGGCGTGCAGATCCTGCTCATGAGCGCGACCGCTGTGACGGCCGTGCGGCGTCCGACCTGGGGACAAAACGACAGCCCGATGCCTGCGGTCCCACTGCCGCAAGACTGCAGCCCCGCTGTATATCCTGACAAGCTGGTCTGGATGCGGCGCTACGAGATGCGGGTGGCGCGTGGTGATTTTCCCCAGCTGCTGGACGGCGGCGGCAAAGACAGTTTGAGCCAGTTCTGGCTGCGCGACAATCCGCCACGGCCGCTGGATTTTTTGGCATTGACTGCCATGGCCGATGCTTTTTACCCGCGCATCTGGTTGCGCCGCGCTACCTTGGTGCCGGCCGGCACGGTGTCGGTGACGGTTTACTTTCATGCGGGTGCTGCTGAGGTGGCGCACTCAGACCAAGGCTATCTGCTCGGACAGGCGCAAGCGCAAAACTTTCAGCAGGGGTTTTTTGACCAGGCCGTGCAGCTATGGTCTGATGCTGGTGATTTGCTGGTGAGCTCGCACCAGATTGTTTATTTCAAGGAGTAGAGATGTCAGCCATGCCAGAAATTCTTGTGCACACCGAAGACGCGGTAATGACCATCACCCTCAACCGGGTCGAAAAGAAAAACTCACTGACGGCCGCCATGTACGCACACTTGTCCGACGCGCTGGACAGCGCGGCCAGCGATGCGGCTGTGCGTGTGGTGGTGTTCCAGGGGCACGCGCTGATCTTTTCAGCTGGCAATGACATCAAAGACTTTTTGAGTGTGCCGCCTAACGACGGCGATGCGCCGGTGTTTCGTTTTTTGCGTGCGCTCAGCACTTTTGCCAAACCTTTGGTGGCTGCAGTTTGCGGGCCGGCGGTTGGCATCGGCACCACCATGCTGCTGCATTGCGACTTGGTTTACGCCGGCGACAACGCAGCTTTTTCGCTGCCCTTTGTCAATCTGGGTTTATGCCCAGAGGCTGGCTCCAGCCTCCTACTGCCTCAGCTCATGGGCCATCAGCGTGCCGCCGAAGCGCTGCTGCTGGGCGAGCCCTTCACGGCCGAAACTGCGCTGGAAGTGGGCTTGATCAACCGCATCGTGCCGCCGGCCGAAGCCAACGCCTTGGCGCAAATGCAGGCCAAAAAACTGGCGGCCAAGCCCTTGTCTTCGCTGCTGGAAACCAAGCGCCTGATGAAAATGAGCAACGCTCCCGAGGTCGCCGTGCGTATTGCCGAAGAGATCAGCAGCTTTGGCCGTATGCTGCGCGAACCGGCGGCGCGGGAAGCCTTCACCGCTTTCGTTGAAAAGCGCCGGCCGGACTTTGCCAAGCTCTGAACTCGGGCCCCGAGCGCTACGCCACAATGTGTCCATGACGTCCCAGAAAAAGGTCGCACCGGCCAAACCTGTCGTTTTAGAGCCTGAATACATTCGCGGCCTGACCGAGCTGTTTGAAGAAAAAATTGTTTTCAATCGCTTGCTTGGCCTGAAGATCGTCTCGATCAAGCCTGAGCGCGTGAGCGCCAGCCTGACCATGCGGGAGGATCTGGTGGGTCACGCTGCTTACAACCGGGTGCATGGTGGCGTGATCAGTGCCGCCCTGGACACTTTGGGCGGGCTGGCCGTGCTGGCTGCCCAGGGCGCGCGCCATATGGATGAAGCGCCGGCGCTGCGCTTGCAGCGTTTTGCCAAGCTGGGCACCATCGACTTGCGCATTGACTATCTGCGCCCCGGCATCAGTGAATATTTTGAAATGCATGCCGAGGTGTTGCGCGTGGGCTCACGGGTGGCCAACACGCGCATGGCCTTTCATGGCGCCGACGGCAAGCTGCTGGCAGTCGGCGCCGGGGTTTACATCGTCTCCTGATGCCTGGCCCGGCTACCGGGCTCACTAAGCCGGTGTGTAGCCCGTTTTGTCAATTGGGCGGGGCTTGCCGTCATCGCCGATGGCCACATACGTCAGGCTGGCTTCAGTGACTTTGATGTAACGACCTTGCGCGCGAAAGCGTTCTGCATACACCTCCACCTGCACCGTGATGGAAGTGTTGCCGATGCGGGTGACCTCCGCAAAAAATGACAGTATGTCGCCCACCTTCACGGGCTGTTTGAAGATGAACTGATTCACCGCCACAGTGGCCATGCGGCCGTTGACGTAGCGCGCCGGCAGTACTGAGCCGGCCAGATCGACCTGTGCCATGACCCAGCCGCCGAAGATATCGCCATTGGCGTTGCAGTCGGCCGGCATCGGAATAACCTTGAGTACCAGCTCCTTGTCGGCCGGCAGGCTGAGCTTGTCGGATCCCGGGGTACTTGATTCAGAAGACATAGGCACAATCTCTTGGTTAGATTCAGTTTTTTGTATTTCACGATTGTCCTTCATGCGCTCTCGAGCTTCCCCAGATAGTTTGACTCTGCCGGCCGAAACTTCTGCCGGCCAGCCGCCCCGGCCGCCGCGCTCTGACATGGACACCCTCAAGCGGCTTTTTCCTTACCTGTGGGCCTACAAGTGGCGCGTCGTCGCAGCGCTGACTTTCATGGTGGGAGCCAAGGTGGCCAACGTCGGCGTGCCGCTGCTGCTCAAAGACCTGGTCGACACCATGAGTTTCAAGCCGGGTGACGTGCAGGCGGTGCTGGTGGTGCCGGTAGCGCTGCTGCTGGCCTATGGCCTGTTGCGCCTGTCCACTTCACTGTTTACCGAGCTGCGCGAGCTGGTTTTTGCCAAGGCCACTGAGGGCGCGGCGCGGCGCATCTCGTTGGAAGTCTTTGAGCACCTGCATGCGTTGAGCCTGCGTTTTCACCTGGAGCGCCAGACCGGTGGCATGACGCGCGACATCGAACGCGGCACGCGCGGCGTGCATTCGCTGATTTCGTATTCGCTTTACAGCATCATCCCCACGCTGATCGAGGTCACGCTGGTGCTCAGCCTGCTGGCCGTCAAGTTCGATGTCTGGTTTGCCGGCATCACCATCATTGCGCTGATTTTTTACATTGCCTTCACGGTGACCGTGACCGAATGGCGAACGCAGTTCAGAAAAAAAATGAATGAGTTGGACTCGTCGGCGCACAGCCGGGCCATCGACTCGCTGCTGAACTACGAAACCGTCAAGTACTTCAACAACGAGGCTTTTGAAGCCCGACGCTACGACGAAAACCTGGAACGCTACCGGCGCGCTGCAGTCAAGAGCCAACGCACCCTGAGCCTGCTGAACACCGGCCAGCAACTCATCATCGCCATCGGCTTAGTGGCCATGCTTTGGCGCGCCACGCAGGGCGTGGTCGAAGGCCGCATGACGCTGGGCGACCTGGTGATGGTCAACGCTTTCATGATCCAGCTCTACATTCCGCTGGGCTTTCTGGGCGTGATCTACCGTGAGATCAAACAAAGCCTGACCGACCTGGACAAGATGTTCAACCTGATGGAAAAAGAGCGCGAGATCGCTGACGAACCCGGCGCCCTGCCTTTGGCGGTGGGCGGCGTTGCGCACGATGCCACCGTGCGCTTTGAAAACGTCAGCTTCGCCTACGAGCCCAGCCGACCCATATTGCACCAGCTGAGTTTCGAAATACCTTCAGGCAAGACGGTGGCGGTGGTCGGCTCCTCGGGTGCAGGCAAGTCCACGCTGGCGCGCCTGCTGTACCGCTTTTACGACGTCAGCAACCCGCAGGAAGGCGGGCGCATCACCATCGCCGGCCAAGACATCAAACAGGTGACCCAGGCCAGTGTGCGACAGGCCATTGGCATCGTGCCGCAAGACACGGTGCTGTTCAATGACACGGTGGAATACAACATTGCTTACGGCCAGCCCGGCGCCAGTCGGGAACAGGTCGAAGAGGTCGCCCGCGCCGCGCGTATTCATGACTTCATCAGCGCCACGCCCAAAGGCTATGCCACCATGGTGGGTGAGCGCGGCCTCAAGCTGTCGGGCGGTGAAAAGCAGCGCGTGGCAATTGCCCGTACCTTGCTCAAAGACCCGCCGGTGGTGATTTTTGACGAAGCCACCTCGGCGCTGGATTCGGCCAACGAGCGCGCCATCCAGGCCGAGCTGCGCACCGCCGCGCAAAACAAGACCACGCTAGTGATCGCGCACCGCCTCTCGACCGTGGTGGATGCACATGAAATCCTGGTGATGGATGCCGGCCGCATCATCGAGCGCGGCACGCATGCCGGCTTGCTGGCACAGGACGGACGCTACGCTCAGATGTGGGCCTTGCAGCAGCAAGGGCATGACGAGGCCTGAGCCGCCCTTGTGCCGTAATAATCAAGGTCATGGAAACCAAATGGTTGGAAGATTTCGTCAGCCTGGCTGAAACCCGCAGTTTCAGTCGTTCTGCGCAGTTGCGTCACGTCACCCAGCCGGCTTTTTCGCGGCGTATTCAGGCGCTGGAGGCTTGGGCCGGCACGGACCTGGTGGACCGCAGCTCTTACCCCACGCGGCTCACTCTGGCGGGTGAAACGCTTTACGCGCAGTCGCTGGACATGTTGCAAGCCCTGCAGTCAACGCGCGCCATGCTGCGCGGCCATACGGCGGCCGGGCAGGACGTGGTCGAGTTTGCGGTGCCGCACACTCTGGCCTTCACCTTCTTTCCGGCCTGGGTCAGCAGCCTGAACGATAAATTCGGCCCGCTGAAAAGCCGGCTGATCGCGCTGAATGTGCATGACGCGGTGATGCGCCTGGTTGAAGGCAGCTGTGATCTCCTGATCGCCTACCACCATGACTCTCAGCCCGTTCAACTTGACCCGGTCCGTTACGAGATGCTCACCTTGGGGCAGGAACTGCTGGCGCCCTATGTCAAGCCGGCGGCTGATGGCAAGCCCCTGCACAGGCTGCCGGGGCAGGCCGGTCAGCCGCTGCCTTACCTGGGCTACGCGCCTGGCGCTTACCTGGGCCGCGTGGTCGACATGCTGCTCAAGCAGTCGAGCACGGCAATTCACCTGGACCGCGTTTATGAAACCGACATGGCCGAGGGCTTGAAGGCGATGGCACTCGAAGGCCATGGCATCGCTTTTTTACCCTTCAGCGCCGTCAAGAAAGAAGTGCGCTCCAAAAAGCTGGTCAGCGCTGGCGCCGGCCTGGACATGTTGATGGAAGTGCGCATTTACCGCGAGCGCCCCGGAGGCAAGGCCGCTCCCAAAAGTTTGGCGCAGGCCTTGTGGAGCTACCTGCAAGCGCAGCCCACGCCCAAAGCAGCGCAGCCCGGCCGCGGGCCTGCACGAGCCGGGCTGCGCTAGCTGCGCTGTTTTTGGGACAATAGTCATATGAGCACTGACACCCGAACCCCACAACTCACCATCACCCGCCCCGACGATTGGCACTTGCATGTGCGAGACGGGGACGCGCTGACGACCGTGGTGCCGCACACGGCTGCCCAGTTCGGTCGCGCCATCATCATGCCCAATCTGCGGCCGCCCGTGACCTCGGCCGCGCAGGCGCTGGCTTACAAGGCGCGCATTCAGGCGGCGGTGCCGGCGGGTGTGAGTTTTGAGCCCTTGATGACGCTGTATCTGACCGACAACTTGCCGGCAGACGAGATCCGCCGCGCCAAAGACGCCGGCGTGGTGGCTGCCAAGCTCTACCCGGCGGGCGCCACCACCAACAGCGACGCTGGCGTGACCGACTTGCGCAAGACCTACGCCACGCTCGACGCCATGCAAAAAACCGGCATGCTGCTGCTGGTGCATGGTGAGGTCACCAGCCCCGAGATTGATCTGTTTGACCGCGAGGCGGTGTTCATCGACCAGCAGCTGATGCCGCTGCGCCGAGATTTCCCCGAGTTGAAAATCGTTTTCGAGCACATCACAACAGCTGAAGCCGCGCAGTACGTCGAGAGCACCGACCGCTTCACCGGCGCCACCATCACGGCGCACCACCTGCTGTACAACCGCAATGCGATATTTACCGGCGGCATCCGCCCGCATTACTACTGCCTGCCCGTGCTCAAACGCGAAAAGCACAGGCTGGCCCTGGTCAAGGCGGCCACAGGCGGCAACGCGCGCTTTTTCCTGGGCACCGACAGCGCGCCGCACCCGGCGCAGCTCAAAGAACACGCGACCGGTTGCGCCGGTTGCTACACCGCGCATGCCGCCATGGAGCTGTACGCCGAAGCCTTTGAGGCGGCCGGGGCGCTGGGCCAGCTTGAAGCCTTTGCCAGCTTCAACGGCGCCGATTTTTACGGTCTGCCGCGAAACACTGGCACGCTCACGCTCAAGCGCCAAAGCTGGACGCCGCCCGAGAGCTTTGCCTTTGGCGGGGCTGAGCTCAAGCCGCTGCGCTCCGGCGAAGCGCTGGCCTGGAAAGTCGAGCCGCTGGTTTGAACGTGCTGGCGCAGGCAGTCGACTGGCAGCAGCCCTGGCTGTCCCCGTGGCGCGACGAGGCGGCCACTGTGGAGTCGCTGCTGGCTGGTGGCGCCTCGGTCGCCGAGGTGCTCAATGCTTTGCACCAGCAGTCGGCGCCTGGCGATTTGAAGCTGCATTGGATGCCGAATTTTGTACCGCAGGCAGCCATGCCGGCCGATCAGGCCTACGAAAAATTTATTTTTGACACGCGCCAGGTACCCACCCGCGACAATCTGCACGACTTGTTCAATGGCCTGTGCTGGCTGCGTTTTCCCGAAACCAAGCGCCGCCTCAATGCCTTGCAGGCGGCGCAGATTGCGCAGTCAGGCGTGCAACCGCTGCGCGGAGCGGTGCGTGATGCGCTGACCGTGTTTGACGAAAATGCCGCCTTGCTCAGTGCGCCGCAGCCCCTGTGGGAGGCGTTGCAGGCCCGCCAGTGGCAGCGGCTCTTTGTGGACTTGCGACCGCTTTGGCGCCAGGCCCGCCTGGTGCTGTTTGGCCACGCTTTGCTGGAAAAACTCACGAACCCGCGCAAGTCGATCACCACCCATGTGTACCGCGCCCCGGCCCCCGCCGGTGAGTTGCACGCGCTGGACCACTGGGCCGCCGGCGCTCTGCGTCAGGCTGATCTGACTGCCAAAATCTTTTTACCCCTGCCGGTTTTAGGTGTTCCGGGATGGTGGGCGCAGAACGAAGCGCTTTCTTTTTATGATGATACGCTGGTTTTTCGCTTGAGCCCAGCCGCTTGATATGGCAGGATTGGTCCCCATCTGAACGGCTGTCAGTTTTTTTGCAATAAGCACAACTCACGAAAGTGATTATTTTTATGAAACGCATCTTTTTGTTTGTCATGACCAACCTGGCTATCGTGTTGGTGCTGGGCATCGTCGCGAACGTGCTGGGTGTGAACCGCTTTTTGACCGTCAACGGCCTGGACCTGACTGCGCTGCTGGGCTTTGCACTGCTCATGGGTTTTGGCGGCGCATTCATTTCGCTCTTGATCAGCAAGCCGGTGGCCAAGTGGAGCTCGGGAGTGCGCGTGATCAACCAGCCGCAAAATGCCGACGAAGCCTGGATCGTCGAGGTCGTCAGCCGGCTGGCGCAAAAAGCCGGCATCGGCATGCCCGAGGTTGGTATTTTTGAGGGCGAGCCCAATGCGTTTGCCACGGGTGCTTTCAAGAATTCAGCGCTGGTGGCGGTGTCTACCGGTTTGCTGCAGGGCATGACCAAGGAAGAAATCGAGGCCGTGATCGGCCACGAAATCGCGCACATTGCCAACGGCGACATGGTCACCATGACGCTGATTCAGGGCGTGATGAACACCTTTGTGGTGTTCATCAGCCGGGTGGTGGGTTATGCGGTGGACAGCTTTTTACGCAAGGGCGACTCGCAGAGTTCAGGCCCCGGCATTGGTTATTACGTGACGACTATTTTGATGGACATCGTGCTGGGTTTTGCCGCGGCGATGGTGGTGGCCTGGTTCTCGCGTCACCGCGAGTTTCGCGCTGACGCGGGTGCAGCGCAGTTACTGGGCCGCAAGCAGCCCATGATCAATGCGCTGGCCCGTCTGGGCGGCATGGTGCCCGGCGAGTTGCCGAAGTCTGTTGCGGCCTTGGGCATTGCCGGTGGTGTGGGCGCTTTGTTTGCCACGCACCCGCCGATTGAAGAGCGCATTGCGGCTTTGAAGAACGTTTGACGCTGGCTGTTATTCGCTTGCTTGAAAAGGCTGCCTTCGGGTGGCCTTTTTCTTGGGTGCCTGGTTGTGTGCGCGGGAGGTCTGGTGCTGTGCGATGCTGGCTGACCCCGGCGGCGGCAGCCGATTTGGGGTACCCCCCTATGAGGCAGCCGCCGCCGGGGTCAGCCGGCATCTACGGGCGGGATGGTGCGACGGGTTCATCTTCAACCCCGCATCTGAAATAAGTGTGAAGCTCGCCGATAAGCCGGATTCTGTGCGTTGGCCTTTCTTGCGAAAGACGAACGTGACCGCCATTAATCTGGGCCGGGGGTCGCCCCGCCGGCTCAATGCTACCTACCCGCCAGCTCTGCGGAACCACATCAACGCTGGCCTACTTGGTATTGCTGCGCGTAGAGATTGCCCGTTTCACCCGGACTGAACCGGCTCGTCTCTGTTGCTCTGATCCTCACCTTACGGTGGAGAGGTGTTACCTCCTACGCTGTCCTGTGCAGTCCGGACGTTCCTCCAGTGCCTGGTTTCCCAGATTGCACCAGCGGCGGTCTGGCGTGCTTCACGGATCTGATTATCCGCGCAGAAAGGCTGCGCCCGCAGACAGGCCGGCGGCGCGACATAAAATCAGCGCCTTGATCCGGAAAACGGATCCACTTCAAAGGACACCGCCATGCTGCGTTTGACCGAGCTCAAGCTCCCGCTGGACCATGACGAAGCCGCCCTGCCGGCGCTGATCGTCAAGACTCTGGGCATCACGCCCGCTGAACTGGTCAGCCACCACATTCACAAACGCAGCTACGACGCACGCAAGAAAAACCTGCTGCTGGTCTACATTGCGCACGTCACGCTGAGCAACCCGGCGCTAGTGGAAAAGCTGATTGCGCAATTCGCCGGCCATCCGCATATCGGCCGCGCCCCTGACCTGGCTTACTACCCGCCCACGCAGGCAAGTCTGGCTACGGAGGCCCCGGCCATTCGCCCGGTGGTGATCGGCTTCGGGCCCTGCGGCATTTTTGCGGCGCTGCTGCTGGCGCAGATGGGTTTTAAGCCCATCGTGCTGGAGCGCGGCAAGAAGGTGCGCGAACGCACGCAGGACACCTGGGGCCTGTGGCGTAAGCGTGAGTTGCACCCCGAGTCGAATGTGCAATTCGGCGAAGGCGGTGCCGGTACCTTTTCAGACGGCAAGCTGTGGAGCCAGATCAAGGACCCGCGCCACCTGGGGCGCAAGGTGATGCTGGAGTTCGTCAAGGCCGGCGCGCCTGAAGAGATTTTGCTGGTCAGCAAGCCGCACATCGGTACCTTCAAGCTGGTCAAGGTGGTCGAGCACATGCGCGCTCAGATTGAGGCGATGGGCGGTGAGATCCGCTTTCAGCAGCGCGTGAGCGATGTAGAGATTGAAGACAACGCAGACGGCCTGCATATCCGCGGCCTGACGGTGGACAACCTGGCCGACGGCAGCCGCTACGAATTGCGCGCCGACCACGTGGTGCTGGCGCCGGGGCACAGCGCGCGCGATACCTTTGCCATGCTGCACGAGCGCGGCGTTTTCATGGAAGCCAAGCCTTTTTCCATCGGCTTTCGCATCGAGCATCCGCAGGGTCTGATCGACCGCGCGCGTCTGGGGCAGCATGCAGGCCACCCGCTGCTGGGCGCGGCCGACTACAAGCTGGTGCACCACGCCGGCAACGGCCGCAGCGTCTACAGTTTTTGCATGTGCCCGGGCGGCACGGTGGTGGCGGCGACGTCCGAGGTTGGCCGCGTGGTCACCAACGGCATGAGCCAGTATTCGCGCAATGAGCGCAATGCCAACGCCGGCATTGTGGTGGGCATTGCACCGGCTGATTTTGTAGAAGGAGCCATCGCCGGCCAGCCGGTGCATGCGCTGGCGGGCATTGCTTTTCAGCGCCAGCTCGAGTCCAAGGCCTACACGCTGGGCGGTTGCAGCTATGAAGCGCCGGGTCAGCTGGTCGGCGACTTTTTGGCCGGCCGCGCCTCCACCGCGCTGGGCAGCGTCGAGCCCTCGTACAAGCCCGGCGTGCACCTGACCGACCTGACCGGCGCGCTGCCCGGCTACGCGATCACGGCGATGCGCGAAGCGCTGCCGGCCTTTGGTAAAAAGATCAAGGGCTTTGACATGCCCGACGCGGTGCTGACGGGTGTGGAAACGCGCACCTCGTCGCCGCTGCGCATCACGCGCGGCGACGACTTTCAAAGTCTGAATGTCAAGGGCCTGTACCCGGCCGGCGAAGGCGCCAGTTATGCGGGCGGTATTTTGTCTGCGGGTGTGGATGGCATTGAGGTGGCTGAGGCGGTGGCGCTGAGTATGACAGCCCAGCGCCCTCAGCAGCTATGCCCATCATCAGGGCGCCATTGACGCTAAGCGTTGCACGTGTGCCAGCAGCGAGCGTTTGGCGACGGGCCAGATGCGGGGGTCCACATCGTCATAGGCCAAGGCTACCCAGTCGTCCATCGAGCCTTGCGGGTGTGTTTGCATAACTTTCAAAATCTTCGCCTCACGCTGCAAACGGTGTGCCCGCAGTTTGGCGATGGCGGCACTGGCGCTGTCCAGCACATAGCCGTGCGCCGGCAAAATGAACTCGATCTGGTGCTCGTCACAAGCAGCGCTGAGCAGGTCCAGTGAGGTCAGGTAGTCGTTCATGTCGCCGTCAGGCGGGTCGACCACCGTGGTGCTGCCGTTCAAAATATGGTCGCCGCTGAACAGCAGACCATCTTCAAGCAGCACCAGACAAAGATGGTTGGCCGCATGGCCGGGCGTGTGCAGCACCAGCAAGGTGTGCGCGTCGTCTGCCTGGCCCAGTTGCAGGCGCTCGCCATGCGCCAGTGCGCGGTCGGGCACAAACAGGCTGTTGGCGCGCGCGGTGGTCGCCGAGGGCAGGCCCAGCACAGGCGGCGGCTTGGCGCACAGCGCTTGCAGGGGTCTGGCCCCGGGCGAGTGGTCAGCGTGCGAGTGCGTGCAAACAATCATGCGGATATCGCCACCTGCCGCCAGCCACAGCCGTTGAATATGGTCCGCATC
>Ga0214921_10009943_pt1 | contig 11878 bp, 4 predicted proteins | sample LL1505_MetaG_FD_177992 | JGI IMG/M metagenome (GOLD analysis project Ga0214921, IMG submission 177992) | Freshwater microbial communities from Lake Lanier, Atlanta, Georgia, United States - LL-1505 | ecosystem: Environmental > Aquatic > Freshwater > Lake | place: USA: Georgia | collected 2015-05-28
TGGGATCGGTGGAATGATGTTATGACAAGCACACTCCTTACACCTGCTGGCGGTGGGTGGAATCAACAAGTGTATTCTACCACCCCCATAACTCGGGTGCAGTTCAAATTCAGTGGTGTGTGTGGCGGTTTCACTACTGGTAGGCTGATTATGGCTGGATTGAATTCCGATCCTGCAACAAATCCTGATTATAGCAGTATTGATTACGCGGTATATTCTTACGGTTCTCATAGCGGAAATAATGTATCTAGACGAATAATCCCTTATGAAAGCGGAATAAATATTGGTAGCACTCCGCGAGGGGATCTTGTAAATGCAACTACTAATCATGCTGCGTATGACAACACCGTTTTTGAAATAGAATACTCCGAACCAGATATCGTGTATCGCGTGGACGGTGTTGAAAAGCAGCGAGTATACTCTGGCTACGGAAACACATATAATTTTGACACATCTTTTTTCAGTAATGCGTCTTATCCAAACGAGATAGGTCACTCACTCACTGTGCTTGGAATGTGGAACGGACAAAATTCGGTTGTTCCCACTGGCGTAATGTCTACTACTGGCATCAACACAGTTGTTTACGCAGGAGTCACGATTGACAAACTGCGTCCCACGCTTGCCATCAACGACAACGGTATTGTGGGTGCAACAGGTATTGCGTTCAATACAGGAACTCTGTATGGTCCGTGGACAAACTGGACTCAAGGCGGCAAGACATTTGGTGCTGCGGGCATAACCTTTGGACCTGGTACTACAGGGGACAAGATCAACACCGCTCGACACTTCTATCTCAAGAACGAACTCACGCTATCTGCGGACATGGATATGTTTGTGGTGTTCCGTGTAATTGATGGTACGGTCAACTATAATCGTGGATTTGTTAGTTCTTACAGAAAAGCCAACGATATTTTCTTCACTAATAGAGAAGATTACATTATCCATTGCGCTTCAGGGAATGCAACTGATCGGACTCCTGCTGCTCAGAACAGTAATTCTTATGTGATAGACGGAAACCAAAAACGATATTTCAGCAACACTTCTGCTTTCATGTTCCGTCCGTGGGGATCATATGATGTAACCACCGTTCCGGAGGCACAAAGACAAAGCATAGGATACGATCCCCATGTGTCTAATGGGAATATGGGAATGATCATTGGTGAAGCAGCACGGGACACTCAAAATAAACTGTATGCGTGGTATAACGGTGATCTCGCACGAAATTATTCTCCTAGCACGGGTCTGCGTATTGCAAATATTGATGCGAATACTCCGTATCCTACCCTTACAGAAACTCCTGTGTCTGGATTCACTGTTGGTGTTGGGCGATTTGGCGGATACATCAATACCACTGCTTCCATTACCGACACTACGGTTGGTTCTAATGCTTGGGTTTATGGAGCAACCAGCGGCAACAACCTTGGTTTTTACGGAGTGCTGAACGAAGTCATTGTGTTCAACCGCAAACTGCAAGAAACCGAACGCCAAGAGGTGTACGGCTATCTGGCACGCAAGTACAGCATGGACACCAAACTGCCCAACTCGTACACCCGATCACACCCAAGCGCATACTCTCTTGGGCTGACTTATTGGAATATTGAACATCATCCAAACACCAAGGGCATCACTGGCTTGAGTGCGGGCATTTCGTTTGGCAGTATTGCCTTGCAGAACTTCTTTACCCTGCCGGATCGCATTTACAAGTCAAAGGGAACAATACTCGCAGATTACACTGTACAGACCACGGATACATACACTGATGTTGGTCTATAAGGGGAAAAACAATGGCTAGTTATCTGAAGGCATCCATTCAACGCTCGTATGCTGAGAGTTTTCTGACCGAACTTGAACGGAACGAAAATCAGTACTTCTTTTTCATTGCCAAGTCTACGGCGTGGTCTAATGACAACGCTCCACCCACATACAGCGACACTGTTAGGGCTGAATACGATGTAATGAACAACATCATCGGATACAAGAAACTCAATCCTGAGAATGTAATCTTTGCCTTGCCCCGTTACGAGTGGACTGCCAATACCGTATATGACTCGTATGACGATAATGTGAATTTGTTTGACGAGACTGATCCCGCTATTTTTTATGTGGTCACAGACGAAAACAACATCTACAAGTGCTTAAACAACGGCGGCAGTACAAACAAGTCTACCATCAAGCCAACCCTGACGATCAGCACTCCGTTTGGTTCTGCTGACGGTTACACATGGCAGTATCTTGCCACCGTGAAAGAAGGCAATCTTCCGTATGAACTCACGGGCTATGTTCCCATTGAATTTTCAACTTTAAGCAGCGATCCCGAAACACAGAATCAGTACAACGCACAGGTACAGGCTGTGCCTTCGTCTATTACTAGAATGGTGGTGACGAATTCATCGGGTGCTGCTTTGGGCGTGTATCCGTATGCCGTTTCAACAGCAAACTACTCGGGATTTGTACTGAAGGTGGCACGAGTAGATTCGGTTTCTGGCGATTCCCGTTCCAAGGTGGTTGTGATTACTGATACTGTTTCTAAAGGTAGACTTGCAGACTCTTCGCTGTATTCCAATTATGTGGGATACGCCATGCGGGTGGACAGCAACACCACAGTGGATCGCACACAGATTAACAACTACGGAATCATCACAGCAGTACAGACTAATGGAAACGAAGTACGGTTCACGGTAACAAGCGACACCATAGATTTTGCACTTACCGCCGCTGGTACAAGTGGATTTTCTTCGGTAGAAATTCTGCCGTACATCAAGATTACAGGAAGTGGAACCGGAGCGTATGCTTTCCCTGTGATGACTACGGGCAATTCTATTTCTAGCGTTTTGATGGGAAACGGCGGAAGAGACTACTCCAATGTGTCAGCACAGGTGTTGAGTGCCAAAACCGTGGGCACAGATCATCCCACGATTCGTACAATTATTTCTCCAAAGAGCGGTCACGGCAGCAATATTTTGAAAGAACTCAATGTCAAGGATGTGCTGATTATTGTAGAGATCAGCGAAGACGATGCAGAAAACATTATTGGCGGTGGCTCGTATCGGCAATTCGGAATCATAAAGAATCCGCTTCTTGGGGACGGTTCTGGCATGATCGCGGGATCAAATGATTTGTATTACCGAGATGTTTCTATTATTGGTGATAGTAACATAGACACTTCAGTGTTTGATAGTGGTGTTGCCAGTTTTATCATTGGAACGGAATCGTATTCATCTGCCAAGGTTGCTGGCATCAAGTCTGATGGTGGCAGCGTGGTTACCCTTAAAACACAAAATTCTGCTGGAAAATTTGTAACCAAGCAGGACAGGCAAAACGACTATATTGTGTCGCTGAATCCTAAATCCGTTACTAATTTTGTATCTCTCGAAAAGGTAACACAGACCGTTCCGGCGGGAACTGTATTTGGATCTGGTGTTTCGTTTGGTTACAGTTTCACTGTTACTGGCAATGTGCTTGATGTGAGTGGTTCCACGCTTACAGTGCGACTCACATCAGACGCAAATTTTGTTGCTGGTATTTCTTTGAGTGGTGCAGTTTCGGGTGCAACCGGAACTGTTTCTGTTGTTTCTTCACGAAACGGTGAATATGTGTGGGTAAGCAAAACCACCAACACAGGACAAGCCCTTATAGCAGACAATGGGGCGGGTGTGCAAAAGCAGTACAAGATTTACGAAGTGGGAAATCCATATTTTGATTTAAGTGCTGCTCCTTCATATTCTGGTCTTCACGCGCTTCAATTGTCCACTAGTGTGGGCACACAGACTGGTGCAATGGATACCACCAGTGCAGCACTCACCCAAAACTCGTTCTCTAGTGGTGATACCGTATATCAAGGCTCCACTGCATCGTACAGTCAGTACGCTAGCGGTACAGTGTACTATTGGGATTTTATTAATAGCGCAACAGGAACCCTATATCTCACAAATGTGGTGGGATCCTTCAAGAGCGTTGCGGTGGACGGCATCACAGGCTCCACGCTTGGAGCGTTTATTGTTGCTGATGTCACGCTACCAGAGATTGATCGCACCTCCGGAGAGGTCTTATACATAGACAATGTACGCCCCATACAAAGAAATATGGGTCAGCAAGAAGAATTCAGATTAAGACTTGGCTTCTAAGAGGAACACATGGCATACGATCCAAGCATTTTTAACATCAACCCGTATTACGATGATTTTTCTGCTGACAAGGGGTTTTTGCGTGTACTATTCAAGCCCGGCTATGCCGTACAGGCTCGTGAACTAACGCAGATTCAAACCATCTTGCAGGATCAGTTGTCCACGGTGGGAAACTATCTGTTTAAAGATGGTTCTCGTATTGTTGGTGGTGGGTTGAGTGTTCGTAATTCCTCGTACATCATGGTTAATGTGGGAGCAGGAACAGCACTAAACGCTCTCACGATTGATCAGTACCCCAACTTGGTTGGTGGAATGCTGTCTTTTAGTGATGCACAGACTACCGTTGAAGCCAAGGTTGTACACTATCTGGCTCCGGAAGAAGACGGAAATCTTATTCTGATTGTGGACTTTATATCAGGAGATTCGTTTCCTTACAATACTTGCACCTTCACAAAAGAAGATGTTGTATATACAGTCACGCTTATTGACTCGTCTAGTGCTGGATACCCAACAAGAGGGGACTGCAAACTAGTCACGGTTTCTGATGGGCTGTTTTATGTTGACGGATTCTTTGTTCGTACCCCCACACAGCAGTTTGCCCCGTATCGTGTTCTTACAGCAGGTACGGCTACCAATTATCGTGACTTGAATTTCACAGCATTCGCGGATCTGTCCAAGAAGATTGGATTTGCCGTGAACCGCGATTTCGTAATAGATCGGCAAGACTCCACACTGCGCGATCCTGCTATTGGTTCGTACAACTATAATGCACCGGGTGCAGATCGCTACAGCATTGCTCTTGTGCTTGCACAGTCTGACTTGACCGAAACACTGGACAATTTTGTGGAACTACTGCGCTTTGAGAGTGGCAAGATCACAAAGAAGATTGATCGTATCACATACGGCGAAATCCAAAAAGCACTGGCTCTGCGAACCTACGATGAATCAGGTTCTTATACCGTTCGTCCGTTTGATCTTACCGTGAAGCCATACGACACCACCAATCACCTGCTGTCTGTGGGTGAAGGCAAAGCGTATGTGCTTGGCTACGATGTGGAAAATCAGTATCCACGGGGGCTGCAACTACCCAAGGCGCAGAGCGCAAGCGATACTGTTTCCACTACATTCCCGTTCAGCACCGGCGTGTACATGGGCGTGTGCATGGGAAACACAGCATCCTACGGAACCACCTTTGCGAATTATTTGCCTACCATCAGTTCTGGTTCTGCGTATGTGGACATCCGAAATGCCACAAACATAACTGTTGCCACTGGATTGGTTCACGGAGCATTCCCAACCAATCTAGAAAAATCGGGAACTGCTGGAAAAACTGGATACTACTACCGATTGTATCTGTATGGTGTTAGTGGTTCGGTCGCAAACGGAAAAACTGGTTACATCTATCAGCAGGGAACTCCTGCGGGAACAACTCTATGGGGCACATTTACTCCACAGACAACCACCGGATTCACTCTGATCGGAACCGATGATTCGACATTGGTGTACGAAATCAAGCCCGGATATGCGATCAAGGATGTGTCTACCCTCGCAGTTCGTACTAGACTTGTTGGCGGTTACATACGCCCGACGAATCCAAATACAACCACTACCACATATACTATCCCGAAGAGTGCTTTCGCTTCAACGATTGGATCGGATAATGCGGGTGTGTTCTTTTTGGAGAACTACGGATCGACTCCCAACGCTTCTGCTGAAATTTCCAAGATAGCGTTTACTAATGTGGATAATCTTGCGTTTTCTCCTGCGGTGTCAAGCAGTGTTGTGTCAACAAATTCAAGCGGAGACATTGTACTAACAGTCACTGGCGCTCCAGCAGGATTCACCGCGCAAGATGTTCGTCCAATTGTTCCGGTTGTATACCAACCTGTAATTTCTAATACCGCAACTTACAGAACCAAAACCTCCAATACAACCACAGCCACTATAACCACTAATAATTTCTCCACAGACGGTAATGGTCGTAAGTACTTTACACTACCCAATATTGATGTTTACTCAATTTCGGGAGTGAGTTACGCAGCCGGTCCGTTTACTGATGTCACAACTCACTTTGAACTTGATGATGGTCAGGCATCAAACGGCTACAGTTACTCTCGCTTGTATGTGAAAGAGGCATTTGCAAACAGCGAATCTATTTACACGGGCACAAACACTCAACTAAAGGTTGCGTATTCGTACTTTGCCCACGGTGGATTGTCTGCTGCACCTTTCATTGGTCGGCACTCGTATACGAATATTCCATACGAACAGATTCCGCTGTTCACTAACAATCGCACAGGAAAAACCGTATCACTTGCAAACTGCTTGGATTTCCGCCACGGTCCAGGTGACTCTCCTACAGAAATGATCAAGCCGTATGGTGTCTATGAAGGCTTGGCAAACACCGCGGTAACCTACAACCACTATTTGCCACGCATAGACAAACTGTGTGTGAAAGCCGATCCCGAAGACGGTTCGGCACTGTTCTTCCTTGTGCAAGGAACTCCTGATCTTGCGCCAATGGCTCCACCTGATCCAGCGGACGCACTTGTGGTTGCCACTCTCACCGTGCCTGCGTACACACACAATGCAACCGATGTTGTGGTTACACCTGTGGATACCAAACGGTTCACGATGGCAGACATCGGCAAGATTCAGAAGCGCGTGGACGAAGTTGAGGTGTTTGCAAAACTTTCCCTGTCCGAAGCAGAAATTGAAGCGCGTTCTCTTCGCGGAACCTGTGCAGCAGCGGAACCTCTGAAGACATCCATCTTCTCTGATGAGTTCTACGGGCACTCCATTTCGGATGTCACAGATTCTCAGAACTCTTGCTCCATTGATTACGAGCGCGGTGAACTGCGTCCGTTCTTTACCACATCGAATGTTACGCTGCCCACAGGTATCACAACCAACACGGTTGTGTCTACCGATGGTCTACTGACACTTGGATATACAACTGTTCCACATATTCAGAACACGCAGTACACCCCACCCACCAAGGTAAAGGTCAATCCGTCCAATACGGTGAATTGGCTTGGATTTATGAAACTGTCGCCATCGGTGGATCCGTATTACGATACAGGCTACCGACCCGTGGTGAAGACCAATGCTCTCATGGAAAACGACAACTGGCTGTCGTGCAATGCCAACGATGATCGCGGCTTTGGAACACAGTGGAACGAGTGGGAAAGCCTGTGGACAGGAATTGAACAGGTTGAAGAAGAGCAGGACGACATTCAGAAGCGCATGGTGGAACTGCCCCATGTGAAGTCTGTTTCGGCTGTTCCGTCTTTCAACTCAGGCAGCGTCCGCGTTGGTGTGAATCGCAAGGTTGAGAGCATTGACCAAAAGAACAGCAACTACATTACTGCTCGTCAACTCAAGAACCGTATCAAGCACCGTATTGGTTCTCGTGTGGTGGATCGCAGCGTGGTGCCGTATATTCCGCGAAAGACTGTAACTGCAACTGTTCACGGACTCAAGCCCAATGCCAGCAATTTGTCCGTGTACTTTGACGGAGAAGTGGTCAAGAGCGGCATCAGCACCGATGCCTACGGATCTTGCACCGTGTCTTTTGGAATTTCTGCGGGCACATTCCTTGCCGGACAGCGCACAGTTCGTATATCTGACAGCGCAGTAACCGCTAATTCCACCATTGCAGCGGAGTCCACCTACTACTGCACGGGTCTGCTTGAGCAGCGTGTGGCTGGCTCGTATTCCACCCGTCCACCTGAACTGCGCCGACAGACTCCTGCAAGTGAGTCGGTGGCTAAGGATCCCTTCAACCGCGACATTGATTCGGTGGAAAACACCCACTGGAGCGATCCGCTTTCGCAGACTTTCTTGGTGGACAAGAAGACCAACCCCGATGGAATATTTGTAAACAGCGTGAATCTGTATTTCTCGGGCAAGGATTCGGCTCTGCCTGTGACCGTGCAGATTCGTCCCACAGTTTCGGGATATCCGTCCCCGTCTGTGGTGCTGCCGTTCAGCACCGTGACAAAACTGCCTGCTGCGGTGAACGCAAACGGAACCGCTCCCACGGCAACCGGCTTCACATTCAGCAGCCCTGTGTATCTTGAGCCAGGCGAGTACTCATTGTGTGTGCTTGCAAACAGCGATGACTACGAGTTGTTTGCCGCGGACGCATCAGTGAACTCCACACAAACCTCTGGCTCCGATGCAGGTCGTGCAGGCAACAACCAATTGGTGGGAACGCTATTCACCACTCAAGGCATTGGTCCTGCTGTTGCCAATACTGGTATTGACTTGATGTTCACGCTGAACCGTTGCCAATTTAGCAGTACAATTGGAACAGCGGTGTATTCTGCTGTACCGGGTGTCACAGGTTCACAGGTGTTCAAGGTGTACGCACCTGAACTTGTTCCGTCTAGTTGCACGGTGTCCCGTACAATGAATAGCACGGGGTTCAAGAACAACGAGTCAGTATATTTGAATACTCTGTACACCACTGCGCCAGTACTCACATACTCGCTCACGCGAGGCGCAGACACCACGGTTTCCCCTGTGGTGGACACTACGGCTCTATACGGAACGGGTGTGCAGATGTTCGCTGTCCCCACCACACCCATATCTCGTTATGTTTCGCGGGTGGTTGAACTGGCGGATTCGTCTGCGTCTAACGGACTGGCTGTGTTCCTTGACGCAAATATTCCGTCTTCTTCAACCGTAACGGTGTGGTATCGTGCATCCCTGAACGGGGAGAGTGACCTGTTCACCAAGGGGTGGACTCCACTCACCCGCAGCAACCCCACATTCACCAGCACATCAGAAATTGATTTCCGTGAAGCGGTGTTCCGTGGTACTCTGTCAAGCGGTCAATTCTTCAAATCGTATCAGATCCGCGTGGACTTGACCCCACCGGCTGCAAACTCCACCTACTATCAGACTCCTGCTGTGCGTACTATTCGTACAGTGAGTTTCATACAGTAAGCCATGAGTGACAAGCGATATCTGCGGGACAGAAGAACTGGCGCGGTGGTGCTGGCTGACGCGGAAGCAATTGCCGCTTTTCGTCAAAAAAAGACCGTGGCTGAAGACATTGAGTCACTGAAAGCGGAGATAAATAACTTGAAGCAGCAGGTTGCACACCTCCAAGAATCACTGAAAACCCTACAGGCGAGCGAATAACACATGGCAGCAAGCACAGGACCAGCAGAAAATAATACTATTTCAATTCAACAGGTTGAATTGGGTGACACCTTTAACTTGTGGAAAGATGTTACCAACACTGCCACCTACAAGATTAATAATTTAAAGATTTACAATGCAACCACCACATCGTCTATTGCTGCATCTGTTAGCACGGGTGGAACGCTGTCTTTGGATCTTGCAGACAATGTAAACAAAGGTTTGACATTCGTACAACCTGTTCTGTTCAGCAGTGGTGTGACATTCAACGGTAATGTTACATTCAATTCAGGAATGGTTACGCTGAATGCAAACATTGTAACTATTGATGACTACAATATTGTGCTTGGTGACACTGCCGCAGGCTCTAGTGATGCTAAAATTGACGCTGCCGGTGGTGGTGGTATTCTACTCAATCGTGGAAGCGGTGCAACAGCAGAATGGTTATGGCAGACCACCCAAGTTCACGGCATCACCGGTGTTTGGCGTGCCAATACCCACATCGGCTTCAGCGGAGCAACAAGCGGAATTTACCCGCAAAACGGCGGTTCTCTACGAGTTCACGGCAGCGGAGTACAGATTGACGGCGGTTCCACTAGTGATCACGGTGTGCTATTTAATCTGACTAGTACTGGTGTTGCAGGCACTACAAGTGGTCGCACAATTGAATTTAGCCGATACTCTCCTACAGGTGTAACCGTTTTCATGGAAGTGCTGAACGGCACAACTTACGGGGCACAGCCATTTGTAAATATTCGTAACGGCGCAAACCGCAAGCGTGTTGCACAGAATGGTCACGGGCTGTCTTTTGGAACACCTGTGTATGTTAATAGCAGCGGAGCGTATAAACCAGCGGACTGCCTTTCCGAGTCCTCCGCTGAAGTTGTTGGTGTTGTTTCCAATCTTGTGGACGCAAACAATTTTGAAGTCACATTTATTGGTGAGATATTTGGAAACTACAGCAATGCTCTACTGACGGGAGCATCCACTCTCACAACAGGTTCGGTGTATTATCTGTCTACGAGTGCGGGAAAACTCAACCTCACACCATCAAAGGCATCAGGAACAGTTCATAAAGCAGTGTTTGTTGCCACAAGCACTACGAGCGCACTGGTGATTCCTTTCACCGGTGGATTGCTTGCAGAAGATGTGATTATCACCACAGCAAGCACGGTGGGCAGAAGTGTCGCGCAATTAAACAAATTCCGAATCGGAGATGCAGTTCGATGGATTGCTGGCTCTGCCGGACTATCGTATGCGTATACTCCTGGTCCGGGATTCACATCTGCCACTTACGCTGATGGAATCTATGTTAAGGCACAGGCTAACACTGCAACAGAAGCCGAAGTTGTTGGTATTGTTACTGGTGTAACAGAAATTCCATCAACAAAGGTGAATTTTAAATTTACTCTCACCACAGACGGATATTACACTGGTGCTGTTGGACTATCTGCAACGAATAGCGGGGTTCCTGGAAACGCTGTTGCTGGTGTTCAGTATTTCTTGAATACCGATTGTGCAGGAAACACGCAAGCATTAGACAATAACTCTGCTCCATCATTCACAAATACTCCCCCTACAACAGTCGGGCAGGTGCGAAAGCCCCTGATGTTTACCACAACCACACAGGGTGGACACATTATTTCATATCGTGGTGATGTCTATAACGCAGCGCAGTCTTCGTTTGCTGGATATGTGGGAGCATTGCCTGAATTCGCTGATCTGCCCGCAGGCAGCGTTGTCATAGGAACAACCGGATCAACGCTGTCGCCAAATACAGGTGTTACTCTGTACTATCATAACAGCGGTGGTTTGAGTGGGGAGTACGGCATTTATCTTGGTGCAAGCACTACGGGTGTCACGATTAATGGCATATGGAAGGTTCGTGGACGCGCTATTGATCGTGGATCAACAGGCGTAACCGCGTATCACCTTTGTCAGAGAATTTCTTAAAGGCAACACACAATGGGATCATCACTACTACTAAAGGGCGGAACCAGCAATCCAAAGAATCTCGTGGAAAGTATTTCCACGGCTTCTCCACACGGTTTTGTGGTGGGCGATGTGGTGCGCTTTGACACGGCTGCTTCTCTGTGGACAAAAGCACAGGCAAACAGCGCAGAAAATTCTGAAGTTGCGGGTGTGGTTAGCGCAAATACTAATGCTACCGAATTCGAGATTACTTATTCAGGATTCATCGACATTGGAAGTCTTGCAGGAATTACTTCTCCGGTGTTGTTCTTGGATTCCACTGCTGCTGGTGGATTGACTGCTTCTCCTCCAAGTGCAATTGGAATGGTTGTGAAGCCTGTTCTCACGAAGACCTCAAACGGATCTGGTTACATTGTGTCCAACTATATTGGTACACAGATTGGTGGCTCGTCCACTGTTGCGATTGATGAGATTCAGCCTGTGGGCACAATCATGCCGTTTGCTGGCTCTGTGATTCCTGATTCGTGGTTGGCTTGTGACGGCAACTCGTATGCGGTGGGCACATATCCTAATCTGTACGCCAAACTGCAAAACAGCAGCGGCGACCGCGCTCCTGCATACGGATATGTTGCTGAATTTGGGGTCAATACCACCACATACGCCACTTGGTT
>Ga0214921_10009945_pt1 | contig 11876 bp, 23 predicted proteins | sample LL1505_MetaG_FD_177992 | JGI IMG/M metagenome (GOLD analysis project Ga0214921, IMG submission 177992) | Freshwater microbial communities from Lake Lanier, Atlanta, Georgia, United States - LL-1505 | ecosystem: Environmental > Aquatic > Freshwater > Lake | place: USA: Georgia | collected...
TCCTGGTTACTTTATTTGCATCAAATGTCTCCGTATATCCCCCATGGGGCATTTGTTCTTTAGTTAGATAGTGTCCGTATCTATCCCTTAGTGTTCTTAGTACTGTGGTTTCTACTGCTCTTGCCTTATCCCGTTCAAAAAAGTGCCAATACTTTACTAAGATCCAGCCCTTCTGTCTATGGCTTGCAAACCTTCTTCCGCTTATATCTGATATGCCTATCTTAATAGCCTTATGTACTGGGCTGTATAGTAGATATAAGACTGTTTGCTCCATGAATAGAGTATACTTGTTTTATGAGGGTGTTAATTTTATGTGCTGGTGAAGGCTCCAGATGGAATAACTATACTGGTGTTCCTAAGCATAAAGTTCTTATTGAGGGTGAGATATTAATTGAAAGAACTGTTAGGCAGTTCCTTAAGTATACAGATGATATTGTCGTAGTATCTAATGGTGATTTAGAGATACCTGGTACTTCTTCGTATACCGCCAAAATAGAAAAAAACCACAAAGATATGTCAAAGTTCTTATCTTCTCATGAACAGTGGTCTGATACTAAAACCATTATTGTTTATGGGGATGTTTACTTTACAGATGAGGCAGTAAAGACAATTGCTACAAATGATAGACCAATATGCTTCTATTTACGTGAAAGTGCATCTAAAATAACTGGTAAGCCTTGGGGAGAGATCTTTGGGCTTTCCTTTAATGCATCTCTTAATAAGTTTATGTTAGAAACCTTAAATAATATCTTGTTTAAAAGGATTGTTAAAGACATACCACCTCCAGCAGGATGGACACTACTACGCTATATTATAAATGTTAAAACAACAAAAGAGATATTTACACCTAAACATAGTTATATCTATATAAACATAGATGATTGGACTGAGGACTTTGACTTCCCAGAGGATTTACATAATTGGAAAAAACTTAGATTAACCTGATATACTATATTTATGGCTACAATTTGTGATATTGACGATACCCTGCTAAGAAATGGTACACAGCCTATCCAAAGAGTAATTGATTATGTAAATGCCTTACCTGGTGCATTAATTCTTGTTACTGGTAGAAATGTATCTCAAAGATCAGAAACAGTTAAAGCATTACGAGCAGCAGGGGTTAAGTACTCTCGTCTTATTATGAATCCTGGTTCTACTTCTGATACCGCAGACTTTAAGTATAAAGTTGGAGTTAAACTTAAGGGTTCTGTTAATCTTGCTATTGATAACAATCCAACTATGAGGGCTGCATACTCCAAAGCAGGAATTCCTACAAAAGATCCAGCCACCTTGCCAGATATGAAGAAGTTCTGGGCTATCTAAGTTGTCTTTGTCCAAAAAACAAAAACAGACATTTCAACAACAGTATTTTCAAAAGGTACGATTAAATAATAAAGAATTATGGAGCCTATGCTATATATGTTCCAAACCTAGACATTCCTTTACTACTGTGGAGAATATATCTATGCCTGTGTGTAGAGAGCATTCTTGACATACCGTTCAAAAATTGATAGACTTAGTATATGGATACAAAGGTTTGCAATAAATGTCTCATAGAGTCTTCTGTAGATAATTTCTACAAAAACTCTGCAAAGTGCAAGACCTGTTGCAAAGAATATGCTAAGGCTTGGGCAAAGGCTAATCCAGAGAAGTATAAAAAGCAATGGCAAAAGAAAAATAAAGAGCGTTGGGTACAACAAAAACAAGACAAGGCCTATATGACTAAAAAGGCTATCTATCGTCAAGAAAATAGTGCAAGGCGTGTAGAAACTGCAAAGGCTTGGAATCAAGCAAACCGTGAAAGATTTACCCTTCATGTAGCCAATTCTCATATCAAACGCAGGATAGCCAAAGATGCTAGAGCCTTTAAGATATTGGATAAAGAGTATAAAAGGCTCTATGCATCGCCCTGTGCTTTCTGCGGTGCCACAGAAAAGATTACGATGGACCATATTATTCCCATATCTAGGTCAGGAAACCATTCAATTGGAAATCTACAGCCCCTTTGTAGATCGTGTAACTCAAGTAAGAAATCTAGATTAGTTTCAGAGTATAAATACTATTTGAGCAAGTTGTAGGATGCTAACCAATGGTGCCCTTTAGGGCATGTGATGGTTTGTATGCCCTCTATTTTGCGCCGAACTTGACAAACTGTCCGCCGAACTGTACAATGGATATATGAGCATAGACGAAATGACATTACGAGAAGAGATTGCCAGGGCTATTGAGGCTCTACCTATTGAGGACTCTATTACCAATGCACTTGGTATGCGTATCCTTGCTGCGAAAATAGCCAGAGGAGAAAATAATTATATGACTAACATATTTGAAAGCCAGGTTGACTTTGAATAAAAATGAATGTGCAAAATGTGAAATGTCACATAAAGATCCTATATTTTGGGAACTTCATCAAACCATGACAGATGGAAGAGTTTGGTGTGCATATGGTAAAAGAGTGTAGCCATAGTTGGTATATGAAGCAAAACGGTATACAATGTAGTAAGTGTTTAGTAATCTGGGATAGGAGTATGGATGAAAGAGCCTAAGATTATGCAGATGGATTGGAAAGCCTTGGGATATGAAAGGACATATGTAAATGGTAGACTCAGATGGACTCCTCAACAAGATAACAAAACACCAGAAAACAAAGATACTTCCTCTTAGATGGGTAGGTAATATATGTGGAGAAATTTCTTGTAACCATTTAGTTGAGGCTATGTATATGGATGAAAATGGTGACTATGGATACCGTTTCAAATTTCATAGCAAAGTTTGGAAGTATTTAAATAAACCTTATGAGTGGTGGGGAACGTACTATATGATAGATTTAAAAAAGGAGAATAAGTGACTAACATTAAAAAGTTTGAAAGATTTGATAATGCTGTTACTTTAACAGTTAAAACAAAATGTCCAGAAAAGTGGATGCTTATAGATAGAGAAACTGGACAAGTATATGTTGGAAATCAAATGGGAGTTTGGGACAGACTTGAACCAGTCACTAGAGATTCCTGATCCTTTTCAAACTTTTGTAACTAAAAAGTATGCTAATGCCAAAGGTTATGTTCATGACTTCTTTACTGGAGAATGGTTTTATAAGTGTTTAACTTGTAAGGAAGATATGTCTGCTCCATCCCGCAAAATTATTACAAAGATTCGTTTATACCATACAAGAAATGAGTGCACAGGTGGATACTGAAGAACAGTTTGACCAAGAGTTTAGTGTTGATGAACTAACCAATACTATTGTAGATAGTATTAAGAATGATGTTAAAACAAAATATGGAAATAAGAAAAGACATAAGCAATGGTAAATACTATACTATTACTTCTATGGGGAAGTCTGTTTGGATATCTACTCGCTACATTTCAAATAGCAAAACTATTAGTTAAAAAGGGTTATCGTAGGTTTGATGAAATACCAGATAATGATTAATCTAGGACTAATGCGTTATCAAGCGGTACTTCTATAGTGCTTGGCTCTTGACATGATCTACAGTATGATCTAGGATGGTCAGCGTATCTTTCTGCTGGTCCTGATAAGATTATCTGTCCAGTTTTATGCATACCAAGAAGCACATCGTCAACTACCCGTGAATAGACAATTGGAGTTAATATCCCCTTGCAAAATGTGCACATATTATAATTCTACCATACTTGCAAAAGTTTGACAAACCTGCTAGAATAGATAGGTTAGGGGTAATAATGTTTTGTAACTACTGTGGAAATAGACTAGAATACGGCGATTGTAATTATTGTAATGATAATAATAATGCCCTTAGAGAATTTGAGGAAGAAGATGATTAATATTTTATTTTTGATCCCTGCATTTGTTGCTGGGTATTCAATTTGCTATCTTGTTATGACATACAAAGTTAAGCAGGACTAAAATGGAATGGTATTCCTGGGTTCTTGCAGTAATAGGTGTGTCTGGTATTTATTTTGTTGGTCGTAAAAAGAAGTGGGCCTGGCTATGGCTTATATTTAACGAGTGTTTATGGATCATTTTTGCAATTGCCACTGAACAGTACGGTTTTATATTTGCTGCTCTTGCATACACTGCAGTTTACATTAAATCATTTTTACGTTGGTCTAAAGAAACAGTAAACTGATACAATAAAGATATGGAAAACTTTCAATCACAATCTAAAAAGTCAGGAGATGCTTTTGAAGAACTTGTATACGCAGATTTGGTTAGTAGGGGTTTTGGTCCTATTGATAGAAATTATTGCTTTGAGAATGTTGGTTGTGAAGTAGATTTTCGTGCACACTCTGACACAACATTTGAGTTTGTTGAAGCAAAGGGTGGCCTCTCTGGTGAGGGTAAAAGACCAGGAGCACAAAGAACTGATAATGTTAAAAAAGCAATTGCAAATGGAGCGTTAATAAAAACTTCTAATGTTTTATATTATGTTGTTTATTTTTCTGCTAAACCAGAACCAGGAAGTTATTCTGACAACATGATTAAAACAGCACTAAAACATAAAATTATTGATGAAGTCAGATACCTTGAACCAAAGAATAACTTTAAGCAATACTGGCTTGATTTTGAAATGGAATGAAATGATAATCAGTAGATCAAAAAACTTTATCTATATACATCTTGATAAATGTGGTGGAACGTCAATTGAAACTGCGCTTGAACCATTTTTATCTTGGAGTGATATAATTATTGGAAGCACACCCTTCGGTGAAAAACTGTCTTTGGCATATGAAGAAAAAGATAATAGTTTAAGAAAACATTCAAACTCTTTAGATATTAAAAATTTTATTGGTGATGATTGGAACTCTATGTATAAATTTGCTACAGTTAGGAATCCAGAAAAAATAATGATATCTCTTTACTTTTATATTAAAAATATGATTGACTATCATATAGACTCAAGATCATTAAAGGATATTATAGAAGTTGTTCCTGAAATGAAAAATAAAAAAGAATTATCTTTTTTAAATAATAAAGCATTTACTACTGATTCATATTTTTTTTATTTTATTAAATCATCAATAAATAAAACATATATAGATGGATTTATTAAAGATATAATTGAAAGTGGATCTAACTCAATTCAAACTCAAATATCTAGAGTTGACGATACTGTAGATTTATATGACATTGATGATATAAATAATAACTGGAATAATATTTTAAAAAAACTAAACATACATAATAATATTGAATTAAAAAAATTAAATAAAAGCAATAGGCCAAGTAATATATATTTAAAACAAGAAACAACTGATCTTATCAAAGAACATTTTGCTGAAGACTATGCTATTATTCCAAAAAGAACTGGACACAACTGGGTTCTATAGGGTATAGTTAACTATGCACCAGTAGCCAAGTTGGTTAAGGCACCGAACTCATAATTCGGCTATCGTAGGTTCAAGTCCTACCTGGTGTACTAAACATCTGTAACTCAGTTGGTTAGAGTACCTGCCTTATATGCAGAGAGCCGAAGGTTCAAGTCCTTCCAGATGTACTAAACGCCTATAACTCAGCGGAAGAGTATCTGGTTTCTACCCAGACTGTCGGGGGTTCAAATCCCTCTAGGCGTGCTATAATTGTTTTAGATTTAAAACAAAGGGGTAGTTTTGGCTAATATAGTTTTTTTAGGTAATTTTGAGGTATCTTACAGTAGTGAGAATCATCATGCTAGTAGTCTAGAGTCTTTAGGCCATACCGTGACAAAACTGCAAGAGCGCAAGGCTAAAACACAAACTATCCTAGAAAAAGCATTAGAGTCTGATTTATTTATCTGGGTACACACTCATGGCTGGGAAACCATTGGCAACATTACGATGGATGATGTTCTTAAGCAACTAAATTCTGCTGGTATTCCTACAATGACATATCACCTAGATTTATGGTTTGGCTTAGATCGCCAGAAAGATCTAAAGCATGATAGTTTTTATAGAACTATTGGACATTTCTTTACTGTAGATAAACTAATGGCTGATTGGTTTGATCACAACACTTCAGTTAAAGGACACTTTATGCCTGCTGGTGTATACGATAAAGAATGCTATATCCATACAGATTATGACACACAAAATTTTGAGTATGATGTTATTTTTGTTGGCAGCAAAAGATATCACCATGAACACAAGTATCGTCCAGAATTAATTGATTTCTTAAAAAAAACATATGGAAAAAGATTCCTGCATGTTGGTGGAGATGGTGATACTGGAACAATACGTGGAGATGCATTAAACCGTATTTATGCTAAGAGTAAGATTGCAGTTGGAGATAGTCTTAATATAGGTTTTGATTATCCTTATTATACTAGTGATAGATTGTTTGAGTCTACTGGTCGTGGGGGGTTTACTATATACCCTGAGATTAAGGGATTAGATGAATATTTTATGCCTGATGAGGTTGTATTCTATAAGCACGGAAACTTTAATGACTTAAGAGATAAGATAGATCAATATCTTGAAAGTTCTTTAGTTAGAGAAAGAATTAGAATCAATGGACACAACCGTACCAAGAAAGAACACACATATGTTCACAGATGGACAGCAATCTTAGAAGAACTTGGCATTAAATGAATTGTTTAGTTACAGGTGGGGCAGGATTTATTGGTTCTAATCTTGTTGATAAACTTATAGAACTTGGTCATAATGTTATATGTATAGATAATGAGTCAGCAGAATGTCATGAACAGTTTTATTGGAACCAAAAAGCAAATAACTATAAATATGACATTTGTGATTATAACAAAATAGAACATTTATTTAACGGAATTGATTATGTATTTCATATTGCTTCTGACGCAAGAATTCAACCAGCAATATTAAACCCTAGAAAATCTATTGAATCTAACGCAGTTGGAACTGCTAACGTGTTGGAACTATCTCGTTTAGCAAAAGTAAAGAAGTTTATTTATTCTAGTACATCTTCTGCATATGGTAAGAAATCAACACTTCCAAACATAGAAACTCAAGCATCTGATCCATTAACCCCATACTCTACTGCAAAAGTATTTGGTGAAAATCTTGCAAGAGTTTACTATAATCTTTACGGTCTTGAAACTATATCCCTTAGATACTTTAATGTTTATGGAAACAGACAACCACTTAAAGGTCAGTATGCACCAGTAATAGGACTATTCTTAAAACAATATCATGAAGGAAAAGCATTAACTGTAGTTGGAGATGGATCTCAACGAAGAGACTTTACACATATATCAGATGTAATTCAAGCAAATATACTTGCTGCTGAAGCAAGCAGTGGGTTTGGTGAAGTGTATAACATTGGGTATGGAAGTAACTATTCTATACTTGAGATTGCTAATATGATTTCAAGTGATGTTAAGTTTATACCGTCAAGAATTGGGGAGGTGCAAGAAACTCTTGCGTCTAACTCTAAGTTTAAAGATTTAACTGGATGGATACCAAAAGTATCACTAATGGAATGGTTGCAGAAATGACAGAAATGAAAAAAGTAATAATAAATGGTGAGTTTGAAATTACTTTACCAGAGCATCGTGCTGCACGTCCTGACTGGTATCAACCACATGGTTGGGAAAAACCAAGACTAAAACATATTTCTGAACATATTTCTTCTGAAGATGTCATGTATTATGTTGGTGCAGAAGAAGGCGAGTTTGCTGCACTATGCCAGATGTGGGGCGCAGAAGTAGTTTTATTTGAGCCAAACCCTAAAGTTTGGTCACACTTTCCTCTACTCTGGAGTGCAAATAATTTAGACTTACCACTTGCCTGTATTCCTGGGTTTGCATCTGATAAGATAAACAATCTTTCAAGAATATATTATAATGAGTGGCCACCAGAAGTTAATGATGTAATTGAAGCAGCACATGGATTCAAAGAACTATACCTTGAAGGAGAAACCTATGGTCAGATTACTATAGATTCTTGTGTATATGATCATGGCATTAAGCCACCTACCGCCATTTCCTTGGATGTAGAGGGCAGTGAGTGGAGGGTCCTAGGAGGGGCTGAGAAGGTGCTTAGAGAGCATAAGCCAAGTATTTGGTTATCTGGACACCCAGAGTTTATGTTGCAGCAATGGGATGAGTCTTTGTATAATCTTAGACAATGGATTAAGGGATTAGGATATACTGAAACAATTTTAGACTATCAACATGAGGTTCATTTATACTATGAATCAAATTAATGCCTACCTATATTCTCATGATGGAAAAGATTATGCAAGCGACAAGTGGGACTATGGCTTAATAAAAGAAATATTTGATAAGTACGAAGTTAATCAAACAAAAGTTACAAAGATTCCAGAAGGTGAGAAAGCCTTTGTTGTAATACCTGGACCTCAAACTGCTGGTAATGAAGATAAACTATCTACTGAAATAAATAAACTTTCTAGAGTTGTTTTATTTATTAATGGAGATGAGAATGCTAAGTTTAATGTAGATAAAATAAAGCATCCAAATATTGAAATATGGATTCAGTATCCTCATAGAAGACATTCAGAATATAACAAGTTACCAATTGGCTCTCCTCAACATCTTAAAAATAATTTACCCAAATACAAAGAAAAAGAATATGATGTTTATTTTGGTGGACAGATTACTCATCAAAGAAGGATAGAGTTATCTAATGTTATGCCAACATTGAAAAATTCTCTATATGGACCAACAGAAGGTTTTTCACAAGGAGACAAACCAAAAGATTACTATGACAAACTTGCAAGTGCAAAGATTGCACCATGCCCATCTGGTGCAGCAGTAATAGATACATTTAGATTTTTTGAGTCAATAGAGTTGTTGACACTACCAATAGCAGATACACTAGATTCAAAAGGAATACAAACAGATTTTTATAAAAACATGTTTGGAGTTAATGTTCCATTTAACTATGTATCAAATTGGAATGAACTTAATAAATTAGTTCCAAAACTATTAGATCAGTATCCAAACAATATGCACCAAGTAGTATGTTGGTGGATCAAACAAAAAAGAGATCTAGGAATTAAGATTATGAGGCAGATAAATGCATAAGAGAGATGTAACCATTATTCTTGCAACATCAATAATTCCAGCGCATCCAAGTACAGACATGATAGATGAAACTATTAAATCCATTAGGCATCATTTTCCTAATAATGAAATCATAATGCAGATTGATGGATTAAGATCAGAGCAGTTGCATCGCAAACAAGATTATGATGAATACAAAAATAGAATTTTATGGAAGTGTCTTCACGAATATAAAAATGTTTTGCCAATTATATTTGATAGGCATAGTCATCAAAGCACAATGTTAAAACAGACTATCAACCTTATTAATACATCTTGCCTTCTTTATGTTGAAGGAGATGCCCCACTTACACCTGATGTTGAGATTGATTGGGACAAGTGTTTGGATATGGTTGAGTATGGCAAAGCAAATACAATAAGATTTCATTTTGAATCATCAATACCTGAGCCACACAATCACTTAATGTTTGGATTAGAAGATGGATTTATGAAAACATCTCAATGGAGTCAAAGACCACACCTATCCACTGTTGAATACTATAGAAAAGTTATTCTTGCAGAGGTAGAAGATTTTGCTTTTATTGAAGATACAACGCATGGAAGAGTTCAAGATGATATTTCTCCATACGGTGTATTCTCTGAAGATGGATGGAATAAGCATAAGTTGTGGATATATCATCCAGAAGGAAATATAAAAAGATCATATCATTTAGATGGTCGTCAAGGCACAAGAAAGTATACTAGCGATGATATTATTTGGGGGTATTCTGAATGAGAATTGGAATAATTGCAAGATGTGATGACACTGGTCTTGGTAATCAAACCAGAGAATTAGTCAATATGCTAAACCCTGATAAGATTATGGTTATTAATTCAAGATTCTTTAATCAAAATAAGCAACATTTTGACTGGTATGAAGGATATAATTACACTGCTACACTAAAAGGATTTCCAACAAGTGCTGAGATAGCAAATTTTATTACAGATATTGACGTGGTAATTAGTTGTGAGACATTTTATAGTCCAAGATTTATTGATGTAGCAAGATCTCGTGGAGTTAAGACAATACTGCAATATAACTATGAGTTCTTTGGAAACCTTGTACATACAGAGTGGTCACTTCCAGATGTTCTTGTTGCCCCAAGCCTATGGAATATGGATAAAATAGTTGAACGTTTTGGGGATAAATGTAAGGTTGTTTATTTACCGCCACCAACAAACCATGAAAACTTTAAAAATGCAAAAGAAAACAATATGTCAAAAAAACATAATCGTATATTACATATTGGTGGTAAGGCTGCAGTTAAAGATAGAAACGGAACTAACTCTGTTATAGAAATGCTTAATCATTCTAATGGAGATTACGAAGTTGTAATTAAAACTCAAACTGATTTAGGTATTAGAAATGTTAATAAAAGACTAACTATTCAGACTAATACAACAAAGGAACCAGAAGATTTATACTCTGGGTATGATGCAATGGTGTTACCTAGAAGGTATGCTGGATTATGTTTACCTATGAATGAGGCTCTTCTTAGTGGGCTACCTGTTTTCATGCCACGCATTTCTCCAAACAATGCTATCCTTCCTGACAAATGGACGGTAGAGGCAAATAAGATTGATGAGTTTAAGGCTAAGGCTATTATTGATGTATATGATATTGATCCAAAATCCCTTGCAAAAATAATTGATGACTACATGGAAAACAAAGATTATTTAATTAAACAAGAAGCCTTTGATCTTGGATTTATTAATTTTTCAACAGAGTCATTAAAAGATAAATACATAAACTTAATTAATTCATAAAACAAAAAAGCCAGCCTATCTCTAGACTGGCAATTCTGTAAGTAAATATTACTTCTTTGGCGCTGCCTTCTTAGCAACAGCCTTCTTAGCAGCCTTCTTAGCAGCCTTCTTTACAGGTGCCTTAGCAGCCTTCAGAGCCGTCTCTACAGACTTAGCATCTGGCAAGATACCAAAAGCCTTGTCTGCTGGATTGATTGCTCTAATTGCAACTGGTGCAAGTGCTGCTACAAGTGCAGTCCATAAATCCTTTGGATCTGTTACGCCTGCCATGTATAGTGCAAGGCCTGATGCAAGGACTGAACGTCCGTATGATGCAAGTAGTGCCTTTAGTTGTTCTGTGTTCATGTTTCCTCCTAGGATAGAACTTTTATTAGTATAGCATATCCAGCCCATAGACCTACAATTCCTGCGACTCCCGCAAAAACTGGTGGTGCTGGTACTGGCAATTTGAATGCAGCAAATATAACGCCACACCCAAAACCTGTTAGTATTGACAATAATATATCTCTCATTATTTTATTTCATCCTCTGGCAGTAATGTTTTTAATTCTTTATATGCTTTTGAAATATTTTTCATAAGTGGATAGTCTGGTCTTGACATAGATAATGCTTCTCCATACTCATCAAAGTACGACACATCTGCATCAACATCATTAATAAATTTAGTTAATCCTTTTTGAACCGTCTCAATATATTCAAATGCCCAGAGTCTAGAGTCAGAAAGAAACTTAATAAAGTTTTCTTTATGTATTGAATCATCTGAATCTTCTTTTGTTTTTGTAGACTTTGTTAGATCAACATATTCTTGAAGCAAAGTCTTTTCAATAAAAAGTTTTGATATATCTCGTTTAAGTTTAATAGACTGTCTTAAGACTAAAATATATGATGCTGCAAAGCAAACTGACAATGTTGCAAAAACAACAATAAAAATATCTTTCATATCACCACTCCACATGATTTAATTATATCCTAACGCTGAGGATTTGTCAAACTATAAAAGTCTTTAAAGTTAGTATTAGTAAAAATCTCATACTCTTCAAGAGTTCTTATAGATCCTGCTCCGAACATGCCTTCTTCTTCACCACAAAGAATTCTTTTTTGTTTAGCATA
>Ga0214921_10009946_pt1 | contig 11875 bp, 10 predicted proteins | sample LL1505_MetaG_FD_177992 | JGI IMG/M metagenome (GOLD analysis project Ga0214921, IMG submission 177992) | Freshwater microbial communities from Lake Lanier, Atlanta, Georgia, United States - LL-1505 | ecosystem: Environmental > Aquatic > Freshwater > Lake | place: USA: Georgia | collected...
GATTGCACTCCATGAGGTTGCGCGGCGCGAGCGATCTCCGTAGCGGAACGGTTGCTCAATGAAGCGCCAACTGAGCCACGAGGCGCCGAGCGCGAGAGCGACCGCGGCGAAGATCTCGACCCCGGTGAGCGCGCGCTCAAGGAACAGCACAGGCAGTACCAAGAGTGGCCAGTGCCAGAGATAGAGCGAGTAGCTGATCTTGCCGAGGAGGCGCAGTGGTGCGGCAGAGAGGAGGCGCAGCGGTCCGTTCGGCGCAGCACCGCCGTAGAGCAGTGCAACGGCGCCTGCGGTGGGGAGGAGAGCGGCGAGCCCCGGGTACGGCATCTCGGCGGTGATCGTCACGCCGGCAACGGCGACAGCGGCGAGACCCGCCCACGCCAGCGCACCTGCTCGACGCGAACTCCCCACCACGCCAATGAGGGCAAGGAGGCCGCCGGCGCCAAGCTGCCAGACACGTGTTGGTAGTAAGTAGAAGGCGCGCGCCGGCGAGACATCGGTGAGCCAAAGGCTGAGTGCAAACGAGGCACCAACTCCAACAAGGAGCGCCAGGGCTAGCCGCCGCGATGTGCCGCCGCGCCACGTGAGCAGCACGATGAGGGCTGGCCAGACGAGGTAGAACTGCTCTTCAACGGCGAGTGACCAGAAGTGTAAGAAGGGGGATGGCGCTGAGGTTACTGCGAAGTAGTCCACGGAACCGATAAAGCGCATGTTGGCCAGCGAGAGTGCCGCAGATGCAGCATCTGCAGCGAGCTCACTGCGATTGAGTGGCGCCACAGCCAGCAGTCCAATCGCGGAGACGATCACAATTGCAACGAGGGCGGCAGGGAGCAGTCGACGAATTCTCCAGGCATAAAACTTGGTAATGCTCAGACCGCCGGGCTGCTGTGATTCACGCCAAAGTTTGCCGGTGATCAGGAATCCGCTAATGACGAAGAAGACATCAACGCCAACAAATCCACCGGGCGTCCACGGTAGTCCCGCATGAAAGAGGAGCACGAGCAGAATCGCGATGCCTCGCAACCCCTCAATATCGGGGCGAAACTCTAGGGAGTTCGCATGCGCCTTCATCAGGCTATTCGCAGATCTGCGGCTTTGCTACTGGTGTGGGCCGCGTGGAGGTCGTCGTATCAATGTACTTGCCGATGACGACCATCTTTGTACCGTCGTGATGGTCGGTCTCGGAAGTTTGCAAGATGACACGGCCGTTCGGCACATCGCTGATGTCGGCCCAGCTGGAGATGTGTTGCCGAACCTCGGTCACGCGATAGCGAACGCGGAGCAGCCTTTGTCCGGTCACCTTTGGCAAAATATCGACCTCAATAATCTGGCCAAGCATCTGCTTCGGTGTCTTGTCGAGTAGTCCACCGAACTCCCAATAACGACCATGCGCATAGATAAACAGGACGCCTGTCTTGCCGTCGGCCTTCCCCTTCGTTGGCATCCACTCTGCAACGCGGCACCAGGGGAATCGTGGTGATCCATCGGTTGCCGTAGGTGGGCGAACCACTGGGAGGTTGATCCAGACCCCGCTCACCAGAACCCGAACGGGATCGCCAGCGACCGATGGCACGAGCAGGCTTGGATCCACGGGTGGCAGTGGCGGCGGCGTGGTGCGTGATCGGGCAGACGGATCAGAGGGATCTGCAACAGGGCTCGGTGAACTCGACGCGCCGCTGGCATCACTCGAAGGGTCTTCGGTGACCACGACCACCCCGTTCGGAGCCCACGGACCAATCTGCTGGTCGATCCCCCACGTGATGAGTGCACCGGCGGCAAGGATGAACGACGTTGCGAGCAGGATCGTGGAGCCGATATGCCGAAAGGGCATGCGCTCTCGTGGGGTGCGGGACTTAGGCTTGATTGGCGGCAACATGAAGAGAGTGTAGTGGGGGATGGCACACTACCCCTATGCCTCGAGCCACTCGCGCCACAGATCTTGGGATCCGCATCGGGCGGTTCACTCCTGGCCCGACCGACGGCGTCACCGATGTGGCAGGCGTGCGCGTCGCTGCCACCACGATCATTGCCGGCGAAGGCGCGATGCAGCGCGGCGTTGGGCCAATTCGCACCGGCGTCACCGCCATCCTTCCCCGCCCACTTGCCGAGATGGGACATCCGCTCTTCGCCGGCACCCATCGGCTCAATGGAAACGGCGAGCTCACGGGCCTGGAGTGGATTCGCGAGTCCGGCCTTCTCACCTCGCCGATCTGCCTCACAAATACGCACTCGGTCGGAGTCGTTCATGACGCGATGATCGCCTGGTCGCTAGAGCACGTTCCCGACGCGCCGCCATGGAGCCTCCCTGTTGCGGGTGAGACCTGGGACGGAGTGCTGAACGACGTGAACGGTTTCCACGTGACTGCGGCCCACGCACAGCAGGCACTCGACGCTGCGGCCGCACTACCGAACGGCGCGCCAGTGCCGCGCGGCAATCAGGGTGGTGGAACGGGCATGATCTGCCACGGCTTCAAAGGGGGCAATGGCACGGCAAGTCGAATCCTTCCAGCAGAACTTGGCGGATACACCATTGGCGTCTTCGTTCAGGCGAACCACGGTCGGCGCCACCGGTTAACGCTGCAGGGGAAGTCACTCGGCGCTTCAGGTGGCCCACTCTCAACCGAGCACTACCCACTTCCATGGGAGACCAAGGTTGGCGCTGCGCCGAAGCCTGATGATCCCCGCGGTGGTGCGGGCTCCATCATCGTGATCGTCGCGACGGATGCGCCGCTCCTGCCGATGCAACTCGACCGCCTCGCGCAACGTGCGGTCATCGGGATCGGCCGCGTCGGCGGTGTTGGCGAGCACTCGTCGGGTGACTTGGTGCTCAGCTTCAGCACGGCGAACGGGCATCTCCCCGCAGAGGATCTCGAGGCGAAGGAGCCGTTCGAAGCCTCGGTCACGATGGTCATTAACGCCCATCTTTCAGCGCTCTTTGAAGCAACTGCGGATGCGACAGAGTCGGCGATCCTCGATGCGCTCTTCGCCGCCGAATCGATGAGTGGCGCTGACGGCGCCACAGCCGTCGCCCTCCCGCTTGATATCGTGCGCGCAGCGCTGGACTAAGATCAGCCCATGAATCTACCGAATCCCCTCCGCAGCGAAGAGTGGCCCCAGAGTATTCGCCTGATCGCGTGGGCCACGCTGGCAAGCGTTGCGCTCGTCGCCATCATGGCGGGACTCGGCGTCGTTACGACACTCATCTCAGCACAGGGTCCACTCCTCTACGCGCTCGCTGGCGGGTGGCTGCTCGCGGCCCTTGCCGACGCGCCAATCGATCGACTGGTCGCGCGCGGTTGGCCCCGCACTCGTGCGGCGTTGCTCGTGTGGATCCTTGGTGCCGTTCCCGTCATCATCATTGCAATTGAACTCGCGATTGCGTTTGCACAATCACTCGGCAGCATTATTTCCGGGCCGCAGCCAACCCCAACGCAGGTTGGCGTAATGGTTGAGCGATTGAGCGCGCTGCTCGCATCAGTCGGGTTGACCGTTGACCTTGTGCCGCTCGCCACCACGGCCATCCTCGCGATTCGCGATGCTGCAACCTCGCTCCAATCCAACATTGCGGCAATCGCGGCAGGTGCTATTGGCGCACTCGGCCCACTCATCTTGGCAATTGGTATTGGCATCATCCTCTCCGCAAATCCTGCCCACCTAGACTCTGTTGATCGACTCGCAACGCGCGGGCGGATGCGTGGCGCTCAGCGATCGCGCAAGATTCTTGAAGAGATCATTGCGCGGTTTATTGGCCGCCATGTCGCACTTGGGTTCGTCTACGGGGTTGTCGTCTATGTCGGCGCCACGATCGCCGGAGCCGATGGGCTCCTCGCCGCAGTACTTGGCGGCATCGTCATGGCGATCCCATCGATCGGCCAGGGTGCCGCGGTCTTGCCGCCACTGGCACTCGCAATCTTTGCAGCCGGACCGTACGTGCTTCCCGGCGCTGTGGTGATCATCGTGGGCTGGCTCTTCTGCACCACTCAGCTTGCCCCACGTCTCATGAACGGCGTGCTGCGCCTCTCTGGAACGACCGTCTTCATTGCCGGCAGCATCGGCGGTCTGGTGGGTGGCGTTCTTGGAGCAATCTTCGCCCTACCCGTCGTCGCCGCCGTTGCCGCAATCCGCCGCGACGAGTCTGCAGTGAGCACCGGTACGGTGAAGCGAGCCGCAACGAACAGGCGCCGCTAAACCTTTAGCGATGCCGAATACACAAGGCAGTTCTCGAATCACCCCATCCTGGCGTGGACCATTCCGCCACCGCAACTACCGACTCTTCTGGTTCGGGCAACTCGTCTCGCTAGCGGGCACCTGGATGCAATCGATTGCCCAGGCCTGGTACATCACGGAGCTCACGCATGAGCCGGCATGGCTCGGCATCATTGCCGCCGCGCAGTTCACCCCCGTGATGATTCTCGGCCTCTTCGGCGGCGTACTCGCCGACGCGCTCCCCAAGCACCGCGCACTCATGGGGACCCAGGTCAGCCTGATGGCACTCGCGATCCTTCAAGCGACCCTGGTGGCAACGGGCCTCATGACGTTGCCACTCTTGGTGTTGATGGCCGTGTTACTCGGCGTGGTGAACGCTATCGACATGCCCGTTCGCCAATCGTTCTTTAGCGAGATGGTTCCCGAAACTGAGGTGGGTCGTGCCGTTGCGATGAACTCGGCGATGTTCAACGGGGCGCGCGTGATTGGGCCGGCGATTGGTGGCGTGTTGATCGGAGTCATCGGAGTAGCCGGCTGCTTCGCTGTCAACGGCGCAAGCTTCCTTGCTGTGTTGCTGGCCCTGCTTTTCATGCGTGCCGATGAACTCCGCCCCGCGCCGCGCACCCCACGTCCGCGCACCGTTGCCGACGTACTGTTCAGCCTTGCAGAAGGGGTTCGATTCGTTGCGCGCACGCCACTCATTGCTCTCTGCGTTTTTGTGATCGGTGTGGTCTCTGGCGTGGCGATGAATTTCAACGTGATCATCCCAACGCTTGCCCGTAGTGTTCTGCAGATTGGGGCACCTGGCCTTGGACTGCTGATGGCTGCAATTGGGCTCGGCTCACTGAGCGGGGCGCTCGCGGTTGCCACCCTGCGCAAACCCCGCACCGTGGTGATCATTGGTGGAGCGGCAGCGCTCGGAATCCTCTCGATCGCTGCAGGACTCACGAGCGGCAGTGGCGCAGCGTGGGCAGCAGTCGCCACTGGCGTCGCCCTCTTTGGAGCCGGATTCGGCGCCATCGCCATGGCTGCAACGGCGAATGCCTCGATTCAAACTTCTACGCCCCCCGCGCTGCGTGGTCGGGTGATGAGCGTCTACACCACGGTTTTCGCGGGCTCCACACCAATTGGTGGCCTCGGCACGGGCGCGGTGGTGTCGCTGATTGGTGCACCAGGCGCACTGGTGGTTGCCGGTGGACTGGCACTCATCGCCACCGCGTACGCAGCAGCGCGGTGGCGGGCGATTCTGTAGTTAGGGGAGGCGCACCCGTCGCCAGGAACTCTCGTTTCCAGCCGCGTCAATCAGGCGCACCTCAACGCTAACGCCCCGCATCAACAGGACGATCTTTCCGCTGGTGGATTTCATGAACGGGCCAATCTCAATCTCATCGCCAACAGTAAATCTGAGTGGCTTCTCGTACCCAACGCGTACCTCAATGGCAACGGCGCCGGTACCCGTATCACTCCCAGAAACGGTTAGAAGATATGGGGGTGGGTTTCCATGCGAGGCCCGACCTTCGCGCACCCGCACGCTGCTGACTCGCGGATCGCTACGATCGCGCCCAGCGGCGACCGCGAATGGTGTTCGCTCTGAGCCGCCAACGAAGCGCATCCATACTGTTGCGCTCGAGGTGCCAAGTTGCGGAAGTCGTGACCAGCTTCGCACCTCGCGGAGGGTGTATGTGCGTGCGTCACGGAAGGTTTGTCGATCAGCAACTTCAATCGCACGGGCACCCGGCGGCGCGTAGTCTCGAAGAATCTGCAGTGCAAGGTCGGAATCAAACGGCGTGCTGGCGGTTGCGGCGGCGAGGAGGTCGCCCAGGGTAAGCGCAGGCGGCGTTGGCGATGCCGGCTCGTCACTTGGAGAGGCTTCAACGTCCCCACCGTCACCATCGGTAGCGTCAGGGCTCGTCCCGACTCCTGGGTCTTGCCCTGGGTCGGGCTCCGGCTCTACGTCAACAGGAGCGGAAGGTTCAGGGTCGAGACTCTCGTCGGGCGAGAGGCTCTCATTCGGATCAACACTCTCGTCGGCGATTGGATTCCCATCGATCGGATCTTCGTCGGCGGCGGCGACTAGGCCGGTGCCCCAGCCGAACGTGCGTGGCGCGGCAGCGGAACCCACGATCAGGGCGACCAGTGCCGCGGCCGCAAGCCAGGGGGTGCGCTGAGGCTTATTCATGTTGGTAGTGTGGCAGGTGTGCGTGCCAGCAGCGTGGCACGGTTGCGCCGCGTGGGCGCTTACTTGAGTGAGGCGATCAGGTCAGCAACGAAACGCGGGCCATCAACTTTCATCGGCACCCGTACGAGGGGTGGGGTTGAGTCCTTGCCGCCGTTGCGCTCCCGTGTTTCGCGGGCGTCTGCGGCGGGGGCCATCCAGGCACGTCGGTCGATGATCGTGGCGCCGCGCGTTGGGCCAGTGGTGTTCACCTCCACGGCGCGATCGAGCCACTCAGTCATATAGGTGGGGTCGGCGACGATGCCGGCAGCGAGCGGATCATGCAGTGGGCATTCGCGCGTGCCGAACGTTCGCTGATAGACGTCGAGGTAGTGGCTCAACACGCTCAGCGCAAACTTCGAGCGCACCGATCCGATCGCCTCAATGTCGGCTAGCTCCTTGGTGCGGAGGCGCGTGACCTGCGTCACATCGAGGCCAACCATGGTGACCGGCCACTCAGCGCCGAAGACGAGGTTCGCCGCCTCAGGATCGTGCCAAATGTTCGCCTCAGCAGTTGCAGAGGCGTTCCCCTCGTGGGCGATCGCGCCGCCCATCACGACCACCGAGCGCACGCGACCGGCAAGCTCTGGGTCAAGGCAGAGGGCGAGTCCTAGATTGGTCAGTGGGCCTACGGCAAGGAGATCGATCTCTCCGGGCATCTCGCGGGTTAGGCGCAACATCTGCGAGACCGCATCTTCGGCAACGGGTCCGCGCTTCGGTGCGGGCTGGTTCGTATTGCCGAGACCGTCTTCGCCATGCACCCACTCAGCGGTTGCCAGTGGCTGGGCCATTGGTCGACGTGCGCCGATCGCGACAGGAACGTCATCAAGGCCGCAGAGTTCTAAGAGACGGCGGGCGTTGGTGGCGGCGAGATCTGATGGGATGTTGCCGTGGATACTGCCGACCGCAATCAACTCAACATCCTTACGCCCGGCGAGGTGGAGCATGGCGATCGCGTCATCGATCCCCACGTCGGCGTCGAGCAAGATTTTTCGGCGTTCCATAAGGGGGAGAGTGTACGGGTTTCGCCCCCCGCCTGCGTGCCTGATGCGTGCTTGAGGCGCGCCGAGCCCCTGCTACGATCGCCCAGAGTTATTCAGAGAAGGCGAGGGGATTCATGCCACACCTAGCGCTCGTGGTGCACTCCTATGTAGATGAGGATCCACGCGTTCGTCGCGCCGCCCGCGCCGCGGTCGCCGCCGGCTGGCACGTCAGCATCATCTCCCTGCAGCGCGACGGTGATCCTGCAAGAGGTGAGCTCGACGGCGCCCAGCTCTACCGGCAGCCCGTACAGCGGCACCAGGGGGCGGGGATCAGCACCTACGTCGTTGAGTACGGCCGCTTCGCCATCCTGGCCGCGAGAGAACTTCTCCGCATTGACCGCGAGCACCGAATCGATGTGGTGCACGCGAACAGCGTTCCTGACTGGCTCGTCTTCGCGGCAGTGCCTCTGCGCCGGCGCCACCGCATCGGCCTCATCCTTGACCTGCACGAAGCCTCGCCAGAGCTCTTCCGTATGCGCTTCGCGCGGTCATCACGCTCACTCCTCACGCGCTTTGCTGCGCGAGCGATGGTCTCGTTGGTCTCGTTTGCCGAACGACGCTCCATTGCCATCGCTGACTGGGTCTTTGTCACCGCCCCTCGCCTGCGCGACCGTCTGGTCAAGATCGCTCCGCGACGCGCCGACGCGGTCGAGGTGCTCCTTAACGTCCCCGAGACGCAACGCTTCGCCGCCGCAGCCGCAGGCGATCGGACCTGGATGGAAGACGGAACGCTTCGACTTGTCTACACCGGCGCACTCACACCAATCTACGAGGTCGACACCATCATTCGCGCCGTCGCGCTCCTTCGCGCATCACCGGCGTCCCTTCCGGTTCACCTCATCGTGGCGGGCCGAGGCGATCGTGAGCCCGCATTGCGGGAACTTGCAACAGAGCTTGGAGTTGCGAGCTCGGTGGAGTTCCTGGGCCGCGTGCCATTTGAAGCGGTACCGGCACTCGTTCGTGGCGCCGACATTGCCCTGGCACCAACACGACTCGATGAATTCACCGACCTCTCAATTTCGAACAAGGTGTTTGAAGGGATGGCGAGCGGCCGCCTCGTACTAGGAACTCGCCTCAAGACGCTGGACGATCTCGTTCCTGAAGCGTCGGTTGCACGCTACACATCGGGGAGCGCCCAAGAGGCTGCCGCCGTGATTCGTCGACTGGCGTCAGATCCAGCAGAGCGCGCGAGTCGCATTGCTTCTGGCCTCGCAGCGATTCGCGGCGGCCTGAGTTGGGAGGCGGCTGGTGCCGCCTACGTGCAGCGACTTACCGCCCTGCTGCCGCCGCCCGCCGACCCGCGGTAACCCAGGAGCTCTTCGGCACCGGCTGCTTTGGCGGCCGTTCGCCAAAGCGTCGCTTCCATTCACGCCGCCCGGAGAGATAGCGCGTCACCTCAAGGTCCGCCGCCTTGATCGCGGCGCCCCGAAGCCAGATGCGGTGCAACTCAAAGCAGCGGCGTGCCCACGCATCGCCGTGGGAGTCGCCACTAATGAGATGGGCAAGTTCGTGCAGCGCCGTCCCTTTGTCGTAGGAGCAGAGGAACATTTCGCCCGTTTCGGTAACCACCCAACCGAATGGATGTGCTGGTTCACGGCGCGTTCCCGTGTGGTCGTGAATGCGTACCCATTCGAGTTTGCGCTTCGCCCGCGCCGTCGCCTTTGCCAGCAGCTCAAGGGTGGGGCGCCAGTGCGGCCAGGCGGCAACGGTGAAGCCACGCATGGGGCGCACCTCGAATGGAAGGTCGAGCGCCCACTTTGGCGCCTCGGTCCATCGCCCGGCAATCTTGACGCGGTACATACGGCTCATGGCGCCACCCTATCGCGAACGCAGTATTGGCGGCGTACCAGCAGCGACTAGCGGAGGGCGCTGGCTCCCACCGAGCGCACACGCTTCAGAAATGCTCGGGTCCGGGCATCACGCGGTGCGCCAAAGATCTTCTCTGGTGAGCCCTGCTCAATGATGCGTCCGCCTTCGAGGTAGCAGATTCGATCCGCAACATCGGCGGCGAAGGCCATCTCATGGGTGGCGATCAACATTGTTGCGCCACCCTTTGCCAGCGCACGGAGCGCCTCGAGCACATCGGCAACCAGGACCGGATCAAGGGCACTCGTGATCTCGTCAAGCAACAAGACCTTCGGCTCTGTCGCAAGCGCACGCGCAATGGCGACGCGCTGCTGCTGTCCACCCGAGAGGCTGTCTGGATAGGCGTTCGCCTTTGCGGCAAGGCCGAGCTGCTTTAAGAGTGCGCGAGCCCGCTTCTCCGACGCAGCAGCGGACAGGCCGAGTGCCACACGCGGCGCGAGCGCCACGTTCTCGAGCGCGGTCAGGTGTGGGAAGAGGCTGAAGCCCTGGAACACAATTCCGAGCTGGCGACGTGTGGCATCCGCATCGCGGTCATCAGCGCTCACCGCGCGACCATCGAGCATGATGCTGCCGGCATCAATCGGCTCAAGAAGGTCGGCGCAGCGGAGCAGGGTTGACTTACCCGAACCCGAAGCGCCGATCAGGCAAACCACCTCGTGCTCGGCGAGGGCAAGATCAATCTTGTCGAGCACCAGCGCGCGTCCGTAGCGCTTTGAAACGCCGCGCAGCTCGAGCACCGGCGCTGCCGCCTGCTTTGCTGTCGTGCGGGCCATCAGCGGGCGCCTCCCTGTTGCGCCGCACGATCCTTTGCCGCGAGGCGATCAACCAGGCGCGTCATTGGAATCGTGATCACCAAAAAGATGAGCGCTGTGGTCATCAGCGGCGTGAAGTTGAAGTTTGCTGACTTCAGAATCTGTGCCTGCTTAAAGGCCTCCACCACACCGAGAATCGAGACAAGTGCCGTGTCCTTCTGGAGGCCAATAAAGTCATTGAGCAGCGGTGGCACGACCCGGCGGAGCGCCTGCGGCAGCACCACAAAACGCAGCGCCTGGAAGCGGGTCAGGCCGAGTGCCCGCGCGGCGCGCTCTTGTGATGGGTGAATCGATTCAATGCCGGCGCGATAGACCTCGCTCACATAGGCGCTGTAGATCAGTACGAGAGTCACGAGTGCCCAGAAGAACGGCTCCTTCGGCACACCGGGGAGTCGGAGCGCTGGTACGCCAAAGCCGAGCACATAGATCACCAAGATGCTTGGCACGCCACGGAAGAAGTCGGTGTAGACGGTGGCAAAAATGCGCAGTGGCGCAAGTGCGGGGCTGGTGATAGATCGCGCGAGGGCGATCAGGAGTCCGAGCGGCAGGATCAGAATTTCTGCCAAGACAAAGAGCTGCACGTTGATGAAGAATGCCCCGGCAACATCCGGGAGTGAGGTGGAGAAGTACGTTCCGTCGAAGAAGGCTTTCTGAACGAGTGGCCAGCTCGGCGAAGAGCCAATGGAGAGCGCGACGACGGTCGCGACGGCGAGAGTGCTGACGACGGCGACGAGGGTTCCCTTACGGGCTGACCTCGCCGCCGTCATCGTGCGTTTCGCTTACTTCAGGACTGGCGCGCTCGCCTTGTCCGCAATCCACTCCGTGAGGAGTGCAGCCAACGTGCCATCAGCCTTCAAGGCTTCAACAGCAGACGAAACACATGCGGTGAGGGGCGAACCCTTCTCCATCACAATGCCGAACTGCTCCTGCGTGCCGCTTGCGGATGGGAGCTGCCCAACGATGATTCCGCCCGTGAGCTGTGCATCACGCATGTAGAACGCCGTTGGGACATCGGTCACGATGCCGTCAATGATGCCGCCCTCAAGCGCTGCGACAGCCTCGTCGTTCGTGTTGAACACGGCCGGCTCGGTGTCAGGCTTAATGACGCTGGTGATCGCATCAAGGCTCGTTGTGCCGATCTGCGCACCAAGCTTCGCCGTCTTCAGATCGGCAATGCTCGTTGCGCCAGCAATGGGCGAACCCTCAATGGTGACCACACCCTGGGCAACGTCGTAATATCCGCTGCTGAAATCGATAGCCTCCGCACGTGCTGGCTTGATTGAGACCTGATTCAGGAAGAGGTCAAAGTCCTTCGCGCCTGGGGCGAACGACTGGTCAAAGGCTGATTGAATCCAGACAACCTCGTCCGCGGTGAATCCGAGCTTGGCGGCGACGGCGTATGCCACCGCGCCCTCATAGCCCTGACCCTTTGCTGGATCATTGTTGTAATCACCGACCCATACCGTGGCGCCCTCATTGCCACCCTGGAACCACGGGCTGTAGGCCGGGTTGTCGGTGGAGAGGGTGAGTTTGCCAGCCGTCTTCACGGCGAGCTTCTCCTTGACGCATGAGTCGTAAACCGAAGATGTTGGTGAAACTGCGGTGCCGCCACAGGCGGCGAGGAGCATCGCCATCGCCATGACCACGACCGCCATACGTGTGGTCTGGCCGATTGCGATGCGTGAGCGCGTTGTGCTCATATCCATACCTCCTGTACAGCCGCTATTGGCGACGAT
>Ga0214921_10009947_pt1 | contig 11875 bp, 8 predicted proteins | sample LL1505_MetaG_FD_177992 | JGI IMG/M metagenome (GOLD analysis project Ga0214921, IMG submission 177992) | Freshwater microbial communities from Lake Lanier, Atlanta, Georgia, United States - LL-1505 | ecosystem: Environmental > Aquatic > Freshwater > Lake | place: USA: Georgia | collected 2015-05-28
CACCAGCACCTGCAACATCACCAAGGGGTTGGTCCACACCAGCACCGACAAGGCTCCGGCACCCAGCACCAGGTTGCGCAAGCCCATGCTCAGGGACGAGCCCACCACGGTTTGTACTAGGGTGGTGTCGGCCGACAGACGCGACAGCACCTCGCCAGTCTGCGTGGTCTCAAAAAACTCGGGGCTTTGGTGCAGCACATGGTGGTAGACGGCGTTGCGGATGTCGGCCGTGACGCGTTCGCCCAGCCAACTCACCATATAAAAGCGAAGCGCCGAAAACACCCCCAGCGCCGTGGCCACGCCAAACAACGCCACAAAGTGCTCGCGCATGGCCATCGTCTGCGCACCCTGGTCGCCTTGCACCAGGCCACCGTCGATCAGCATGCGCAGCGCTACCGGAAACGCCAGCGTCGCGGTGGCAGCCATCACCAAGAACACCAGCGCCAAAGCGATGCGCGCACGGTAGGGGTGTAAAAACGGCAGCAAGCCAGTGAGGGATTTTGGGCTTTTAGATTTGGGACGTTCAGTAGTCATGGAGCAATAGGTTGGAGAGGGTGCGCAAATTGCAAATTGCAAATTGCAAATTGCAAATTGCAAATTGCAAATTGCAAATGGCTTGCAAGGGCTCTATTGTCGCGCCTGTGCTCCGGCAGTCGGTGTGCCCCAAGCCCTAGAGCACCAGTGGCGCCGCGTATCCCGTCATTTCCAGGTAGCCGCGCCCAATCAGACGCTGCTGCTTATCCCACAGTTCGCACAAACCCTCCCAATACACCGCGCCGGTGGAGCTGCGGCTGTCGAGCTCCTGGGCGTCAAAAACGCCTTTGATGGTGTAGCTGCCGGTCGGCGTGCGCAGGTGCCATTGGACGGGGTAATGGGCCTGGGTGCGCGGGCTGCGCCACAGGCGCTCGGGTTCAAACACCACATCTCCTTGGCGGAAGCTAAGGGCCCGGTCACCGAGACGAAATGAGCCGCCGCCCCACAAGGCGCTGCCATCCTTGCGCCGTAGCCTAAATGCGGTGAGCGCGCTGCCGTCTTGCAGGTTGATGCCCACCCAGTCCCAGCCCACCGCGTCGGGGTGCAAGAGCGTGTCGCTCCATTCCTGGTCCAACCAGGCGCTGCTGCCCGCCGCTAGCACCCGGCGTTGACCCTTGAGGCGGATTTCGCCTTGCGCGCGCAGCTGCGGGCGGCTGTAGTAAAAGCTGAACTGCGCCGCGTCCGGCCCCTTGCGCGAGCGGCCCTGGTCGCCCTGCAAAAGCAGCGGCTGCGTGTCGGTAAAGCGCAGATCCAGAGCAAAGTCAGCCGCGCGCACCTGGGCGCGCAGATCGCCCTCGGGCGTTCGCAGCAGCGACCAGTCGCGCAGCACCACGCCAGTGTCCGCCACGCTAGCCCAGGCCCCATCTGCCGGGTTGTCACCACCTGGCGTGCCCGACCAGCGTGCAATGCGCTGGTCTGACCAGAGCGTTTTGCCTGCCACATCGCTTACCGCTGCGTGCGCAAAAAGCAGTTGCTTGGCCGCGAGCGCCGAGTCCAAGCCCTGCGTGGACGCTACGCGGCGCCGAAAAAAGGTGACCTGAAACCCCAGCGCCGCCACCTGTCCGGCCACATTGGCAAAGCCGGTGACGTACCACCATTCGGTCTGAAAGTCGGGGTGTGCGCCTGCGTCGCGGGGAAAGGCGAGTGGACTGCGGGGCCTATCTGTGGCCGCACGCGCTGCGTGGGGCAGGCAAGCCGCCGTGGCAGTGGCCGTGCCGGCTTCTACTAACTGGCGGCGACTCAGGAGGAGGGAGGGCATGGCTTGTTTGGGTCTGAAACGGGGTATTCTGACCGTCTGTGCCTGCGGGCCTCTGACGCAACGGCTTTACCGCAGAGACCGTGGGTAGTTCTTAGAATGCGCCCGTTCAGGTTTCCAACTACTTCCACTGGAGAGCATATGCTGAAGTTTTTCTACAACGCCGCCCCCAACCCGATGAAGATTGCCCTTTTACTCGAAGAGCTGGGGCTTTCCTATGAGGCCATACCGGTGGATACCCGCAAGGGCCAACAATTCGCCCCAGACTACCTAGCAGTCAATCCCAACGCAAAAGTTCCCGCAATCGTTGATGGCGATGTGACTGTTTTTGACAGCAATGCCATCTTGCTTTTCCTAGCTGACCGTGAAAAACGCTTCGTCTGCTCGGATATGGCCAGCCCGGAGCGCGCTGACACCCTGTCATGGCTGATGTTCATCGCAAGCGGCATCGGCCCTTTTTCTGGGCAGTCTGTGCATTTTCGCCACATGGCACCTGAACCAAAAACCTATGCCTTGAACCGGTATGACTACGAGGCCCACCGCCATTGGGGAATTTTGGAGAAGCATCTTTCCACACGCACATTCATGGTCGGGGAAGCCTACAGTCTGGTTGACATGGCTTTTTGGGGTTGGGCCCGCCTGCTGCCCTTTGTACTGGGTACTGGCGACGCCACCTGGGCGCAGTACCCCGAAGTGAAGCGACTGTTAGACCTGATTAACACCCGGCCCGCTGCCCAACGCGCAGAAGCATTGAAAAGCCAACACAGCTTCAAAGCGGAACTCGATGCCGATGCGCGCAAATTCATGTTTCCGCAAAACGAGCGACTGGAAAAGAATGTCTAGGTTAAACGTTCTTGTGGGCTCACAAAAAAGGGTCGTATGGTCAAGTTAGTTGCCTTTGACGCCTATGGGACGCTGTTTGACGTGTATTCCATGGGCCAGTTGGCCGAACAACTATTTCCCGGCAATGGTCAAGCCCTGGCCTTGATGTGGCGTGACCGGCAAATTGAATACACGCGCCTGGTCACCATGAGCGATCCCGACTCCGGGGGGAGTCGGCATTACCTGCCATTTTGGGAGTTGACCGTGCTCTCCTTGCGCTACTGCTGCAAGCGCATGCAGTTGCCACTGGGTGAGGGCTATGAGCAACGGCTGATGGACCAGTACGCCAAACTCACCGGATTCCCCGATAGCTTGGATGTTCTTCGCTCCATCAAGAACAAGGGGCTGTCGACGGCCATTTTGTCCAACGGCAGCCGGGAGATGCTGTCCACGGTGGTGACGGCCAATGGATTAACGCCTTATTTGGATCAGGTGGTCTCCGTGGAGGATGTTCGCCTATTCAAAACTGCGCCGCAAGCCTACGCGCTGCTGCCCACCGCGTTCCGTGTGGCTAAGCAAGACATACTGTTTGTTTCCAGTAATGCGTGGGATGCACTGGCGGCCAAATGGTTTGGCTTTAAGGTGTTTTGGGTGAACCGGCTCGGTCATCCCTTTGAGGAAATTGGCGAGCGTCCGGACTATGAAGGCAAATCTCTCTCAGACGTTTTAGCGGTCCTCTAAATACCAAACTTCAACTAATTTGGCGCTTGATCGCCAGCCCCAGCCCTACCGAAACAAAAGTAACGATGGGGCATTCACATTAATATGCGCCAGCGTGTCGCCCTTGGCAGCCAAGCCTGCTCAGTTGCTGGGTTGACGGATTCAAAGCAATTTACGGGAGTTCCATGGCATCGATTCAAGACGAGGGCATCCTGATCGCCCAGCGCACACAAGGCAAGCAAAGCATTCAGTGCTTTTTGCGCCCCGACAAAGCCAACCGCCATGGCCTGATTACCGGTGCCACCGGCACCGGCAAGACCATCACCTTGCAAACGCTGGCCGAAGGTTTTTCCAACCTGGGTGTGCCGGTGTTTCTGGCCGACATCAAGGGTGATTTGACCGGCTTGTCCCAGGCTGGCACCCCGGGCGACAAGCTGGCCAAAATCATCAAGGAGCGCGGCTTGCCCACACCCGCCTTCAGCGCTTTCCCCACCACCTTGTGGGACGTGTTTGGTGAGCAGGGTCACCCGGTTCGCGCCACCGTCAGCGACCTTGGGCCTTTGCTGTTGTCGCGCATGCTCAACCTCAACGACACCCAGTCTGGCGTCTTGCAACTGGTGTTCAAAATTGCCGATGACGACGGCCTGATGCTGTTGGACATGAAGGACCTGCGCGCCATGTGCCAGCACGTGGGTGACAACACATCCACTTACACCACTGAGTACGGCAATATCAGCGCCGCAAGCATAGGCGCCATCCAGCGCGGCCTGATGCAAATCGAGAGCCAGGGCGGCGACCAGTTCTTTGGCGAGCCCATGCTCAATATTGCCGATTTCATGCAGACCGACACCAGCTCCGGCACCACGCCAAACGGCGGGGGCAAAGGCGTGATCAACGTGCTGGCGGCGGACAAGCTCATGAACTCGCCGCGCCTGTACGCCACCTTCTTGCTGTGGATGCTCAGCGAGCTGTTTGAGACATTGCCCGAGGTGGGCGACCTCGATAAACCAAAGCTGGTGTTCTTTTTTGACGAAGCCCATTTGCTCTTCAAGGACGCGCCCAAGGTGCTGATTGAGCGCATTGAGCTGGTGGTGCGCCTAGTGCGCTCCAAGGGCGTGGGTGTGTTTTTTGTTACGCAAAACCCGCTGGACATCCCCGACACGGTGTTGGCGCAACTGGGCAACCGGGTGCAACACGCCCTGCGCGCCTTCACACCCCGCGACCAAAAGGCCGTCAGGGCGGCGGCAGAGACCATGCGCGCCAATCCGGGGCTGGATGTCGCCACTGCGATTACCGAACTGGGCGTGGGCGAAGCGCTGGTCAGCGTGCTGGATGAAAAAGGCCGCCCCACCCCGACCGAGCGCGTGTACGTGCTGCCGCCCGACAGCCAGATTGGCCCTATCTCGGCTGCGCAGCGCAAGGTGCTGCTGGAGCAATCCATCGTGGCTGGGGTGTATGAGCAAGTGCTTGATCGTGCATCCGCCTTTGAAGCGCTCAAGGGCCCCGCGCGCAGTCGCATGGCAGGCGCCGATGCCCAAGAGGGTGCGAGCGCAACCGATGGTCGGGCCAATCATGGCGCGCCATCAACCGAGTCAAAGGCAGTCCCCGAACGCGGCCTGCTCGACGGCTTGGGCGACCTGCTGGGCGGCGGCACCCGCAGAACGCGCGCCAGCGTGGGCGAGCAGCTCCTCAAAAGCGCGGCCAGTTCCATAGGTCGGGAAGTAGGCCGCCAGATTATTCGAGGCGTGCTGGGCGGCATATTTGGCGGGTCGCGCCGGTAGCAGGGCCGCTACCAATCCTCCTTTACCGCCATCACCGCATCCTGCCCGGCGGCGCTGCGCCCTGATACCCAGGCGGTGGCCGTGCCGGCCGCTACCACCGCGCCGGCCAGGGCCAGCAGACGCAGCCAGGGCACCGACAGATCCATGGTCCAGTGAAAGCTTTGCGGGTTGACCACAAACACCAGCACCGCCGCCACCGCCAGCCCCAACGCCGTGCCCGCTAGGGCGCCAAGCAAGGTCCAGGCAGCGCCCTCTAGGGCCAAAAGGCGCAGCACTTGCGCACGGGTCAGGCCCAGGTGCACCAGCAGGCCAAACTCTTTGCGCCGCGCCAGCACCTGCGCGCTAAAGCTGGCCGCCACGCCAAACAGTCCAATGCCAATAGCCACCGCCTGCAGCCAGTAGGTCACAGCAAAGCTACGGTCAAAGATTTGCAGCGTTCGCTGGCGAATCTCGCCCGCCGAGCCAAAGTCCAGCAGGGCGCTTGCGCGAGCGCTGTCTGACGCTGCGCCCGGCGCATCACCCGCCTTGTCGCCCAGGCTGTCGGCCAGCGCGCGCAGTTGCGTGGTAACCGCCGCTTCGTCTGCGCCGGGGTTTAACCACAAAGACAGGTCATTGGTGCGGCGGTCGTCGCTCAGCATGCCAAAGTCTGCGCTGTCGATTACCACGGTGCCAAATTGGCGCGCATAGTCGCGCCACACACCGGCCACAAAAAACCGGGTGCGCTGCGCTGCGTCAGGCTGCGCAAGGGCTTGCGGTGCCGAAAAAGCTTGCTGGGACGATTCAGATGGCGCAGCACCCTGGCGCGCCAGGCTTTCAAGGGCTGCACCCAAGGGCTCAAAGTCTTGCCCCAAGCGGGCGCTGTACAGGTCCACCATCGCCTCACTCACAAAAATGCCCACGCGCCCCGGCGGCACGGGCAGGGCGTTGCCCACCAGCGGCAGGCCGGTGGTTTCCGCTGCCTCGGGCGCGCTGGTAGCGTAGCCCTGCGCGGCGCGGAGCGGTCTCACCAGCAGCGCCACGGCGGGCTTGGCTGGGTCCAAGGCGAGCGCGATGGTGCGTTGCGCCGCCACGCGCGCCACGCCGGGCAATTGCGTGGCCTCTTGCACAAAGCGCGGGTCAAAAAACGCGGTCTCGCTGCTACTGGCGCTGCCTGCGGTGCGCACATACAGCGCCGCTGGCAGCACGGCGTCCAGCCACTGGGTGACCGACTGGCGAAAGCTGGCCACCATCACCGTGAGTGCCACCGCCAGGCTCAGCGACGCCACCACGCCGCTGACCGCAATGGCCGCGCCGTGCGGCACGCGGCGCGCGCGCTCCACGGCCAGCAAGGGCAGGGGGCGGCGCGCTACCCAGGGCGCCACCAGCTTGAGCAGCAAAGACACCAGCCACGGCAAAGTGCCAATGCCGCCCAGCAACAAGAGCGCCACGCTGACATAGGCGGCCAGCGGCACACCCGCTACCGGCGGCAGGGCGGCCAAGACGGCAGCGGCGAGCAGCAACAACAAACCCCGGCGCGCGTGGCTGTCGCCGTCTGTGCTGGCGCCCAGGCCTTTGAGGGTTTGCGCGGGGGGCAGGCTTGCTGCCATGCGCGCGGGCAAAAAAGCGCCCAGTAGTGCAGCGGCCACGCCGAGCGCGCCAAACACCAGCGCCGCGCCCGCACTCCATTGCAGCGCAGGCGTGTCGCCTGGAAAATAGCCGCCACCCAAGTCGCCACCCAGCAACCGTAGCGCTACCGCCGCCAGACCGGTGCCCAAGGCCAGGCCCAGCACGCTGCCTAGCAGGCCCAGCCCCAGGGCTTCTAGTAGCACCAGTGCCATGCGGTGGCTGCGCTGCAGGCCCAGCACGTCGAGCAGCGCAAACTGCTGCGCGCGCCGCGTCACGCTCAGCGCCAGCACCGAAAACACCAAAAACCCCCCGGTAAAAAGCGCCACCAGCGCCAGCACCGTCAGGTTGACCCGGTAGGCGCGCGACACATTGCCCATGCGCGAGAGCGCGTCGCCCGGCGCCTGCAGCACAGCGCCTGCGGGCCAGTCGCTTTGTGCTTGCAGCGTTTGGGCAAAGGTCTCGCGGTCCACGCCCGGGCGCAAGCGCAGGTCCACACGGCTGAGCTGTCCCTGTGCACCAAAGGCGGCTTGTGCGGCCGCCACGTCCATCACCGCCAGGGGCGCGCCGCTGGCCGCCACCGTGCCAGCCACGCGCAAGCGCTGCCAGCGCATGCCGTGTTGCACCTCTAGCCGGTCGCTGCCGGAGTGCAAAAGTGCGGCGCGTGCGCTAGCGTTTAAAAACACGGCGCCGGGGGCGAACACATCCAGCCGGTCGGTGCCCGCGCCGGGCAGGGGCAGCAGGTCGGGCGCTATGGTCGCGATTTGCAGCGCATCGACGCCGAGTAGGCGCAAAGCCACTTTGCGCTCCACGCTGGGTGCGTCGGAGTTGGCGTCGGCGCTGGGGCTGGCGCGGTGGGTGGCAGTTTGTGGTGGCGCGGCGCTTGCCGACCTTGGAGTGCCGGACGCCAAGGCGTAGCTATTGACCTCCAAAACCGGCGAGGCCCAGGCCACAGCGGAGTGGTGGCTCAGCCGCCCGTACAAGGCCTCAGAAATGCGCGCGCCGCTGGTGTTGCTCGCTGTTAAGTCGGCCTGGCCCGAGACCGAGCGCACCGCCTGCGCAAATTCGTCCAGTGCCGAGGCGTTGATCACATGCACTGCAAAGGCCAGCGCCACGCCTAGCATCACCGACACCACGGCGGCAGCATTGCGCCAGGGGTGCTGGCGCAGCTCTTGCCAGGAGAAGCTGGTAATCAGGGGCCAAAGAGGGTTTTGCATAGGGGAGATTGTGCGTGGCTTACCCTCAGGCGCGTGGTCGCTGCGACTATCATCTGGCTTCCACCGGGGGTGTCTGGCGCAGGCCAAACTGAGAAATACCCCATGAACCTGATCTGGGTCATGCCAGCGTAGGAAGCGTGATGGGGAAAATACCTTGAGTTCTGCGGGTTTTTTTCGTTTCATGCATCCGTCCCGGATTGTTTTGAAACGTAAAGGAGTACCTCCATGAACCACGGCATTTTTTCTTTGTCCCGCCGCCGCGCCAGCGTGCTGCTGGTGGTGGTGTCCACCCTGGGAGTTTCAGCCTCGCCTGCAGTGTTTGCCGCAGGCGCCGCGCCTGAATTGCGCCTGCTCACTCACAGCGCGTTTGCGTTGCCCAAGCCGCTCTTGGACCAGTTTCAAAAAGACGCAGGCGTCAAGCTGCGCATCACCAAGGCGGGCGACGCCGGTGAAATGCTCAACAAGCTCATCCTGACCCGCAAAGCGCCCATTGCTGACGTGGTGTTTGGCATTGACAACACGCTAGCCGCCAAAGCGCTGGCCGCCGATGTGCTGGACGCCTATACCGGCGCCGCCACCCAGCGCCCTGGCGCCGTGGCATTGCCCGCGCCCCTGGTGCCGATGGACTATGGCTATGTGACGCTCAACTACGACAAAGCCTGGTTCAACAAACGCGCTGTGGCCTTGCCCAAGACGCTGGAAGACCTGGCCCAACCTGCTGTCGCCAAACTGCTGGTGGTGCAAAACCCGGCCACATCGAGCACTGGGTACGCCTTTTTGCTCGCCACCATTGGCGCCATGGGCGAAGAAAAAGCCTTTGACTGGTGGGCCCGCATGCGCAAAGGCGGCGTGAAAGTGGCCAAAGGCTGGAGCGAGTCCTACTACGCCAACTTTTCTCACACCCCAGGCGGCACCTACCCGCTGACCGTGAGCTACGCCAGCAGCCCGGCGGCCGAGGTGTTTTACAGCAAGACCAAACTCACCGAGCCACCCACTGGCAGCTTGAGCGTGCCCGGTGCGGTGTTTCGCCAGGTCGAAGGCGTGGCCCTGGTCAAGGGCGGCAAGGCGCGCGCTGCGGCCGAGAAGTTCATCGAATTCATGCGTTCGCCCGAGGTGCAAAAGCAAATGCAAACCGAGATGTGGATGTACCCGATTGACGCGGAGGTGGCCCGCGCCGAGGTGATGCAGTTTGCCCCCGAGCCCGCCATTTTCGACACCCCTAGCGACCAAGACATCGCCGACAAGGGCACTGCCTGGGTGGCGCGGTGGACCAAGGTGGTGCTGAAGTAACTGGCCGAGGGTTAGGCCCGGCACGGCCAGTCATTTCCCTTAATCTGGCCGTTCCCTGCGCCCACTGAACTACAAACACGTTGCCAAACGCCTCCCGCCCCACTTTTTCGCGCTCGCCGCACGGGTTGGCCTTGGCGCCGCTGGCGTTTTTGCTTGTGATGCTGGTGGCGCCCGTGCTTCGGTTGATGGGCGAAGCGCTTTCCGGCGACGCCGGGTCGGCGCTGGGTACGGCAGCGGATGGCTTGGGTGGCAGCGCCTGGTTGCAACCCTGGCTGGATCCGTATCTGCGCTGGCGCCTGCTGTGGTCGGCGCTGCAGGCGGCGCTGACCTGCGGCGTGGTGCTGCTGCTGGGCGTGCCGGTGGCCTGGGTGCTGGCGCGCTATGAGTTTGTCGGGCGGCGCTGGGTGCTGCGCGCGCTGATGCTGCCCTTTGTCGTGCCCACGCTGGTGGCCGCTATTGGGGTGCTGGCGCTGTGGGGGCCGCAGGGTCTGTGGGCGCAGGCGGGCGGGGCACCCCTGCAAGACACACCGTTCTTATTGCTGTACGGGAATGTGTTTTTTAACCTCTGCGTGCTGGTGCGCAGCGCCATCGACGCGTTGGAGCAGGTTAGCGCTGCGCGCCTGGCGGCCGCCCGCACTCTGGGCGCCACGCCCTGGCGCGCGTTTTGGCGCATTGAGTGGCCTGCCATCTTGCCTTGGCTGATGTCGGCCCTTTGCCTGGTGTTTTTGTTTTGCTTTGCCGGTTTTGGTATGGCGCTGGTGCTGGGCGGCCAGGAGTACGCCACGGTAGAGGTCGAGATTTACACCTTAGTGGCCTATGAGCTGCAACTGGGTGCTGCCAGCGTGCTGGCCTTGTGGACGCTGTCCATTACTGGCGCCTGCGCCTTGTTCTACTCCATCTTGGAGCGCGGCCTGGCCACGCCGTTGCGCTCCGACCGCATTGCGCGGCGCGTGCCGCGCGGCACGGCGCAATGGCTGGCGGTGGCAGGCGCACTGGCCGTGCTGCTGCTGTTTTGCCTGGCGCCGATTGCGGCCATCGTGCTGCGAGCGGCTGTGGCCGGTGGCCAAAGCTGGGCCGTGCTGTGGGAGCCTGAGACACTACAGGCGCTGGTTAACACGCTGCGCTTCTCGGGTGCGGCGCTGCTGCTGGCTACTGCGTTGGGCTTATGCCACGCGCTGGCAACACACCACTGGGCTGCCTTGCGCGCGCTGGCGTTTTTGCCACTGGTGGTGTCACCCGTGCTGGTGGCCTTTGGGCTCTTGTTGCTTTACCCCGGCTGGACGGCCAGCGTGCCGCTGCTGATTGCCGCCTATGCGCTCTTGGCCTATCCCTTTGTCGCCAAGTCGGTGGCCTCGGGCCTGGACGGCTTGCCTGCCAATCTGCAAGCGGCAGCCCGCTCTCTGGGCGCTTCCCCGTGGCGAGCGTTTTGGCGCGTTACCTGGCCGCTGCTACTGCCCGCGCTGCGCCGGGGCATGGCGTTTGCGGCGGCCACTGCCGTTGGTGAGTTTGCCGTGACCTTGTTTTTAAGCCGCCCCGAGTGGGCCACGCTCAGCACCCTGATATACCAGCACCTAAGCCGCCCGGGCGCTGCCAACCTGGACGCGGCGCTGGTACTGGCCTGTGCCCTGATGGCGCTGGCGCTGGCGCTGTTTTTGCTGATCGAGTGGCCCGGCACAGACCCAGCCGATCCCGAGGAGCACCATGCTTGAGTTGCAAGCCATTACCAAACACTGGCGCGCGCCCGGCGGCGCCGTCCGCGTGCTGCTCAAGGACCTGAACTTACAGTTGCCGCAAGGCCAAACCGCCTCACTGCTGGGTCCCTCGGGCAGTGGCAAAAGCACCTTGCTCAAAATCATTGCCGGGCTGGAGGCGCCAGACGCCGGGCGGGTGCTGTTTGATGGGCAAGACATCACCGCCTTGCCGCCCGAGCAGCGTAAATTTGCTTTGATGTTCCAAGACTTTGCTCTGTTTCCGCACCTGGATGTGCAAGACAACGTGGCCTTTGGCCTCGTGGAGCAAGGCCAGCGCCGCGCACTGGCGCGCGCCCAGGCGGTAGCCATGCTGCAGCGCTTTGGCCTGGGCGCGCACACGCGGGCCAAGGTGTGGCAACTCTCGGGCGGGGAGCAGCAGCGCGTGGCGCTGGCCCGCGCGCTCATTACCGCACCTCGACTCTTGTTGCTAGACGAACCTTTTTCGGCGCTGGACGCCGACTTGCGCCACAGCCTGCGCGCCGAGTTTTTGGCGCGCATTACGGCCTCTGGCATGGCGGTGGTGTGGGTCACGCACGATGAGGTCGAGGCCCGCTCGGTCGGGCAGCAGGGGTTTCGGCTGGTGGGCGGGGGGCTGGTGCGGGAGTGGTAGGCGCGGACCGCTTGGGTTGCGGGCGACCGCAAACGGGCCGCGACGCAGCAGTTTCGGTTTAACCCCGCAGCCTCGGCACCAAAATCGTCGGCAGCGCCTCGGGCAGCATGGCGGGGTAGTCCCTGCTGAAGTGCAAGCCCCGGCTTTCGTGGCGCGCGCGGGCGCTTTGCACGATCAGGTCGGCCACTTGCACCAGGTTGCGCAGTTCCAGCAGGTCGCGGCTGACGTGGAAGTTGGCGTAAAACTCCTGAATCTCGTCTTGCAGCAGCGCAATGCGGTGGGCGGCACGCTCC
>Ga0214921_10009948_pt1 | contig 11874 bp, 12 predicted proteins | sample LL1505_MetaG_FD_177992 | JGI IMG/M metagenome (GOLD analysis project Ga0214921, IMG submission 177992) | Freshwater microbial communities from Lake Lanier, Atlanta, Georgia, United States - LL-1505 | ecosystem: Environmental > Aquatic > Freshwater > Lake | place: USA: Georgia | collected...
TTCATAGTCTTGCGTAACTTCAGGGGTCCCTGGAACAAGAGGGCTTGCCCATTCAATTATATTACCAATAAAATAGTAATAATTAGCTCTTCGCGATAAGAATTCATTATAAACACTATCCACCAATGAACGATGGATAGTATCTTTTAAGAGAAAAGACATGTTATGCTACTGTAACGTTCCAAGTAATAACCACCGTATCCCCAGAAGCCTTAGTAACAACCCCAAATACAGTTCTGCACAGCATGTTTCCAGAAGAAGAAGCGTTTAAAATACCTGCCTCGGTCAATGCCCCTGTACCTGTTCCTGCAGGAAACGTTGCAACATAGGTAACTGTATTAGAAGCTCTAGTTGTAGAGTCAAGTGCCACCCTACCTAACTCACCGCCTAAAGCAGTCTGAGAAGTTGTAGCAGCAGTATTTGATGAACCAACAGCCATATGACTCATAATTGCAGTGGTGTTACCAACCATTCTTGATGCAATGGTATCTTTACCAACTGCAACAACTAGGTTATTAACTTTTCTGTAATCTTTTTGCTTACCGGTTTCGTCTAAAAGAATAACTTCTAAGTTACCCTTGACATTTATCGATTCTGTGAACATGTTTTATTCCTCTAATAAGTTCTATGTTATATTTATACAAGCCATATTGTATGTTAACTAAACGAAATTGCTGTCGTTGGCGGCGCGTTTTCAGTGTATGATTCTAAGAAATAAGCTAAAGCTCCTGATGCATCCGTGTAGTCTGGTAAATTGCCGGGATTAATATCAGTTGCTTCAATACTATCGGTGTTAACTAAATTAAAAGAAAGGTTAGTATTATCCCCAGGTATAATATCATCTAAAAAAGTTTTAATAACACTGATAGAAATTACATCTGAAATTGTAGTTTCATCAGATAATGGTTTGGTTAAAGTGTATACTGTATTTTCAGTTGTACTGACATTATCTGCATCTACGGTTTTTCTTACCAACTTGGCAACTGATTCTAATGTAGAGAAGGTGTCAAATAGATCTGCGTAAACATTTTGTTTAGATACAACACTGACGTTTGCCGATAAATTAGCTGTTGCAGACAATACCCTATTAACAAATAAATTAGTTCCAGCTTGATGAACTAACTTTTTAACAATATTATAAAATGTACTGATATCTAATTCAGATAGAATTTGATATGCAAATGGTTGATACAACTTGCTATCTTGAACACGAACATCTGGTTCAGAAACAAACCCTTGTGTTGAGGTGTATTCCCCTGGATATCTAGCTATAGCCCCTAATGTAAAGGTTAGACTTGCATCACTAGGATTCTCTACACCGGTAGAAGTTACTGAGGTTAAAATTTGAGACGTAGAGGTACTTGAAACTAAGGCTGTACCTGTATAAGCAAATGGGGTAACATAGTCTTCTAAGAAGTATCTATCGGGGTCAGATATAGAATGTATTTTTACGGCAGAAAAAGATTCAGAAAAACCGCCACCTTTGGTTTGAAAATATTTAACCTTTTTGGTAACACCTAAAGAATTTGATAGTAAAATACTAAGATCTTCAGTAAAATTATACCCGTAATTTAAAAGTGTTAATATTTCAATTGATCCAGTTGAGTTTACTCTGGCAATCCTAACTAAAGTATCAACACCACTTCCGACTGTTACATTAAAAATTTGACCTACTCTAAACCCTGTACCCCCAGAGGTTATTGTAACGTTTGTTGTAGTTGGTTTAATAGTACCTGTAAACAAGGTACCGGCTGTACTTGTTACAGAAATTTCTTCATTAACTTCAAACGGCACCGGGAAAGCACTGTGATAGAATATTTCGTATAAATTGCCGCTGAGACTTTTAACTCTAACAATTTCAGCGGTATATTTAATATTATTTTTAGATAGTGTTAAGAACCTATCTTTTATATCTGCTGCACTTCCAAAGGTAAGAAGAACCCGAATAGAAGTTCTAAGACTCCATTGGCCATCAGATGGTCTTAATACAAAGTCATAAGGGTGACTGGTTTGAGCTACCGTATCATAAAGAACTTTAAACAAAGTTTCAATAGATAATGTACTGCCTTTGGCAGCATAAAGACCTTTAATTTTTTTAATTAAAAGTGGTTTATCTACCAACAAACTTACAGGTAGGTCTTTAGCGTAGTTGGTTAAAAAATAGTTAACAAACGCATCAGTTGTTTGATCTATATCACTGTACTGTCTTGCATTTTGAACAAGCTCTAAAGCACCCTGATCTTGCTCAAGAAACTTATAGTAGTACTCTAAAAATGCAACGAAGGTGGTATAATCAGACCTGATAAACTCAGGTAGCTGACTATTAACAAGCTCCGATACTTTTTCTTTAATTCTTGTAGTGGCCATGTTATACCGATGGAGTCACATTTATTGTGGTACCTGCCAGCAAACCACCAATTTTATTAATGGTAGTATCATCCTGTACTAATATTTCGCTTCTTGAAACAGATAAATTATAACTAGCTTCTTGAATAGAACCAGTAATTCTAATATCTGTCACTCCGGCTGGAATACCAGTAGGTGTAATACCTGATATACTAATTACTCCAGTACCGTAATTAATAGTACCAACATTAGTTGCAACAATTGAACTATTTACAACATTTACAAGTCTCAGTACCCCCGACCCTGTATCACTAGATGGTGTATCATTAGGTAGGTCTGTAATCTTTACAAGTGTAGAAACTCCGCCTACAGATACATAAAAGTAACTTGAAAGAATAGAACCTGGTTTTAACGGGTTTCTATATTTAATTGCAGTATCACCGGTAAATAAGTTAGTAGTATTTAATGTAGGTATGATCCGTCTTTGCAACTTAAGGTTAACCAGTGCACTAGTAATAGAAGAGTTTTTAGCTAAAATTGCATTCGTTAATGCAGAGTAAATAAAATCTTTATTAAATTTTTGTAAGTTAGTAGAGAAGTAATCCGTAACAGCTGTATTAATCTGAGTCTTAATTTGATCAGATGACAAGGTTGTAATAGAAGAATTATAAACGATATCAGCAGTTATGTTAACATAAAAATACGTTGGATCAATAAACTCAGGTATAATTGTAATACCTTGTTTAGATTTTAAAATGTTAGTTTTAATGTTATTTTTAGTAGCATCTGATATAGTAAAACCAGAATAAGGCTTTAAAGAAATTAATACTTTACCATAGTAAGGAGGATCATTATCTTCACCGCCCCAAACAGATACTGATTCTGCACCTGCATAATTTGCAAGTATCAGAGCCTCATAATCGGTTGCTGTTACCGCTCTATTCTTAGATGCATTTACCCGAGGTGCATTAAACTTAATAGATGTAATACTTTCCGAGTTTGCGCCGCCAGTAGAGTTACTGTTAACAGTGATAGCAATTGAGCTTGAACCACCAATGGTAGTACCGGCAGTAAATGATTGTGAAACAGTACTAGATACATTAACTGCTGAACCTGTTGCAACCAAGTATTGAATAGTAATAATATTACCAGCAGATAGACTCTTACCAATTATACCATCACCAAAATAAATTTGATATTTACCCTGAGGATTTTGTTCAAGATAATATACTTTAGATGTACCACTTAAGCCAGTAATATCTGTCGATAGGGTATAGGTACTTGTAGTTGTATCAGATGAAGATGTTTGTACACTGACTTTAATGGTAGTAGTATCTACGGCCTCGTTTGGAATTTCATATTTGGCAGCAGGCGTGATATCGGATACAACATAGCTATAACTTAACAACGTACCTTCTGTAACATTAACCCCACTAAACGTATACGTTGAACCTACCCTTAAGGCTGTCTTAGCCTCAGTGGTGAGGAAAGTATAAGATATTCCATCTACAGTAGAGGTAAAGGGGGTATACCTATCCATGGTCAAAGATGCAGGCAAGTTAGATGGATTGGTAACTACTATATCTAAGTTAGCAACCGCACCTCTGGCTGATACCGGAGTATAACCCAGATGCTTGGCAATAGAAACTGCGGAAGATCTCTTAACTGCTGAATCCAAGAACATCTCATTTACCACCATATTAGCCAAATAAGCATTATAGTGAGTATTGTAAGCAAGAACGTCTAGTAGAGTAGATAGACCTGAGCCTTCAAAATCGTAATCAGTAAATTCTGTTTGAGCGTGTAAAAACGTTTTTAAATTAGTCTTGATTTGATCAAAGTCAAGCTCTGCTATTCTTAGGTTAGACATTATCTTACTCTTGTTATTAGTGTTGTTAAAGTAATAGGTCTATCAGAGTTATTAAGTCTAAAGATAATATCACATACAATTTCATTATTGTCTGCTTTTTCGCGTATTTTAACTTCTAACACTGTTGCTCTTGGCTCAAACTTATTAATAGTATCTAAAATAGATCTCTTCATAACCTGTGCAGTCACAGGATTAAAGTTTTCAAATAAAAGACCATGAATTTGACATCCAATTTCAGGATGGAAGGGACGTTCGTAGTTTCTCGTAGATATTAAATTTCTAAGAGATTGCTTAACAGCTTCTTCATCGTTCTTTCTTAACACATCTCCGGTGACCGGATGAGAAGAAAAAAGAAGATTAAAGTCTGAATATTGTCTGGTATTTCTGGTAGCCATGTTTATATTTATATTAGCCAGCGAACACGTCTGAGCTTCCTTGAGTGATACTATCGTTTCTAGTGTCTTTATCGCCTATTCTACAAACACCTTTACCGTTTGCAAAAACTTTAGAACTCCCACCTACCATTGTATCTAAGCGGGTGTCTCTATCTCCAATTCGAACAACACCAAGCCCGTTTGCAAAAACGGTAGAACTACCATTATTCTTAGTGTCATTTCTGGTGTCTTTATCACCAATTCTTGCAACCCCGGCCATTATGCTAACTGAGTCAGGCCCTGGGAATGGGTCTTATGATTGAAGAATGTTAATACCTGACTTCTATTCTTAACTGAATAAGATACATGAATCCAGGGATTATTAGTATAGTTACAGTACTCTAAAATTAACTGATCGTACTTAAGTACTTTAGCGAGTTTACTCGCAATATCATAATAATCTTTTTTACTTATACCTTTAAACTGAATATCAACACCTTGACCTAATGGGTGTTGAGACGTCTTAGCATTAGAGGCATTTCCAGGGTCTCTAAATGCAGAGGTTACAAACATATTAGGATATATCTTTTTTACAGGTTCTAAAACATTAAGTGCTACGGCCTGTAAGTTATAAACAATCTCACCATAAGTTGCACCTGCATGTGCACGAATTGGGTCACGTGTAACACCTGCCTTACTTGATAACATTTCTACAGTAAAGTTAGGTGACAGGTTATAATTACCTGGTAACAGGGTTACAGTTTTTAACTTAACATCTGGTTCTACGAAGTTCTGTTGCTCAGACTCAACTATCTTATTATCTACAGCTGCAGGAGGAGCACTTAGATCTGCAGCATTAGCAAACCCCTCACTAATAATTAAATTCTTTTGTTGATTATAATCATCGGTAGTTTGAGTCTCTTCTTCAAGGGCAATTGAGCGATTATCAGCTAATGATAGAACCAAAGGGTCATTCTTATCATTATCAGTTATATCCTTGCGTCCGGCAATCACACCAATATTGGAAGAACCAGCTATAACGCTTTCTTGAGATTCAGAAGCAGCCCCGGCATTACCTGATTGCAAATGTGTCTGACTACCATCAAGATTAATATTATTACTTGCTAGCAAATTAATGGCTGCACCAGAATCAATATTAGTATTATTACCGGCTTTTATATTAATTGCTCCTGCTGCTTGGGTATAAACAGTATCAGAAACAAAATCATAGAGATTGGTTGCTTGGACTTTAATATCAGCATTACTACGCATATGCATATTTTCTTTTGAGTGCATATTAAAAGTAGTAGCTTTTTGATTCATTGTATAATAGGCTTCAATATTAACATTACCACTTGTTATATTAAATTCTTCTACTGCTGAGAGATTAAATGTACCACCTGCTTGTGCAGTTATATCGTTGTGACAAGTAATGTTGGTATCGCCCTCTACTTCGATATTCGCGTCATTACCAACAAAGATATTACAAGCACCGTTAACAGAAATGTCTGCACGACCTGCAATAGATATTTTTCCGTTCCTATCAATAATTTCATATGAAGATCCTTTTGTTCTTTTTACTACTGATCCATTAGAATCAATCTCGATGTAGGTACCAGAGGTATGGTAAATATGTAAGCGCTCTGAACCAGGGGTATCATCTACCTCTATAATGTGCCCAGATTCAGTTTGAGTTACTTTATTGTAAGGGTATGCACCACGGAAAGCTGATTCGGGTTCATCCCAGGCCTCTCCCCCGGGTAACTTTGCACCCTTCATTCGGTTTTTATTTTTTTCGGTAACTACGGTACCTCTTGCATCACCCTGTGCAAGCTTATTTGTTTCTGAAATACCAGCATATTCTTTAGTAGGGTAGTTAGCATTAGGATCAGTGAATCCTTTATCTAATACTTCTAACTTCTCTTTGTTCTCAGTTGAGTTAATATCAAACTTTTTAGCTTCTTCAAGAGCAGAGTTAGCTGTAGATGAGGCAAATATTTCATCAGTTTTTGCTAATGCGTCTGCAGGTGATAAAGTACTGTATAGGGTTTCAATATTATTAGTAGTAGTTTTAGGTTTTTGACCTCTACCAAATATTGAGTCTGCAAACCCACTTACTGCGGTAGTAATTGTCTTACCTACAGCAGGGGTAATACCTTGTACAAGACTTGCTGCTAATGCATCAAAATTAATAATACCTAGCTTGTCAGTTGGTAAAGAAGTCTTAATTGAGATTGTAATTTAGTTACAAGCTTGTCCGTTGTTTGTGCAAGTAACTGCTGTTGAATAATACCGTCAATATTATTACTAATTGTTGTAGGGCTATTATTACTATTGGTAATATCAACTGGGTTAATAGGACCAATAATGTTTTGTGGAATATTATTCAGCTGTTTATTTGAAGCTTGCGTGACTTGTTTAACAATGTCAACGGCCCCAACCTCTGCAACCCTTGAAATTACAGATCTTAAAATTGGATTAGGTATGTTAAGGTTGAGGGCAATAATCTTGTTAAAGATATTGTTCTCTAAAACACCCTGTATTTGTTTTGTAATTAACGGATCCATTATTTTATTAAATTTAGTAAAGCTGTTTTTTCTGACTGGTAGCGGGACTTTACACCTGCGCGAATAGAATCGGAACTTGATTTAAACAAAGTATTAACATTATTAATTTTCCACTCACTAACCAATGTAACAATATCTTTGTCTGTCAAAGTACTCTTATCTCTTAATGCCTCGGTAAATGCTTTGACATTAGCAGGACCGAACTGAACAGCACCAGACCAAATTAAATCTTGAACAGCTGGACCGTACTTTGTCATGTCTAGGCCTTGGCGTTGTAGGTTAGCCATTGCAACATCATAATATTTTTTCTTAACATATTCATGTTGTTCGTTTTTAAAATCAGCTTTGTATGTCGTAGCAATTTCAGTCCATTTAGCATCAAAAGCTGAAGTACCTGGCTCTAAGTTTGTAAATTTATCTTTAAACTTTGAATTATTTAAAAACTGAATAACAGGTGAATTTTTGGATGAAGGTCTTGCTTTACCTGTTGACATAACTGCCGGCAGGTAAGATGCAAGTTGATAGGTACCGTAAGATGCACCACCTAGGTCACCACCTGCTGCTCCATTATATGAATTAATTGTACCAGGACCTTTACCACCAGATTCATATTTTTCAGACGTTTGTCCTAGCTCCCAACCTTCGACAGAGGGGGTACCAGCTCTAACTGGCTCACCTTGACCGTCTACGACCACGTTACCCGAACCGTCTTTAAGTACCCCGTCACTTGGGTTAGATACCTGGGGTCTATCTTCTTGAACTTTAAATGCTTTCTTAGCTGCTTTAGTAGCAATTGTACCAAAGATAGCAGGTTGTTGCATATCTTCACCATCTAAGAAGAAACCAATAACCCAGGTACCTTCAACTGGACCTAATGGTGAAGAACCAATACCGGAGATTGCAGCTGAAGTGATTGGCTGTATAGGAGTTGCCCAGGGGAGATCTTTTGTAGGTAATATTACTTTACTGTCTGTATGATATCCAAAGATACGTACTCTACATCTACCCATCTTTTCAGGGTCCATGCGGTCTTCTACAACCCCAATCCACCAATTGAACCCGTCTTTATTAAAAATTCTTTGCATAATTAAGCCTTAAGGTCACTTTCTTTATCTACATATAGAGAGTCTTTAATTACTTCCATAGTCATTGTATGTTCATTTTTATTTACTTTATGATGTATAGCAGTAATAATATAGTAACCAGAATATAATTTATCTTGAGCAGTTGAACCGGTATCACTTTCTTCTTTAGCACCTAAAGAAGGGTACTCAAAGTAAATAATTCTACCAACCTCTGCATCTGTTCTACCTGGTACGGTCATGTTCATTTTGATGTTAGTAAGTTCTAACATACTGGATAGTCTGTTACCGTGAATTTCACCCATTTTTTCATTAATATTGTCTTGGTAATTATCAAACAACTTTGGATTTTTTGGATAAAAACTTATATTAGTTGCAAAGTTTTTAAAAGTATCTCTGTTAAATACAGGCTTTGCCTCTGTACCTTTACCTGAAGAATGGTATTGCTTTTCATATTCTGCTGTATGATCATAATCAATTAACTGATATTCTTTACTAAACACATCTAAGTATATTAATCGATTACCCAAATAACCATTGGTATAGTTTTTAATATAATCAGTTGTTTCAATCATCTCTACATCTTTAGCTAGAAATAATTCTCTTATAACGTTTTGTGAACTTTTATCTTCACGGACGTTGGATGCAGATATTAAATATCTCCCGAGATAGTTTTTATTTTCATGAGCATCCTTAAATAAATTTTCTAATGTTCCGAAATAAAAGTTTTTATTAGACTCAAAGAAAATAAAGTTTTTAGCGACACCGTCTTTAGGTATTGCTTTTGACGCTAACCAATTAATACATTTAAGGGGTGACCAACCTGGGGATATAAACTTAACTTTATTTGACGATTCATTAATAATAATCATCTCAGTTGGCTTAGGATTCTCTTTAATCTCATTATTTGTTTCAGAGATGTTAAAGTTACGAGACGTAGCTAAAAAGTCAGAAAATATCCTACCGGCAACATCTGTTACAGTGCCTTCAAATGGTGCAAACAATGGTAAGTTAACATCAAAAAAGAACTCAACAGATATAAAATGCAATACAAAGTTTTGAGTATTAGTATCTCTTACAATTGTTCTGTCAGATAATTTAAAAACCCTGAATGTCTTTTCAATTACTTCAGAGTCTGAAAATGAAGGTGTTCTTAATTTTATATTTAAAAATTCTTCACCATGAATATTATATTTGTCAATTAAATTTCTACTGTCGGTTAATACTAAATTACCATGAAGATAGTTTTTAAATAAGTCTTCGTAGAGGTTAAGTTCTACAATAAATTCTGATAGGTCTATTACCTCATCACTTGAGTTAATGAGTTTAAGCTGCTCAATTCGTACCTCACCGGCACGTTGAAGACCTTGTTCACCAATCATTATTCACCTAACTTCTTTTTAAAGTCATTTACAACTGCGTCTACGTATGAGGCTTTTAGTATTTTAATTCTACGTTTAGATTCGTTAACTGTATCTTCATAATCACGATTGGATACAGATACGCAACCCGGTACAGTAGAATTAACATGATAACCATTGTTATCTTCGTAATGATGTACAGCATTTACATTAGCGTATTTACCAGCAACATATCTATTGAGGTTATTGGTATCTAACGGCCAATCAAATCTTGGGTCTATAATTTCATTGTAATGAAGTACCAGCCAATGTAGTTCAGGGTTATTATAAAACTTGTCAGCAACTAGCTCTGGTGTCTCACCATCTTTAATGTCGTACTCATCATACAGTCCAAGATTATTCTTTACCTCATCTGATAATACAGCTCGAGATGTTATATTAGTAACAACTTGAACCGTACTTGCATCGTCCAAGGAATAATATGTGTAAGGAAAACTTTTAAAGTACATTAATAACCTTCCTCAATCATATTCTTTGTAATAATTTCCAGCTCGCGGAATGTTAATGACATATTAATCTCTGTTGGTGACCCATCTCTAAATGAAGAGAATTGTTCACCCCCGTAGCTTACGTCCATATGTTCTAAAACACAAGTTGCAAATTTATGAAAGTATCCGTTCTCTTCATCTCCAAAATAATAAGAAATATTAAATTCAGATGGGTATATAAAGAAGAGTTTGCCAGAAGACATTTCTGGATGCATATGAAATTTAAAAGTGTTTATAATATTATAAACTGCATCGGATTCTGCTTTATTTTTAGGGTAAAATTTATACTTAAATGCAAAAGATCTAAAATCAACAGATTCAAAAACTGTTTCTTTAAATGGATTTAATGCTGTACCAGAAGATACCCCCATTGCAGAAGCAACGTCTGCTACACCAAAAGCTCCGGGTAACTTAGCAAGTGATGCACCAAGAGCGGCACCGGTTTCCCCATTTGAATTATCTTTACTATCAAACACACTACCACTTAAAACACCTAATAATGTACCAAGTTCTTTATTAGCATAATTCATACTATATTTAACTGTAGGTGGTCCATCTACGTATAGAGCAATAGCATCAGATATTCTATATGTTGTATCTTTTTTCAATATATCTGATGCAGCCATAGAGGCTCCAACTGCTAGACCAGATACACCACCGGCCACTTTAGAGACTACTTTTGCAGTAGAGCCGGTTTTACCGGCAGCGCTAGCGGCACCACTTACTAGCGATGTAACTGCAACCCCCGCAGCCGTACCCGCTGCTGCATATGTAGCGGTTCTTAAAGCAGGGCTTGCTAATTGGTCTACACTTAGATTTGCAGAATTAGGATTTCGTTTAGCTTCAAACAATACTTTTTTTTCGTTAAACTTAGATTTACCTCTAATGTTAATATTAAAAAGAACGTAATGTTGTAGATTATCTGCAGTCTGTAGGTCAGACGGGTACTGTGTAATGTTTACTTTAAACTTGTTTTTATCAAGTTTTGCACCGGATAATGCAGAAGACTCTTGCTTATATCTATCCAGATATTCTGTTTTTATATCTGCTGCCATGGGGTTTCCATAAATAGTGGATTATATTATATTTATCCCGTTATGTACAAAGCAACTTACAAAGGCCGTTACAGGGTCTCTAACCCGTCCAAGTATAGAGGTGACATTCACGATGTTATCTATAGATCGTCTTGGGAGTTAAAATTTATGAAATGGTGCGATAATAACGCATCGGTACTTGAATGGGGGTCTGAAACTATGATTATACCTTATAAATCTCCTGTAGATAGCAAAGTACATCGTTACTTTGTAGATTTCTATATACGAGTTAAAGATAGACACGGGGCTATTACTAAATATTTAATTGAAATTAAACCAGAAAAATTTACTAAACCACCTACAATCCCACAGCGCCAAACTAAACGTTTTATTGATGAAGTCTTTCAGTACGGTGTTAATCAATCAAAATGGAAAGCAGCTAACGAGTATTGTGTAGATAGAGGTATGAAATTCCTGGTTTTAACAGAAAAAGACCTTGGGTTATAACGGATAAATATAATTAATGGCTACCAGTAATCCTTTTCAAGATATCAGAATGAAAGCAGGCGATGTTGATCGTTCTTTCAATTGGTATCAGATTCAAATTAAGAATCTTAAAAACGTCAGACCTAATAAACTGATGGCAAATCCTCCTGATTTGTCAACTACCATTATGCCTGGTAATATGTATA
>Ga0214921_10009949_pt1 | contig 11874 bp, 19 predicted proteins | sample LL1505_MetaG_FD_177992 | JGI IMG/M metagenome (GOLD analysis project Ga0214921, IMG submission 177992) | Freshwater microbial communities from Lake Lanier, Atlanta, Georgia, United States - LL-1505 | ecosystem: Environmental > Aquatic > Freshwater > Lake | place: USA: Georgia | collected...
ATGATGGTATTGAAGCTTACATTTTCTATAGTGAAGGTGGTATAGGGTTCAGTGGTGAAACCAAAATCTATCGTGATGAAGATGGACACATAATAGTTGATGATAGTGAGTATCCTTATTTGGAAGGCATTTACCTGTTGGACAAGGAATTGTTTTGGAATTCCGAGCTTGAATCTATGATTGATTCAGCTCGTGATGAAATAACATCTGATGATGAAGAAGATGAGGATGATGTGGTTAAAAAGATAGATGAAGTTAAAATAGTAGAATATGTAAACGAGAACTTCAGTTTCGTAACGGATGAAGATAAAGAAACAATTATTAAACAATTTAAAGAAGAATTAAATGACTAAAGAAAGAGTATCAAAGACAACATACCCTGAAAAACAACCTCCTCAGGACGAATGGTTCCGCCAATTTGGTGTGGCAAGTTTCTACAACAAACCAACTCCATACTATGGAGGCAATGTGTTTAACACCCGAGTTTTTCTTGGACGACCACAGAGATCATCCTGGTCGATATTGTTTGGCAAATTTATTAACAATTTAAATATACTATAATGGGTAGGTTAAATAAAACCACGGAAGGAGTATTCGTAAACATCGTAGGGACCTCTAAAGAAAGAAGTACTTACGACCAGTTCATAACAAGGAGTCACGGATCTGATCAGCCAGGTGGATATTGTCTGGCAGATTTTGTAACAGAGTACAGTAACAAAGTTTCTAAACACAAGGTGGACTTTCAACAGTTGTCTGAATTAGAAGTAATCATTATGCAGATTAGAGCCTTAACTAACATGAAAGACACTATCAAACTCTACACTGTAAGAGATACATATGTGTATGGTCGTTGTCCTTTCTTTAGGTCCGACAACGATATCAATGAAGTTAGAGTTCTAATAGACCCAATAGATTTATACTTCCCCGATGGAACTGCAGATCTCGCAATGTTGTCTGGCAATCAATTGTTTATGTTGAGGGCGTATGACAAGGTATCTGCCGTAATGTTAACGGAGATTGTAGAAAATGTTAATAACTATAAAAGAATATATTCCAAATAATTTTGTGATATCATAACTATGTCATAATTTTAAACCCTAAACTTATAAACTATGAACCGTATTACACTTGAGAGTGATGTGATGGTCAGTGACCCTTGCTACTCGGACGAAACTTGGTGTCAAGTAAAACTAAAGGATGTATTACCTGGTGGTTACATAACTACCGTGAGAAAAACTGAGGACCCTAATTGGGGGAACAGGTGTTCTGTATTACTTACAGTCCACGAGGATTATGTGGAGGACACATTATCTTGGAGAAATTACCCTGGTCAAGTTGGAGTGGATTCAGGTCAAGCAGGAATCTTCAGCATGTCTTCTTTCAAGAATGACGACATTGCCTCAAGTATTACAACACCTGATAAGACATATGATGGAAGACCATTTACCTTAGGGTTGAAAGATAGAGATGGTGATGAGTGGTATGAGAAGATGTGCCAGTTCACATTATCCACTGAGTCGTGGGGTATGTATGACACGGGTGTGGTATCATCATCAGGTATTGGTGATGGTGGATACAGATGTCTTGTGGCAAAACACAAGGGAAAGATTGTGGGAATTGCAATAGATTTTGGTATGGAGAGGTTTCCAAATAAATTTTTAAATGAATTAATATGAAACTAACTAATGTGAAACAACAATTGGACAGTCAATTAGTTAAACTATGGGTTCAGGACCAAATCTCCAAGATTAACTACAAGAAACAGATGGGATTAATCTTATACATCTCTGCGGATGCAAAGATTGATATCCTAAGGGACTTCTACGAGACCTTCGATTTGGAGAAAGTAACATTTAACTTAACATATCATGACAAAATTTAAAATGAAGTTGGAGTGGTACATAGACTACTACTTCACCTATTTCCTCTACAACGGGATGAAACACGACAGGTATTTCAGATATATGGAATTGAAGTACGGTGAGGAGTGGTATGAATGGATTGATAAGAAGTTTGAGTCCTGATCCACTGTGAATGTTGTTTGGCAATTCCAAAAATAAGTTGCCATTTATTTTTTATTACCGAATTAATGGTTTATATTTTATAAACAATAATGTTAAATTAAAATTCAGTAAAAATGAAAACAACCAAAACTCGTTCTACCAAGACAACTTATGTTCCTGTATCTAACAATGTATACTTCGACGGTAACAGCTACCGTGTTCGTGTATCTGTAGAAGGAACAAAACACAGTAAGAACTTCTCAAACAAGAGAACAGCGATTACTTACAGAAATACTTTATTATCTGCATAATCTGTAGATCATAAGAACGATAGTAGACCCTCCACTATTGTGGGGGGTTTATTATTTAAAGACGACACTGATCAGGAAGACCGACTCGAATATTGTCTGGCAAGAAACTATTTATATAACATGAAGATTATGGATATTATATCAGAACAAGCAGGGAGTGACCTAAAGAAGGTTGAGCTTACGAACCTTCTACTTAAGATGTCTAATGATTTACGGTACATGAAGAGACTTAAGTTTACCAGTGGTACGGGTTATATTACATATCGTTTCATTTCAAAAAGAGAATTTGAAGTGTTTATCTCATATGATCCTGATCCTGTTAATCCAATCATACCTACAGATTTAATTAAAATAGCTGGGGACGAACTGATCAGCCAAATTTGTTTGGCAAGAAACATGTCCAAGGAAGAATTTCTTGAGTACTACTACGATGTGTTAAAAGATAGAACGGATTTTAGAATCCATATTGAAAGGGTGACAATATCCCTTATGAGGGGAATATTATATTTAAAAGACTATATGGATAATAATATCTATAATGTGAAGATTGAAAGACCAAACTCATTATATGAATTGTTTCAAAATGAAAACTTATACCTATTATTGCCAGAACAATTACCGAGGTTCTCAGAAGACTACTCTACCACAATGTCCAAACTAGTTAAGAAGTGTAAGACAATCTACACAGCCTTAAGTAAAGGAACTTGGAAAGGTCATACATATTCCTACGATAAGTTTGACGAAATAGGTATTACAGTACACCAAAAGAATAGAAACTATAATAAAAGGGATAAGATACTCTATCCTGATTTTGAAATAACTTATCAACCAGGTTACGCATATATTGATGGGGTTAAAATCACAAGTAATACATCTCCCCTTAATGACGAACAAAAGAGTGAATTTAAAGAATGGTTGGAAACAAGGTTTAAACACTTTGGTATAGACTTCTCCGCGTAATACACACAAGCACATATAAATTATTACGGGGACCCTATGGGTCCCCTTCAGGTTTTAGGGATGTCCGTAGACGAACGGATGTATGACGGACAAATGTGTTTGGCCCAAAAGTTCGCTAATATTGTTTGGCAAGACGAGGATCTTCGTATTACATGTGGGTAAAATGTGGGTAACTATCTCCCTCCCTTCGGTCGGTCGTCAGGGTGTATGACAATGTTAATAACTTGTGAACCTATAACGTACATTATGTTAAATGGAATGGGATGTATTACTAATCACTGTATTACGTATGTAAAGGATTATTATATATAACTTTGTATGACACTATGACCGACCTGAAGGGGTCCGAAGGACCCCGTATTACAGTTATATATTCAAATTTTTATGGATATGGTCCTTGATTCGGTCAGGGGTCAATCCCCACATACTACCACTTTTCCCCACTTTCTCCCCAAATTACCGATATTATATACGGTATCAATAAATATCAACAAAAAGTGGGAATTTCAACCTCTAAATGGATCCCGACAGATCAAGGTGAATAAAGTGGGGATATTAGTATCAATAACGGGGATAAATTACCTCTAATTTTCGGGGGTATTCAGGTGGGAAAAATGTACCTTAAACAGGACAATTATCTCGGACCTAAAGGTCCTCGTCGGGGGGTAAACAGGATGTTCCCGACACAGATGTCGGAGACATATCGGGGGAAAACAGGTCCAAAGTCGGAAGTAAAAGAGTGACAATTTACGGAATTTATCCTATCTTTGTCCTATAAAAATACACCTATGGAAAACAATAATGTCTATATCGATTTAAACGAACTACTACTATTAGGAGACGATTCAATGTGTCAATATTCAGGATTACCTTCTGTAAGTTCTTATGTCATGGAAGTAACTGAAGAAGAGAATGAGGACTTCTATACGGGACATTCTTAAAGTCCTATAACATACTTTGTAAAATCATAGATAACTTATACCCTGTGAAGGCTCCGAGTGCTGATGGGATAGGGAATACAATCATCTTACCAAGGTCGGTCACATACTTAGGACGATTAACAATCCTCCCCATAAAGAAATAGTAAGATAGATATCCAACAAGGACCATGATGTCCGTATGGGTAGAAACGAATACAATGATGGTTGCTCCCAAGAACCCGAAGATGAAGTTATCCCTTACACCCTCGAATACCTCTTTAGGTCCACACTCCTTCCATTCCTTAACCATCTTCTGAAATTGTTTCCTTGCCATAATCCTTAATATAAGAAATATATTTCAAATAAAAAAGGGACCTTATGGTTCCCTTAGTGATATATTATATCGTAGGATTTTTTTCTCCTTTCTTATACCATTTATTATTCCTTTTATTCATAGACTGAGTTTTACTATCTGCCCATCTACAATTACCATGTTCATAGTTTCCATCAACATCTATTCTATCTAAACTATGATTAGGGGTAGGAGGATGTCCCATATCTTCAATAAAGTTCTTACAATCTAATCTCCATCTTTCACATACACTAATTCCTCTACCACCGTAGTCTTTATAACTATGATAGTTTGCGTCATAACATCTTCCTAACATACCCATCCATTTATGGTACATTCTTTTATTTTCAGGAGTGGTCGTCAACCCATGAGTTCTAAAATATTGACTTGTGATTTCTCTTGCTAAACACCCACAGGATTTACTCTTACCTTGTTTTACTGAATTATAATTATAATCTTTAACTACACCACATTCACATACACATTCAACTCTTCTTCTGACATAGGTTTTTCCTGTTTTTTTATCTGTATGAGATCCCCATCTTTTAGTTTCTTTTATTATTGTTAATCTATTGAATTTTTCACCTATCTTTATCTCATCCATCAGACTTTCACTAATCCTTTGACTACCACCACAACCACAATCAGAAGGATATTCATCACTTGTAAATCTAATTAGGGTCATTTTTTTTACACTACCACATCTTTTACATCCAACCTCAACATATCTTATAGATTTAACAAATTTACCGTATTCATCCTTTTCAATACGTTTCTCCAATTCTTTAATCAATGTTAAATCTCCCCTTGTTTGTCCTATAGTAATAACCATAGATGTTAATTCACTCTTTACTTTTCTTCCGTAACATCCACAGGATTTACTTTTTTGTTCCTTTAAATCATTTAAGTTGAAAGGTTTAATTACACCACAATCACATTGACATTCCATTATTCTTTTCATTACCCCTTTTGGAGTTCTGATTCCATCTAATTCTCTTATTACTGTTAGATATGAAAACCTTTCACCATTATAATTTGTTTTAACCTTATATGGACTATCATTTTTCTTTGAACATCCACAGGATTTAGTGTTTTCACCGACAATGGCTCTCAGTTGGACCTCGAATTCTTCACTACCACAGTCACATTTAACCTTAACAAATCTTTTACTATGACCACCTTTTGAACGTCTTCTTGGTGCTTCCCCTGTAATTGTTAACATATTGTATTTTGTTCCCACCGCATCCATATTTAAATCACCTTTACCTGATAAACACCCACAACTCTTTACCTCACCTCTTAATACAAGAGCCAAATTCTTATCCCTTATGTTACCGCAATCACATTTAACCTTAACCATTCTTGATAATGTACCATTATCGTACCTCTTAGGTTCAGTTTCTTCTATTATGGTCACCATGTGGAATTTTGTTCCTGGTGTTGCTTCTAATTTACCTCCCATATTCTAAATTATAATGATTCTATTGTTACGTCAGCAATCCTTTTTAATGTCTTTCTATTGAGTTCATATTTTATACCCATTTCCTTACATATCTCTTTTAATCTATCTTGGGAACATAATACCTTACAATCATCTATTCTATAATGGTTATTTCTTTTACTCACCCCCGAATTTATTAAGTCATATGAATCCATGTGTACATAGAAACTATTGTCCATATCGGTCTTATTAGGGTCATCCCAGCTTCTATTATTGATATACTCACATTCTATATTGGTTACAATGGCGTATTTTGCCACATCATATCCCTCATACTGAACAAACCCCATATATTGTATAATATCCCCTAACTTTAACCCTTTTGATTCCATATAATGTTTTAGATAGTCCTGCTCCATTTGTTCGATGTGTTTTGTGGTTAAATCCTTTAATAGGTTTAACTTCACCATACTCTCTTGAAAGTTATTCATAATATTAGTTGTTTGATATTGTTTCTCTATCTCCGGTTCTTCACAAGGTTCCCACTTTAAGGTATTCCATCTACCAGATAATTTCCATTCTACCCATCCACTCGGTAATTTATCATATACCTTCATATTCCCCGTCTTCCATCTAATATCTTCCCCCGTTGATGTATTGGTATATCTTTGATAAATTTCCCCCTTATATTCCATTTCTGTTGTTTCCATGGTGTAAAGTTAGTATATCTTTACAATAATGCCAAATATATCCCACTAAAATATAATAGAACGATACGACTGAGGACATCTAGTCGCTTTAGAGATTATACCTAATTGGGATATAATTAACATTCTGACACCGGTTTTGGTGGTTGTTTTCGTACGCCGGAATCCCCATTCACGGTGGTGTGGGTTACTCTTTGAATATATTATTAACCCATTTATATACCTTTATAATGAATGGTTCCTTCTTTCTTTTCTCCCTTATTTGGTTTGCAAGTTGTAATATAGTATTTTCATAAGATTCCACCCCGAATAAGGGAACCATTACCTTCTGATACATCTCCATGGTTTGACCAATATGTAGGTCCTCCACGGTGGTTTTAACTGATGTTGTCTCGTTAAATAACTTGAATGATAGTTGAATAGGTATTTTCATACCACAAATATACTAGTATGATTTGGAATATCCTAATATTATCTCAGGTGTATTCTGAAATGTTTGAACTTTTCTGATATTTTTTGCCACATGGCTTGATATATGGCGTCATAACCATTTACACTGAAGTATCTTTCCACCCCATCGGACCCAATCTCATATAACTTTACCTTTGGTGTCTTTTCATCAGATGGGATAAACAGAATAGTATCATTATGACTTTTACCTATCCCCACACTTAATTGGTAGTCATTATTAAGTTCATATTTAATCTTATATCCCAAGAATGGGACAAACATAACCCCTGACCTTAACGCCCTGAATATGGTTTTAACCCTCTTCTTCTCCCTTGGGACATCTACTTCAGCATCTTCGTTAAGTATATCTAATAGTTTCATTTAAAATATAAAATTAATTTGGAATTGTTTGAATTTATTCTCTATACTGTCCTTCATCCATTGATATAGGTGAGTTCTTATTGAACCATCTATGTATTTTTCAATTGTTTCTCCCGTTTCATGATCCTTATGTACATAATACATCTTCATTCTTTGTTGGGGATTCATTGTTAAAACAATATTTAATTCACCGTCACCAGATACACTTACATAGTACTCATTAGGAAGAACATATTTGTATGATCCGCCGTCTTCCACCGTAAACTTCCCCGTTTTAAACGCATGATAGAATATCTTTGCCCTTTTCTTCTGTTCTTTGGTTGGGTAGATATAATCATCTGTAATAACCACATCATCCTGTTCATTTACTGGATTATTATTAAATACCTTTAATGTTCTATCTTTGGGAGACACATCTAATGAAATGTTAAAGTTATTATATCTCCTACGAACCGCATTTTTAACCATCATATACTCCTGTGTCGTTTCTTTCTGATGATAGTGTTCACCATAACATATATCTGATACATCCGTATTATCTAATAATCCATTGATATATATATCCTTACCCTCTTCTATTCTCCATAACTTTAATGGTAACTTCTCCCCACGGTTGGGACCAATTAAATCCCCATTATAAAACTCAAATCTAATACGTATAATTTTATTATTCGCTGGACTCATTTGGTAGTTCTTAGGAAGTTCATATCTATATCTAACGTCATTTACCTTAACAACACCCGAACTTATTGCTTTATGAACGAGTTTAACCTTTTTTTTATCTTCATCCGTTATTATATGGACCAAATTCTCATTTAAACCTTCTCTTTTTAAATCGGTGTCCACATTATCTGAAATTATTGGTGGATGATGTAGTATAACCTTAAATTGTTCGAACCTCTTTCTAATTTTATGTGCCATTAAATCTGCACTAATAATTCTACATGCTCTATTCAGTTCCACAATCTTAACCTCAGGTGTAAAAATAATGATATTACCATCGTCTATTCTCACAGAAATGTCAGTGGACAACTCATAAGTAAATCTTGGTTCATTAGGTTTATCGTCAGATCCTATGGTTCCATTTCTTAATGCCTTGAATATAAGTTTCCCCTTTCTAATTAGTTTATCCTCGTTGGATTCGTTTATAGGTTCTTTCGGTTTATCTAAAACAAACTTCATACCCCTTTTATTAACTTGTACACTAACGTTAAAATTATCAAATTTACTTTTAAGTTTATCCACGAACATTTCCCTTAAATGAAAACCCGTCGGGTTCCTTGACATGGATTCTAAATCGTTTGTACATTTATCTACAATATCTTCATCATCACAGTAAATGGTTATACCCTCACCAGGGAAGTTATCGGTAACAATGGTAAGATGTTTTTCCATCATAGTATAATGTTCCCATTTATAAGAAACGTTATCTATATGATATCTAAACTTGATGATTTCATCTGTTCTTGGGTGTTGAACCTTCACTACACCCTTTTTAAGTGCATTGAAAATGGTTCTTACCCTCTTTTCCTCACTCGGATCTTCTTTCGTTAATAACTTTGCATCTTCACTTAACTCTTCTTTGGATTCGTTTAAATACACTAAATCATTTAAGTCCTCTTCCCACGGTTTCTTTCCTTGGAACTTATGTATGTTGTCTTTACTTGGTGGTCTTAAATCTGTGGTAATATAGAACTTACGAAATCTATTCTCTATTAACTCCGTCATATACCTTTCATTTATCGGACAATAGGTATTTTCTACTATCTTGGAAACGGATCCGTATAGTTCTAATTCCCCGTTTCTTACTATCATCTCCACATTGTTATCTAAAACATAACTAAACGATACTCCATCAGTACGTGTGATTGTTCCCTCCTTAAATGCCTTAAAGATTGTCTTTCCTCTCTTTAATAACCTTTCTTCTTCGGATTCGTTTATAATGTCTAAAAACTTCATTGTATATAAATATCCATTTAATTGATAATACCACCGATGGACTGAGGAACTCCAGTCGCTTTAGAAATTATATGTATTTGGATGTTTTGTATTTACTTTCTTAAAGAAATTGACTATTTATATGTATAAAAATATAATTATGAAAAGTAATAGGTTAATTTATTCATTGTCTTGTCCTTTCACTAATGAAGTTCATTATATTGGTAAAACTATCCAAGGAATGTTAAGACCGTTAAAACACCTGAAAGAAAGTCATTCTGATAAAATTAGAGAATGGGTTAGTTCATTGAAAGAACTTAATAATGCTCCTGTTGTGAAAGTAATGGAATATGTTCCCTTTGAAGAAGATTTAGATGGTAGAGAAAGATATTGGATATTATATTATTTGAATAAGGGTAATAATCTACTTAATAGTAATTTAGTGTCTCCACTAACAATTACCCATAATTTGGATGAGTTATTGGGTGATGGTAAAGGTATTGAAATGTCTAAGATTGGTAAATTCGTAAAAACAAAAAGAAGAGCTTTAGAATTAAAACAACCTGAATTTGCTATTAAGTCGGGTGTCGCACTAACTGTTCTTCGTAAAATAGAACAAGGAAAAACAAATATTAATGTTAATGGTCTTTTACAAATCCTAAAAATGTTTGGTTGTACAATTGATGTGATTAAGTGTCCTAAAGGCTCTTGACATTACAGAAATTGTTATAATATGTAAACTAAAATGGTAATAATATGTAAAGTGATATAGTTGTATGCCGGGTTTCTCGTGCATTAAGATGGTTATTTGTGATTAGTGCTGTTAATATCCATCATTGTTTTCGTACGCCGGAATCCCCATTCACATTAGTATAGGTCTTTATTGTGTCTCTCTTAATGTGTTTATAATTTGTCCCGCCGTGTTCCAATAGTCCAAATGTATTGTGTGTCCCGTTATCTCTCCGTTTCTTATACTATAGGTGACCATTATATTGGATACACCTGATGGATGTGCGTTGATAGTTCCCGCCACAATGTTACCGTCACCATAAGTGTAATCCACCATCCTATATGTTGCGGTTGGTGTTGAGATTTCATATCTAATTACATTATTAACATAATCATTGAAATATCTGAGTGCTTCAATGGACATTTGTCCGTTAAAGTTTATTGTATCGTTCTTAGATAAAAATTTAAAGTCCTTTATCATCGTCTTGGGTTTATAAAGTTATATGTATCAACTAATATCTCCTGATTTGTTGCTCCACCCATTTCCCACAGTTCAAATACTCCATATACCAAATCTGAATAAGCGCTATGAACAAATCTCCTTATCTCTTCGTGGGTTGTTATATGACCTCCATTAATAAATCCAACCGTTCTATTATATAAATCTACCGATTCATTAAATAATGGATGATTTTCATTAAATATATTATAATGTGAAGCATAATGAGAATCCAATCTTCTATGGTATTCTTTTAGAAAACGAAGATTGCCGGTTAAACTGATTGTTTGATAATGATTGGGATTGATTTCTCTATCATACATATCCAACATGGATTTCACCCCCGATAAAAATTTAAATGGTTTCATTTACAGTTTGCATTTGGTAATCAATCCAACCTCTATTCCACATATAAGCATATTGTGTATTTGCGTAACGATTATCAATTATCTGATTTCCCACCATAGCACATAAATAACCAGCCTTATATACCTCTCTCATTAAAGGACATACTAAATCATCAGGATATGGAATAGTATTAGTTCCTGTTGATTTGTTATTACTTAAAAATTTAAATGGTTTAATCATATTCCTGTTATATCTATTCTTCTCTGAAATTCTTGTTCTTCCATCCTAAATACAAAATTCATTGCTCTTGTGTTTATCTCTATCACACTATAATTAATCTCAACCGTAGGTGATGGTGAATTTAAATCCCAATTTCTCCAACCTGTAATTCTCAACCAACAATTAACTATTGGTACATTAACCATAGCTAATTCGGTACCAACATCACTAAGTATTTCTATATTATGATATTGTTTCCACCTTATCACATTGATTAACGCATCATCCATATTAAACATCAGATACATATTACCTGGTGGTCGTATTGGTTTTGGTTTTTGAAAGAATTTAAAGTCCATCGTTTGCTCTTTGTTGTGCGTTTCTTAATATATCATATGAATGTTCTAATTCCCATCCCTCGTCAAATGCGTCAGATAATTCTAATCTTAAAAATGGATTATAATCTACGCTGCGTCCTTCTAAATAAGCTCGTCTTCCAACACTCAATGCGTTAGCAATTTCATCCATCGTTGGGGTGATATAATCATCTTTCTTATTATCGTTTAAAAATTTAAAGTTCTGCATTTGGTGTAAATGTTAATGTTACGTTAATATA
>Ga0214921_10009950_pt1 | contig 11874 bp, 12 predicted proteins | sample LL1505_MetaG_FD_177992 | JGI IMG/M metagenome (GOLD analysis project Ga0214921, IMG submission 177992) | Freshwater microbial communities from Lake Lanier, Atlanta, Georgia, United States - LL-1505 | ecosystem: Environmental > Aquatic > Freshwater > Lake | place: USA: Georgia | collected...
CACGAGTCCCATAATGACTTCGATCACGATCAGCAGAACAATGGTGGCTTCAAGACGCGCACTGCGCTTGGCATCGATGAGATCGGTTAAGGCGCGAGCGGTTTCCTGCACGACAGCAATTTTGCGCGCTAATGTGCGGGCCCGTTCACTCAATTCATATTCATCTTCAAGGCGGGCATAGAGACGCTCAAGATCGGAGCGGTCCCAGAGCACATCGGGCTTGTCTTCAACCGCGACGCGTCCCGACATGCGATGATCGACGAGCAAGGCTTCGCCGATAATTTTCAAGATACGCTTGCGGTCGTTTGGCAAACGTCCTTCACGCGCGAGATCGCGTGCGAGTGGGTCGATCACGTCAAAGACAGCGCTGACTTGGCGTTCGTAATGGGCCATGGCCACGCTTTTGGCGAGCGCGTCGGCGACAACAAGAAATCGCTCTGGGGCAAGATCGCGCACCTGGATCGGGCCGCCGGGCGGCACCTGATCTTCGCGTTCGGCAGTGGCTTCCATTGTCGCCACTTCTTGTTCGAGCCGCGGCAGCGAGCCGCTGATGCGTGGCGCAAGCATCCGCAGAAAATCATCTTCTTCAACTGGCGATAATCCGGCGAGCACAACGACCCCGTAGCGGAACAGGGCCGCAAAGCCGCGGTCGCCCACCCTGATGGCAAAGGGTGCGCTGGCGATCATATCCGGACGCTCAAGCCCGCCTGTATCAATACGGTCGCCCATGAGCATCGCGCGGATCGTCAGGCGAGGTCGCTCGGTGTCAGTTGGGCGCGAGGTCTCTAGCTTGGGGGTGTTCGTGAGATTGGTCATTTCGCTCGCTTTCTCGCCATTGGGTATGACGTTTTCCTGTCATACTCAAAGCCAAAGCGGTGCTTCTCCCGCCCCAAGCCGGATGTTACCCCCAAACTTCACGCGCGACATCGACGACGCGGCGCAATTTGGCTTCCTGAGTTGCTGGCACAATCGGATTGCCTGATTCCACGCTGGCAAAGCCGCATTGTGGGCTGATGCCGAGTTTGTCGAGCGCCACAAATTTCGTGGCTTCTTCGATGCGGGCCTTCAAGACCTGCTTGTCTTCGAGCTCATCGCTCTTGGTCGAGACGAGGCCCAGAATGACATGCTTGTCTTTGGGGACGAGACGCAACGGTGTGAATGTGCCCGCACGCGGGGAATCATATTCCAGGAAGAAGGTCTTGATCGCGAGTTTGTTGAAGAGGCGATCAGCAACCGTCTCGTAACTGCCTTCCGCATGCCATTTGCCGCCGCGATTGCCGCGGCACAAATGCATGCCGATGGTCAGTGAGGCGGGCAGGTCTTTCAAAACGCGGTTGGTGATGTCGATATAAAAATCGATGAGCTTGTCCCAATCATCACCGCGTGCCGCCAATTGCGCTTGCACATCCGCATCGCCGAATTTGGCAAAGGCGGTCTCGTCAATCTGCACATAAGTGCAGCCGGCTGCCGCGAGTGCTTCGAGCTCGGCGCGATAGGCAGCGATCATATCTTCCCAGAAGAGATCCATGTCGCTGTAGGCAGTGGCTAGCGCTGCCTGATTGCCGCCGCGGAAATGCAAAGCGCAGGGGCCGGGAATGGTAATTTTCGGCGTGGCTTTGGTGCGGGCTTTCAGGAATTGAAAATCCGGCACATGGATGGGCTTGGTCCATTTGAGGCGCGAGGCGATGGTGGCTTGCGGTTGTGCGCCACGGCCGTGGTCTTTGGAATCTGCTGGATTGTCGAGCGAGACTTCGCCGAGTTGGCGGAAGAAATAGGAATGATAGGCCTCGCGGCGAAACTCGCCGTCGGTTACCATTTGTAAGCCAATCTTTTCTTGCAGGCGCACCGCCTCTTCAATCGCCGCGCTGGTGGCCGCATCGAGATCAGCGAAGCTGATCTCGCCACGGATATAGGCTGCACGTTTATCCAGCAGGCTTTTGGGCCGCAGGAGCGAGCCGATATGTTCGGCGCGGAAAGGCGGTGTCGCCATTTGTTTTATCCTTTTCTTATTTTTTCGCGGTGTCAGTTCTTCGCGATGGTGGCGGCTTTCATTTTGGCCGTCAGATCAGCAGGGGTCGCATAGAGACGCTGAACCATGCCTTGCAATTTCTCGCCCGGCACATGGTTGGCTTCGACGCCAATGCGCTTTGTTTCTTCCTGCAGCTTGGGGTCTTCAATCGTCGCCTTGAAAGCGACACGCAAAGCGGCAATGCGTTCTGCTGGCACGTCAGGCGAGACAAGATAGGGGCGACCAAAAGCGGTCTGGCTGAAATAAAGATCAAGCATAGCGCGTTGCTCGTCGGTCTTGGCAAAGTCGGTGATCTTGGGAATGCCTTGCGCATTGAGATCAGCCGCGCCTGTCGCATGTGTCTGCACCAGCACGCGCATGCTGCCGGGCTTGCTGCCATCAAACCAGCCGGGATTTGTTACGGAGATAGAGGGCCAAGCCACGCCACAAGCGCCATGCACTTCACCGCGGTTAATGGCCAGGCCAATTTCGCGCGTGCCCGGATAGCCGGTGATGACTTTGAATTTCGCGTTCAGCACATTGTTGATGAAAATCGGATTGTCGGCAGGCGAAGATGATTGCACGCCGCCTAACAGCAATTCTTTGCTGAAGAGATCTTCGAATTTCTGCACGGGCGCATCGACGCGTCCGATGCAGAGATAGACGTCATCATTGGCGCTGCCGAGATAGACGAATTTCGTCGGATCATAATTGAAATTGCGCCCCGCCAAGAAGGGCTCGAAAGCCACAGGCGATTGCAAGGCGCCGATCACGGTGCCGTCTTTGGCGGCCGCATTGTAAATATGAGCAGCGGCGGTGTGGCTGCCCGCACCCGGCATGTTGGAGGGCACGACGCTCGGGTTGCCTGGAATATATTGGCCGATATGGCGCGAGATGATGCGGCCATAAAGATCATAGCCGCCACCCGGCGAGGAGCCGATCAGCACGCTGACGGTTTTGCCTTTGTAGAATGCCGCAATGTTTTCATCGGCGGCCGAGGCCATGCTTGTGGCTGCAAAGAAACCGGCTCCGATGAGCCCCAGAATGCGCAAAGTCATGCGCCCCTCCCTGATCTTGTCCGGCCCCTGTTTTCGGGGTCCTGCACCTCAGTCTAGAGACGGGTTTTGGTCCTGCAACAGAGATTTGCAAGCTCCTCCCAGACCTTTGGGGGAATAGCCAAATATGGAAAGCCGTGGGACGATTAGATAATTTTCATTATATCGTTGATTATAGCGATTTTTTGCGATATTTCTCATGAAGTCGATTATTTACAGCCGTGTTGCTGAAAAAGAATTGCTGTCATTGCCCTTGAGGGATCAAGCGGCAATCGAGGGTGCTTTGGAGACCTATGCCATGACGGGCAGAGGGGACATTAAGCCTCTTGTCGGCGAGCTCGGCTTTCGGATGAGGGTTGGTTCTTATCGCGTCATTTTTGATGAGGATCAGGTGACTATTCTTGCGTTCCAGATAGGTCGACGTACCACAACAACCTACAGGCGAAACTGACATGCTCGATATCAATCCCAAAATGATCAATATCGAAGGTGCGGAAATGGTCCTGCTGACCCGCGCTGAATTTGACGCCATGGTCGAGGCTCTGAACGAAGCTGAAGAAGATGCGGCGGATGCCGAGATTTACCGCGTCCGTAAGGCCGATCTTGATGCCGGCTATGACGTCATCCTGCCCGTCGAGGTTTCTGCCCGTTGCCGCAAAGGTGAGAGCCTCCTCCGCGCGGTCCGCAATTGGCGGGGTATGACGCAGGCCGAGGTGGCTGAGAAAACCGGTTTCACCCAAGGCTATTTGAGCGATCTGGAATCCGGCAAGCGCGAGGGCACGGCCCAAACCCTGCGGATGATCGCCAAGGCTCTGGAAATCGACCCCGTTATGCTGGTCGATCCCCGCGAGTAACCACAACGAGCATTTGTGACCATTGGCCAAGCAGCTTTCCCTTGACCGTGCCGCTGCCCTCCCGTAATCTGACCAGATTGAAATTGGAGTAGCCTCTGTGGCCACCAAGCTTGTAGTATCCTTCGCGCCAGAGACAGGACGGGTCTGAACCCCGTTTTCCTGCCAACGGCGCATATCCGGGCCCCCTTGAGGGCCTTTTTTATTGCCCAAAATTCCGGGCCGGGTGAGAAGAGCACAAGCGGGCTGACCAAAGCGAAAGCCGAATGGAGTTGAGCGATGTCGAAGCAGATGACTGGAGCCGAAATGGTCGTCCAGGCCCTGAAGGATCAGGGGGTCGATACAATCTTCGGATATCCGGGTGGTGCGGTCCTGCCCATTTATGACGCCTTGTTCCAGCAGAACCAGATCCAGCATGTGCTTGTGCGCCATGAACAGGGCGCCGCCCATGCGGCCGAAGGCCTTGCCCGCTCGACCGGAAAAGTCGGCTGTTTGCTGGTGACATCTGGCCCCGGCGCGACCAATGCCATCACGGGCCTTGCCGATGCTTTGATGGATTCCATCCCGCTCGTTTGCATCACAGGTCAGGTGCCGACCCATCTCATCGGCTCGGACGCGTTCCAAGAATGCGACACGGTCGGCATTACGCGTCATTGCACCAAGCACAATTACCTTGTGCGCTCGGTCGAAGATCTGCCGCGCATTTTGCACGAAGCCTTTTGGGTGGCCTCGCATGGCCGTCCCGGTCCTGTGGTGATTGATATTCCCAAGGACGTGCAATTTGCCATGGGCACTTATATCGGCCCGAAGAACGTCCAGCACAAAACCTATCAGCCGCAGCTGAAGGGTGATCTCGACAAGATCCGCGAAGCTGTGAAGATGATGGCGGGTGCCAAAAAGCCTGTGTTCTACACGGGCGGTGGCGTGATCAATTCAGGCCCGGCCGCATCTGAATTGCTGCGCGAACTCGTCAAGCTCACGGGCTATCCGATCACCTCGACGCTGATGGGCCTTGGCTCTTATCCGGCATCTGGCCCCAATTGGCTCGGCATGCTCGGCATGCACGGCACATATGAAGCCAATCATACGATGCATGATTGCGATCTGATGATTTGTGTCGGCGCGCGTTTTGATGACCGCATCACGGGCCGACTGGACGCTTTCTCGCCAGGCTCGAAGAAGATCCATATCGATATTGATCCCTCGTCGATCAATAAGAATGTGAAAGTCGATCTCGCTATCATCGGCGATTGCGCCCACGTGCTTGAAGACATGGTGCGCATCTGGCGCCAAGACGCGCCGCAGATCGACAAGGCTGCGCTGAAGGATTGGTGGAAGCAGATTGACGTGTGGCGTGCGAAAAAGTCGCTCGCTTATCGTCCGTCAAAGACCACGATCAAACCGCAATATGCCATTGAACGCCTTTATGAATTGACGAAGAACCGCAACACTTACATCACGACCGAAGTCGGTCAGCACCAGATGTGGGCGGCGCAATTCTATCATTTCGAAGAGCCGAACCGCTGGATGACATCGGGTGGTCTTGGCACGATGGGTTATGGTCTTCCCGCCGCTGTGGGTGTGCAGATGGCCCATCCCGATGCGTTGGTGATTGATATTGCCGGTGAAGCTTCGATCCTGATGAACATGCAGGAAATGTCGACAGCGCTACAATATCGCCTGCCGGTGAAAATCTTCATTCTGAACAATGAGTACATGGGCATGGTGCGCCAGTGGCAGCAATTGCTGCATGGTGGTCGCTATTCCAATTCCTATTCGGAAGCTCTGCCCGATTTCGTGAAACTCGCGGAAGCTTACGGTGGTCATGGCATTCGTTGCTCGGACCCTGACAAGCTCGATGCGGCGATCATGGAAATGATCGAGTCTCCGAAAGCTGTCATCTTTGATTGCCTCGTCGAGAAGGAAGAAAATTGCTTCCCGATGATCCCGTCAGGCAAGGCGCATAATGAAATGCTGCTCGCTGAACTTGGTGATGATGCCGGTATTGAAATCGGCTCGGTCATCGATGAGCGCGGCAAGTTGCTGGTCTGAGTGGCGGAAGAGAGAAGGTCGAAAACAATGAACGCACCCGCTATCCCGCCGTCTCCCTATTCATCGGCACTGGGCAAATCGAACATTGAGCGCCACACGCTCTCCGTTCTCGTCGACAATGAACCCGGCGTGCTCGCGCGCGTCGTTGGTCTGTTCTCGGGCCGTGGCTACAATATTGAAAGCCTGACGGTCGCCGAAGTCGCCCATGGCGAACATTTGTCACGCATCACCATTGTCACTTCCGGCCCGCCGGAAGCGATTGAACAGATTGGTCACCAGCTCGAGCGCCTCGTGCCCGTGCATCATGTGATTGATCTGACGATGGCCAAGAAGAGCATCGAGCGCGAGCTCGCCATGGTGAAGGTGCGCGGCAAGGGTGATGATCGTGTCGAAGCCCTGCAGGTGGCCGATGCTTTCCGCGCGCGCGTCATCGATGCGACGACCGAGAGCTTCGTGTTCGAGCTGACCGGCAATGCCGAGAAGATCGACCAGTTCGTCGAGCTTATGCGCCCCATCGGTCTTGTTGAAGTCTCCCGCACGGGTGTGGCCGCGATTTCGCGTGGACCCGACCCGATCTAATGCCCATTCAGCCCCGCCAAACCCGGCGGGGCAGTCCAGAATAGCTTTTCTTTGACGCGGGCGGACTTCGCGCTTAGAAGGCTCGATCACTTTTGCCAAGGGACGGTCCGCCTTCGTCCCATCCAAACCCGGGAAACGACCCTATGCGCGTCTATTATGATCGTGATGCCGACATCAACCTCATCAAGGGCAAGAAAGTAGCCGTCATCGGCTACGGCTCGCAGGGCCATGCCCATGTCCTCAACATGCGCGACAGCGGCGTGAAGGACGTTGTGGTTGGCCTGCGTAAGGGCTCGCCGACTGTGAAGAAGGCTGAAGGCGAAGGCCTCAAGGTGATGGAAGTCGCCGAAGCCGCCAAATGGGCTGACATCGTCATGATGCTGACGCCCGACGAATTGCAGGCTGACATTTATTACAAGGACCTCGCGCCGAACATGAAGCAGGGCGCTGCTCTGCTGTTCGCGCATGGTCTCAATGTGCACTTCAACCTGATCGAGCCGCGCAAGGATCTCGACGTTCTCATGGTTGCACCAAAAGGCCCTGGCCACACGGTGCGCGGCGAGTACAACAAGGGCGGGGGCGTGCCCTGCCTGATCGCCATCCATCAGGATGCATCCGGCAATGCCCATGATCTGGGCCTTTCTTACGCTTCCGCCGTTGGCGGTGGCCGCGCTGGCATTATCGAAACCACCTTCAAGGAAGAATGCGAAACCGATTTGTTCGGTGAGCAGGTTGTTCTCTGCGGCGGTCTCGTCGAGCTGATCCGCGCTGGTTTCGAAACGCTGGTCGAAGCAGGCTATGCGCCTGAAATGGCTTATTTCGAATGCCTGCATGAAGTGAAGCTGATCGTCGACCTGATTTATGAAGGCGGCATCGCCAACATGAATTACTCGATCTCGAACACGGCTGAATATGGTGAATACGTCACTGGCCCGCGCATCATCACGCCTGCTACCAAGGCTGAAATGAAGCGCGTTCTCGACGACATTCAGTCGGGCAAGTTCACACGTGACTGGATGCTGGAAAACAAGGTCGCCCAGACCTCGTTCAAGGCGACCCGCGCCCGCAATGATGCCCACCAGATCGAAGAAGTCGGCGCCCGTCTGCGCTCGATGATGCCCTGGATCGGTAAGAACAAGATGGTCGATACGACCCGCAATTGATCTTCCAAAGCGGAAAGGTCTGGAAAAGTGAGGCCGGAGCGTAAGCTCCGGCCTTTGTCATATTGGCAAAGCCTTACTGTCACTGTAACGTAATATGAAAATGTCATTCTAATTCTAGAAATATCAACCACTTGGTTGTATTTTTTGGGTTCCGCAACTGCATTTTTGTTTAGTCTTTTTCAGACATGGATTTCCGCAATATGTCGGGACGCGCACTTTCAGCGGCATTGGCCGATCACGTTCTGGGCTTGCGGGCGGACCGCCACTTTGAGCGCATGCAAGATATATTGGGCACGCGTGTTCATTACCAACTCGCAGGCGATCGGCGCCTGATGCCTTATGCTGGCACGTTCCATGGCCTCACCGATACATGCGTCGCCTTTCAAGCGCTCGATGTGGAATTTGAAATGCGCCAGCTCGAAATCGGTCAGGTGCTTGCCGAAAATGCGAGTGCTGCTGTGCGCTGGCAAGCACGCTGGATCAATCGCGGCACGCGCGATCAGGCTTTGATCCGCGGCTTCACCCATTTTCGTTTTGCCGATGGTCTCGTCATTGAATGGGCAGATTTCATCGACACGGCAACAGCCTCTTATCTCGCAGGCTGGATGCCCGATATGCCCGCTTTTGCTATGGCGGGACCCGCTCAAGACTGAGCCGCAACACAGTCACGCTTTCTTCTCGCGCAAGCCTCGCCTAGTTTGGTGCTCGACAGGAGAGGCTATGGCGCGCCGTTTCAATACGCTGGATGTTTTCACCACCATGCCGCTTGCGGGGAATCCGCTGGCGGTAGTGCGCGATTGCGATGGGCTCGATGATGCCGCCATGCAAAGCATCGCGCGCGAATTCAATCTGTCTGAAACCGTCTTTCTGCTGCCGCCGCGTGATCCTGTGAATACGGCGCGTGCGCGCATTTTTACGCCCACACGCGAATTGCCTTTTGCAGGTCATCCCACCATTGGTGCCGCAGTTCTGATTGGCTTGACTGAAGCGCAAGGTCTGATGCGCGGCCAGGATATTCTGATTGCCTTGGAAGAAGAGGTCGGCGTGATCTCTTGCACCGTTGGTTATGACAGAAACGGTATTGCGCGCTCTTCTTTCACTTTGCCGAAATTGCCTATGCCCGCAGGACAGGCAGGACAAAGCCTGTTCATCGCGCAAGCGCTTGGGCTTGCAGAAAGCGACATTGGTTTTGGCGCGCACAGCCCAAGCATTTATTCAGCGGGCAATCCTTTCTGTTTTGTGCCGATTGCCACGCGCGCAGCCCTATCGCGCGCCAAGCCGGATGCGGCTCTGTGGCCAGCAGCATTCGGACATATGGAGCGCGGCGCATGCTATCTCTACACGCGCGAATGTGTTGCGCCGGACCATCATTTTCACGCGCGCATGTTTGCGCCCGGGCTTGGTATTGCAGAAGATCCTGCAACAGGATCGGCGGTCGCGGCCTTTGCAGGCGTGCTGATGGCCCAAGACAGGCTCAGTGATGGCGCGCATATGTTTGCCATTGAACAAGGCTATGACATGGGCCGTCCGAGCCTGATCACTTTGGGTCTTGATGTGGTGGATGGAAAATTGATGGAAGCTTCCATCGGCGGCTCTGCTGTTCTGGTGCAAGAAGGGATGCTGCATCTGTGAGCTTTTTCCCGTCATTGCGAGCGAAGCGAAGCAACCCAGAGGCCGCACGTGTCACCTCTGGGTTGCTTCGTCGCTTTGCTCCTCGCAATGACGGGCAAGGGAGGCGTCATCTGTGAGCCGTGCTGACATTTTTCCGGTCACGTCCATCGATATCTGTGTCACGCCTTATGACTGGCCATTCTTGCGCCAAGCCCGTGCCGAGATTGATGCCTATTGGCGTGAGCTGAGTGCTGATAAGCCGCATGTCTATGACGGGCGTGTATTGCTGCTGCATCAGCAGGAATGGCAGGGCATGCATTTTCGGGCAGAAGCATTCGAGACGTCCTATAGCGCCTTCATGACTTGGAAGCGGCTTGGCTTTCCTGATGCACAGGTCACCAACTTTTTCGGAATGGCAGCTTTGCGAACCCAAGACGGTGCATTTCTTTTGGGCGAAATGGGTCCGCACACCGCCAATGCGGGACAAAGCTATTTTCCCGCTGGCACGCCTGAGCCCGCGGATGTGACGGGCATGCATGTTGATCTGGCGGCATCTGTCACGCGCGAATGTCTGGAAGAAACGGGTCTGTCGCTCAGCGATCTTGATCTGCGTGACCAATGGACGGCGGTCATCACGCATGGACAAATCGCTTTCATGCGCGATCTGCGTCTGCCGATGGATGCGCAAAGTGCCAAGCGCAGCATTGAAGCCAATCTGGCACGAGAAGAGACGCCGGAGTTTTCACGGATTCATATTGTGCGCGCGCCAAAGGATGCGCACGGCCTCACCATGCCTAGCTTCATGCAGCCTTTTCTGGATTTCAGCTTCCGCTAATTATTTGTCGGATAGCCATAGCGCGCCTTGTTGGCTGTCACCATGGAGCGCGCTTCACCATCGCGCCCGCCATTGCAGGCGGCGCGCACGGGTTCCAGCTCTTTCTGAATCTGGTTGTAGACGCGCTCTGCCACATTGCCGCTTTCCCAATCGGCTTTCAGCACGGCGTCATAGCGCCCGATGACGGCCGCGCAGCCATCGCCTTGGGGCATGACGACAACCGGAAAGTCTGTCGCCGCATAGGTGCCCGGCCGTTGGGCAGGGACGGCTGCTTGGGGCGCGCGTGCCTCATTGCAGGCAGCAAGCAGTGGCAGGGCGAGCAGAAGCAGGGCGGGGCGCAGCGAGGTCATGGTGATGCTCGAATCCTTGAAAATCATCTGGCTTAACCATTTCCTGCGCTCAAGGTCTGGTCAAGCGTGGCCAGGGTGTGCGGCATCTTGCGGGGGTCGGGGTGCATCGGCTATGAAAGTGGTGAAGGCCAATGGGGCCATTTGTGACCAGCGAGGGTTTTGTGGCGACATTTGCCACCAGCATGAATGTGATGGACGCGCCGGCCTTTGCCGCCGGCGGTCGCACAGTGCTGCCCACGCTGAAGCTGCTTCTTCTTAGCCGCCCCTGAGCGCCGTCCGGGCTTGTGCCTGGGTGCTTAGGGGTTCGAGAGCAATGAAGATCAGCCAAGCCGCCGGTTCCGGCGCGACAGATTCAGGACAGATAAAATGGCCAGCCCGAACGACATGAATGACATTTCCCGCGACCGCGTGGTGATTTTCGACACGACGTTGCGCGATGGCGAACAATCCCCCGGCGCTTCGATGACGCTGGATGAAAAGCTCGAAGTGGCGCAGCTGCTCGACGAGATGGGTGTCGATATTATCGAAGCCGGTTTCCCGATTGCCTCGGAAGGCGATTTTGAATCCGTCTCCGCCATCGCTAAGATCGTGAAGAACGCGTCTGTCGCTGGCCTCGCGCGTGCGGCCAACAAAGACATTGACCGCGCTGGTGAAGCGTTGAAGGGCGCGGTGAACCCGCGCATCCACACATTCATCTCCACCTCGCCTCTGCATATGAAATATAAATTGCAGAAAGAACCAGAAGAGGTGTTGGCACTGGTCACATCTCAAGTGCTGCGCTCACGCAACCATGTCGAAAATGTCGAATGGTCCGCCGAAGACGGCACGCGCACGGAAATGGATTTCCTCTGCCGCTGTGTGGAAGCTGCCATTAAAGCAGGTGCAACAACGATCAATATTCCCGACACGGTCGGCTACACTGTGCCGGATGAATATGAGCATATTTTCCTCTCGGTGATTGAGCGCGTGCCCAACAGCGACAAGGCGATCTTCTCGGTTCATTGCCATAATGATCTGGGTCTGGCCGTGGCCAACACGCTGGCTGGCGTGCGCGGTGGTGCGCGCCAGATTGAATGCACGATCAACGGCATTGGCGAGCGCGCCGGCAATGCGGCGCTGGAAGAAGTCGTCATGGCTTTGCGCACACGCTCCGACGTGCTGCCTTACAGCAACCAGATCGAGACGACCATGTTGATGCGGGCGTCCAAACTTGTTTCAGCTGTGACGTCGTTTCCGGTGCAATATAACAAGGCCATTGTTGGCCGGAATGCTTTCGCGCATGAGAGCGGCATCCACCAAGACGGCATGCTGAAGAATGCGCAGACTTACGAAATCATGACGCCCGAAAGTGTTGGCGTGCAGAAGACTTC
>Ga0214921_10009951_pt1 | contig 11874 bp, 6 predicted proteins | sample LL1505_MetaG_FD_177992 | JGI IMG/M metagenome (GOLD analysis project Ga0214921, IMG submission 177992) | Freshwater microbial communities from Lake Lanier, Atlanta, Georgia, United States - LL-1505 | ecosystem: Environmental > Aquatic > Freshwater > Lake | place: USA: Georgia | collected 2015-05-28
ATATATAATAATATATAATATATATAATAATATATGATAAAAATAATAATATAATAATATATGATATATATAATAATATAATAATAATAATAATAATAATAATAATAATAATAATAATAATAATATAATAATATAATAATATAATAATATAATAATATAATAATATAATAATATAATAATAATAATAATATAATAATATAATAATATAATAATATAATAATAATAATATAATAATATAATAATATATAACTATATGATATATAATAATACTTTAAGTTATATAATAATATACTTAATGTTTATGTTTATGAGATGATTTACTAGAAGATTTAGTTTCTTGTTTATTTGATGATTTAAGTGGTTGTTTAACTTCTTCTTGTAATTCATTTTCACGTTCATCATATTTGATTGGTACAACACTTATTTTGTTAACTTTTTTTTTGTTAGAATTCTTTTTATGTTTGTTTCTATCTTTATTGGCTCTACTACTATCACAACTATCATCACTATCACTAGAAACATATGAGTTATTACTTACATCTGATTCATCTGAACTAGAATCAGAAGATTCGTATTTAGATTTCTTTTTATGTGATTTGTGTTTATCTTTTTTATGGTTTGAATTTAAATCACTCATTTTATCTTCTTCATCATTGGATTCTTCTTGTTTATGTTTTGTTTTCTTACTTTTGCTTTTATTTGATTTTTTAGATTTATGTTTATGTGATTTATGTCTTGAATCTGAATCACTAGAACTATCAGAATCTGAATCAGATCCACTAGAGTCTGAATTACTAGAACTATCAGAATCACTTGAGCTATCTGATTCATTAGAACTATCTGAATTACTTGAACTATCATTAGAACTATCTGATCCACTAGAACTATCAGAATCACTAGAACTATTACTTGATCTACTAGATCCACTTGAATCCGAATCACTTGAATTACTTGAACCATCTGAACTACTAGATCTACTTGAACATGAACTTGAATCAGAATAATCACTATCTGAATAATCACTTGAATCAGTGTAATCAGAATCAGATTCTTCTTCGATTTTTTCCATAGTTTTTCTACTTTCTTCTATATGAAGAAGAGTATTAGTTAACATATCAACATTATCAGTAATATTAGTAGATAAAGATTCTTCATCAAATGAATTTGGTAAATTACTAGTGATATCATTTTCTAAATTATTAACTTTTTGTTCCATTAAACCTTCTACTAAAACTAACATTTGAAAGGCACATCCTGCATAAAAAGCTGGATGATCGAAATAATCAAAAGATAATAAAATAGATGATCTTACTGACATAATATTTTGACAAAAAATATCATATCTTTCTTTTAGTAATAAATTCTTTACATTATCAACTAATTTAAGTTTATCATTTAATGTTGCATTAGCACTTAATTCACTTAATTTAGTTTTAAGTAGATTAACAAAATCAACCAATAGTTTACTTTGTTCTTCAGTCTCTAATAATAAATCTACATTATTAAATGTTTCTTCAGTTAAGTTTGATGGTAATGTATTAAACTCACACTTGGTATAGTTCATATATTTAATTAGTTTATTCATTTTCTTACCATAATATGCTAATTGTTCTGAAATAGGACCATCTAGATCTAATTTAGGTTCTGTTTTAGACTTGTTTTTAGAACTAGATTTACTCTTTGATTTACCCATTATTGATTAATAAATTCAATTATATGTTTTTGTTAAAAAGATTAACGATTTAAACGTTTTAACTTTTCTTACTCAATTATTTAAATAGGCTTACAAGTAAGATTAAGAAATATAAGTAAGAAAAATAAATATAAAATTAAGTATTAGTTAAATTTATTAAAATATCATATTTCATTAGTGTTAAGTACTATTCACTTATTGATCATAATGAAATTGAAATCACATAAGAATAAACATATAAAATCCAATAAATTACATAAACATCATAAGTCACATAAGATTAATGATAATAAGAATAATAAAATTATTAATAAAGTTAATGATAAATTAATAGATAATGATAGTAGTAATAGAAATAAGATTAATGAAATAAACGTTAGAAACAAGTTTATTGAAACTAATAACTTATTAAATAATATTAGTTATAATAATATTAGTAGTTCTGAAATATCACGTGTGTTTAATAATTATAAAACAAAAAATGATAAAACAAATGAATCATTGATTAAAGCTTGTATATTAATATACCCTAATCAATTAGTTAACATACATAAGTTAAGAAAGATTATTTTACCACAAACTTGTATCATTCTTTATGAAGATCCTTTCTTTTTTAACAAGCAAGTAAATAATAACAAATTATTGTTTCATAAATTATCATTCAATTATTACTATAAAAAGTTAGAGAAGATTTACAAACCTATTATTAAATATATAGATTCAGAAACTAATATAACATCTGAATTATTAAGGTATAAAACAATTTATACTTATTATCAACCAGAACTACAAGTAACTAATAGATTATTTAAGTTATGTTTTAATAATAAGATTAAATTAGTAACTATTGATTCACCATCTTATTTAATGAATAATGTTATTATTAATAATTTAATAGATAGTAATTATATTAATAGTTATAAGAATATAACATATAATGAAGTTATTAAGTTTATAACTGATGAATATGATTTACCTGATTATGATTTATTAATTAATCATCTTAATTATGACGAAAATAAAATAGATGAAGTTAAATATAGTATTAGAGAAGATATTAAACATAAAGATACTTTAATTAGTGATATTAATATAGATAATAGTTTGATTGATTTACATAGAAATGTAAGAATAAAATATTCATCTATTGATGATAAACATATAAGAGAATTATATACAAAAAATAATATACAATTTGATAGTAAGTTTTATTTACCATTTACACATACACATGCAATTGATATATTTAAAAAGTTCTTATATAATTATTTGATTAAAGATGAAGTAACGATTACTAAGTATATTAATAATAGAAATATATTATATGAAGATATAAATAAGATAAATTTATGTAAATTACATCTATATGAATCTTTTATATTTATTATGAGATTTTCATTAGATAACTGTTTAATTTTACCAGATTATATAATCAATAAAACTATGCGTGTATATAATGCAAGATCACATGAAATAAAAAATAAATCTTTAGTATTACTAAATATAATTAAGTTTGTTAAATTACTAATTTGTGAACGTGAATTTATTAACACAAAAAATGAATATAAGTTTATCAATTTTTATGATAAATTTTACTCAAATGATAAAGACATTATCTATAATAAAATAGATACAGAATATAATATATTTATAGAAATTATAGAACATATTTATAATATATCTATTAATAATAGAGAAATATTAAAAGATGATCGTGGATTAACATTATATAATGATATAGTTAATATTCTTATTAATACAGGATTTATAACTGATTCTAATTTATTATTTTGTATAAGTTATATAACTATAAAATCTAATAATAAACAAAGTATCGTTAATCTTTTATCTAAATCTATTAATTTTAGTGTATTACATGATAAATGGATATTTAGTAATAACTTTTTACATTCAAACAAACATATGATAGATCATTCTACCAATAAGTATAATTTACATAAATATAAATATAATAATTTACATGATTTTAGTAAATATATCAATAATAAACCTTATTCTATAGGAGAATTAAATAAATATAAGTTGATTATGTCTTTTGATCAACTAATAAGTAGATATTCATCTTTTATTAAATATATTAATAATAATGAGATAGAGATAATATTAACTAAAAATAATAATATATATAATTTCTTATTAACTTGGTTTATATTATATTATGAATTTATAAGAAATAATATAAATGATACTTATATGAATACATATTCAGTTAATAACTTTAATAGATATAATAAACTAAAGTTTTCTACTAAATCTAATATGATTAAATTAGCTAATAATACTAAATTTATATTGAGTTATTAACAATATATATTATTTTTGATTGTATCAAGATAATATAATAAGATAATATAGTAAGATAAATATAATAAGATAATATATTAAGATAGATATATTAAGATAATATATTAAGATAATATAGTAAGATAGATATATTAAGATAAATATAATAATATAATAAGATAATTATAGTAAGATAATTATAGTAAGATAGATATATTAAGATAAATATAATAAGATAATAAGATAATATAATAAGATGATATAATAAGTTAATATAGTAAGATAGATATATTAAGATAAATATAATAAGATAATAAGATAATTATAGTAAGATAATATAATAAGATGATATAATAAGTTAATTATAACGAGTCATTCTGATGATATCAAAAAAAATAATAAAGTAATAATCTAAGATACTTTACTGACTCATATTTTTATCTTTTTATCTTTACGATCAATATCTACATCATCTGATAAGATATCCATTAGTTCTGAGTCAATTGAATCTTGTGATTTAGAATCTATATTTCTTAGGGCTTCTTCCTTTCTTTTGAGCTTTCCAAGTTTGTACATTATTGATTCATTTGATGGTACTTCATCTATTAAGATAGGTGAAGAGTAAACCAATATTCTATCTAAATCAGCATTGTCTTTCACATGAACAAATTCTTTCTTTTGTTCTTTGATAACAAATTTGTCTTTTAATTTACCCAATACTGAAATACAGGGTTTGTATTTTGGACATATATTTGGTAATAAAGGATCATATTTAAATATGTAATTAATGAGTTTCTCATATATTTCTACTGCACCAAAGCGTATAGATAAATGTGTTGCATTGATGAGATTTACATAACTAAAATCATTTATTCTACCAAATTTATTGTTTTCAAATACTTCTTCTATTATGTGAAGTAAATGAATCAATATATCATGAGATATTTTATGATTGTTATCTCTGTTATTTGTTTGAACTAAATAACTTATACAATTAGGTAACTCTTTATGAAATCTTTTCAATTGATTCAAATAGAATTGCTTCTTTGCATTGTAAGTTTCTTCATCTATACTTAAATGTTTATCAAGAACATAAATGATATGATTTAGTTCTAATACTTCTTTTGTTTGTTCAACATTTGAGTATTCTGAAATGAGTTGTTTTGCAAGTAATTGCTCAATCATAAAGATTTCAGACTTTACTTTAGCTAATTGTTCTTCTTTTTGAATTTTGTATTTTATCATTTGTTCACGTGAATGAAACCATCCACTATTATTTAGTGAAATAAAGTATTGTTTTATTATCTTTGCAAATTCAACTGATTTGTAGTGAACGATGTTCAATAACATATCATTTACTTCAACAGATATATTAATAAAATGTCTCAATATTATGTCTGTTTTGCTTCTCATCAATGCAATTTTGTGTACTAATGGTTTGAATATTGGATCACACATATTAATTGATTCTATTAATTGAGAGTGTTTGTTTTCAATTGCAAACACACATGAAATGTATAACATAAATGGTAAATAATAATTGCATTTGACAATTTCTTTATCATTAAATAGTATCTTTTTCACTTTTGTAAATACATCCATGATTCTCTTTGTTGATTTAACAACTATATTATCGATAGTTGATGAATTCAACAATGTTAACTTTTTGTGTAACGATTTATTTCTCTCAGTAAATACAATATTGCAATGATGCATTATATACATTGTCAATATTTGAATATCATTTTCATTTGATAAATTCAAAATATTGATAATGTTATTATTCTCATCTTTTGTGAAAAATCTATTAGTTACATTTAATTCATCTAACACAATTTCAAATGAATCTGTGTTATAAGTCAATATTGACGCACTATTTAATATGTAGTTATCAGATAAACACATCATTTTAGTGACGATGTAATTGCTTGCAGGATTAATTGATAAAGAATCAAGTGTTGCATCTTTTGTTGAGTTAATTACTGTGACGGTTTCACTGACTTTTTGATACTTGATAACTTTAACACATTTCTGATAGTTGTTAACATACAATCTAGTCAATTCAATAATAGCTTCATCATATTTTGATGTAAAGCATGAATATATATCGAAATTAACTCTCTTGTAATTGAGATATTCGATATATATCTTTGCTTTATTAAATCTACCTTTTTCAGCGATGAAACTGTTTTTGATATTTTCTAATCCTTCTATTATATTCAAATAGCGTTGAATATCTATGTTGTGAGTTAATAACTCTCTACCATAAGATTCATTAACTATTTTAATCATATCTAAGATAAAATAATCATTATAGATGAAACTTTGTCTTTCACATCTATGTTTGATTATATAGTTTGTGAGATCTCTAATTATAGATTTTCCACATTCTATTTTGAATGTGTCAGTCACTTGATCTGTAGTTTTTTCTATTTTATGGATGTATCCAATAATATGGAGTGCATCTACTTGTGTATATTCATAGTTTTGAAATGAATCTAATTCTATGAATGGAGAAACGCTTGTTTCTTCTACATTCATGGAATCCTGTGAGATTTGGTCATATTCGTATGAAGAATCCATATTTGACCTTATCTTAGTAGATATATTGAATTATTAAAAGACAAATTCATTTTTTAATACTAATAAAAAATGTTGAGATATGCTATCATTGCTGCCTTATTATTTATAGCTGTTTTAGTGACTATAGAATTAACACTTAATATATCTATGGGATATAACCCTGTACCAGGAATTCCAGTAGCTCATTTTAAAGCACATAGTTTAATGGAATAAGATATAGTATATTCCATAATATACTCATATTTTATATCACTATATATCACTATATATCACTATATACTATTATATATCATTATATACTATTATTATATATATTACTATATTATTATAAACTATTATATATTACTATATACTATACTATATTACTATATACTATACTATATTACTATATACTATACTATATTACTTATATTATATCATCCATTGTTATTAATACATTATGATAATTAATATCATAATCAGATATATATCTTTCTTTAATAAATTCTATATTTTTGTTAATATCTATAGTATATGTATATTTTTTTGGTAAAAGATTTAATCTAGAATGTAATAGTGTTTTATAGTTAATAAAATCGTTTGCAACTAATGATAAATAAATGTATGATAACATAGCATTTTGATTAAGTGATATAAGTGCTAGATTTGTAGCATTATCAAAAATATATTGTTTACTATCTACACCTTTTTCAGTGAATTTATCAATCATTAATTTGAGAATATCAACTCTATTATATTCTAATATTATTTGTATTATATCATCTAATCCATCATATATAATTATATATTCATCTAATATATGTATAAGTAATCTCGATTCTTGATCACTATATATCACTAATAATTTCATTAATATTGTTATATATTTTATAAATGTTAATTGTTTACATGAATCTTTATAAGATATTTTAATTTTATGATTATTAGATACGAAATCTTTGATATATATCATATCTATATATGCAGGTGATAGAGTTTCATTATTGTTAAATGATGATTCACTTCTAAATGAAGGTGTTACTTGTCTAGTAAACAATCTATCTGATAATATTATATTAGTTAATATTAATACTATATTTTCTAGTGTAAATATATAACACATATTTGCATAATTCATTGATTCATCTAAATAATCATAATCTTCTATAATTATAGGTGCTATCTCTTCATAATCTATTTCACCTCCATATTGCTTTAATATTTTAATTAGTAAAGATTCATCAGAATATTTAATAGATAGTTTATCTATATTGTTTTCCATCGAAATTTATATTATTGTATTAAAACTTATGATCTAATAATTATTAGAACTTTTATATATGTTTTCTAAAATGAATTCAACATTTGATAAATCATTAATTGATAATTTACTTAATGATAAAGAATTTTATAATAAGATAAATGAAGCAAAAAATAATAGTAAATTAAGTAAAGATAATGATACAATATTTAATTCAAATAATTCTGATATTATTAGTGATTTTGTTAAATTATGGAATAATTATGATAAAGTATCCAAAGAAAATTTTATAGATAATAATTCTAATAAATGTGTTTTAGATGTAGCACATATTTTTACAATAGTTTTAAAAGCTATATTTATTGGATATACTATTTATAGAATAATATATGATGATTATCCAGATCAAAATTCTATAACTATATCAATAATCAAATATTTGTTTTCGTTTGCATTTATTATAATGACACAATTTGATTCTTATGATATAATTAAAGTATATAATGATATATATGTTACTTTACCTAAAGATATAAGTAAAATAACAGATGAATATACACTTAATATATTATTAGAGTTAGAAGAACGTGATAAAATCATTAAATTACAGAGAATATGGAATTCTAATTTATTTTATAAAATGTTAACTGGTATTTGTTGGATAATTGTAATGATAACTAATCATTTAATTACACCTAATATATTTTTATTAACTTATATAGTTGCTTGTATTTGTTTATCAGGATTTATTACTTTTGTATATGTACATCAATTAAACATGTTAAATACTAAACAATGGATGTTTAGAAATAAATATTGTATATTTCTTAATGAACCACATTTATTCATCAAAGTATTACATAATAATACTAATAATATAAATGATAATAATACAAATACTATAAATGAAGAATATAAATTTAATCATTCATATAATAAAACAGATAAATATAATAATATTTTTGATAGTTATGAGTTACAAGATCGTACAAATTATGGATCTATTTATAGCAATGAAATTGGATATACTCTCAAAGATTGTTCGTTTTCAACTCCAACTATTAATGAATATGAGATTAAAATAAGTAAACTAAAAATAGTAATGGAAGTTAATTATTGTATAGTATTATCATCTCTAATTATTACAACTATAGCATGTAAACATAATTTTTATTTAATACCATTATCTTTAATGTTTCTTAATCTATTTATACCATTTACATATCCTATATTAACAAAGATTAATATTCTATTAACACAATCATTAGTTATGATATTTTTATTACTAAAATTATAGAATATAATTATATTGATATATTAGATATATTATTATATTATTATATATTATATTTATTAATATATTGTTTGTTTATTTATTGATATATTGTTTGTTTATTTATTGATATATTGATTAATATTAAGTAATGGAGCTTTTTAGTTTATTATATTTATAAATATGTGTTTTACAAACTAAATGTGGTTCGATATACCTCATATGTTTGAATGTACTATTACAAATAGTACATGTAAGATTTTCTATTATATTTTTTTTCAATATATCACAATAATATAATGATTTGTTTTCTTCTATTCTAGTATTAAGAGTGTTAATATCTACACTTTTTTTCTTTACTATATCTAATAGTTTATCTTGTTTATTTTTTTCTATAGTAACTTTATCTGGTGCAAATCTTTTAGTTGCTGTTTTATCATTTATAGCAGATTTAAGCATCTTGTTTAAATAATCTTCTGAAAATTCACCATAAGGAGTTAATTCATCTATATTACTTTTAGGTTGAAATGGTTTTTTATCTATATTATTAAGTCTACTTATTCTACCCATTTCATTATGTTCTATATTAAATATATGATCTAAATTATTGATAGTATCAGAATTGTGTGAATTGATTAAAATAAATTGAGGAGGATAATCTATTTTTTTTAATGATTTAAGAAAATCTATTGTTTTAAATAAATTAGTTTGATCTGCATGTGAAAATGTTTCATCAAAAATAAAAAAGTTAGGTAAAGGACCTTCATATAATTTCCATAATGCTACTCTTAATAATAAGTTAATTAGATCATGTTGATATCCTGCTGTTAATTTTATAGGCTCAACACTACCTCTTTTAACTAAATTAATTTCTATATTATTCTTAATATCTAGTTTAATAGATACTTGAAAATCAACATCAAATGATTTTAAATAATGATTAATAGTTTCATTAAGAATAGGTAATTTAAGACTTAATAGTTTAACTTGTATTCCATCTTTAGTATTAAAACAATTTTTATATGCATTATATATAACTATTTCTTTTTCTATATCATGTTTATGTAATTCGTATAATTTTGTTCTTTCTATTAAATTTTCATCTAATATTTGTGTTCTTTGATAATGAAATATATTAGCTCTCCATTCAGTAATATGAGTTGATAAATTAGATATCTTTTTTTCTAATTGGTTAATATTAACTGTATATTTTTCATAATTCTTTATATCATCCAATTGTTCCATCATCTTTTTAACTTTTACATTTGTTCTAGCAGTTTTAATAGATGAATATATATTAGATAATTTATTCAATAAATCTATATTTTGTTTTATTGTATCAATATTGTTTTTTAGTTTATTGATTTTATCTTTATCTTTATCTATATTTTCTTTAGCATCTATTAATTCTTTTTTGAGTCTTATTAATTTATCCATTTTTTTGATTGATGATTCTCTTTGTAAATTACTCTCTCTTATTGATTCATTATTTCTATCTATTTCTAATAATTGGGTTTTAAGAGAATCTATATTACTATATCCAAATAGCTTTCTATTATTTTGACAACATTGACAAGTAGTAGAAAATACTGGTTCATAATCATCAGTACATAAACCTTTAACATTTTTCATTAAATTAGTTATTCTATTTATTTCATTCTTTATTTGTGCAGTACTAATCTCAGCTTTAGGTTTTGATTTTAGTAAACTATCATATTGAGATTGTAAACTTACTAAATCTAAATCATCAATCTTATCGGTATTTTTATTATTGATTATAATATTATTATTTGATTCTATTAGTGATTCAAGTTTTGATATTTCTTTATTAGCAATAGAAATCAAACTATTATAATTAGTAATATCTATATTAATAGATGATATAATATTATCTATTATTTTAGTAGATTTATCTGTAATAGTTTCTACTATATTTGATTCTTGTTCTTTATTGATAGATGAATTTATAGTTGAAGTTATTGATGATGATATTGACGATTTAAAGTTTTCTACAGGTAAAATTTGTAATTGTAATTCACTAACTTTACTCCATAATTCTTCTTCAGATGTAAAGTTTATATCATGCTTAGCTATATATTTTTCTAGTTTTTCTAGATAATCTTTATTTAATAAATCTTTATTCAATATAGGTCTATTACTGAGTAATTCTTCTTTTTGTTTTCTTAATGTTTCTAGTGCTAGTTCAGCATCTGATATACTTTTTTCTAGTTTAATATTTTCTTCTTTATTTTTGTTTATTCTAGCTATAATTACTTCAGTAGAATCATTACTAGGTTTTGATAAAGCTTTTAATTTTATGTTAAATTCTTTATAGTAATCATCAACTACTTTCTTTAATTTCTTTATTATATCAAGATGAAAGAATTTCTCTAATATATCTTTTTGACGTTCATTAGATTCAGTCAAAAAATTATATGAAGTTTTTTGTTGAGCTATACATGTATACATACAAATATCTGGATCTCCAACTATCATCTCAACTATATCTTTAATATTCTCATTTCCTTTAATAGTTAATGCATTATTATATATTAATTCATCATTACTAAATCTACCATATTTACTTCTTTTAATTTGATATTCATTAATAAACTTTTTTGTTATAGATAGTGGCGATGTTAATGGTTGAGATTGAGATTGAGATTGAGATTGAGATTGAGATTGAGATTGAGATTGAGATTGAGATTGAGATTGAGATTGAGATTGAGATTGAGATTGAGATTGAGATTGAGATTGAGATTGAGATTGAGATTGAGATTG
>Ga0214921_10009952_pt1 | contig 11872 bp, 11 predicted proteins | sample LL1505_MetaG_FD_177992 | JGI IMG/M metagenome (GOLD analysis project Ga0214921, IMG submission 177992) | Freshwater microbial communities from Lake Lanier, Atlanta, Georgia, United States - LL-1505 | ecosystem: Environmental > Aquatic > Freshwater > Lake | place: USA: Georgia | collected...
ATTTTTAGTGGTTTTGGTCTGGCCAATAATCACTAGGAATCCCAATAGTCGCGGTGACTTATTTCTACAAAATTGCATCGCCCTGGCCTCAGTAATTTTTCTTTCTGCGATTATCTGGTTACTTTCAAGTGTTGCAACTCCAGCTCTAAAGGCATTTCAATTTTCACTATTAACTCATGATGCAACAACTGTAGGAGTTGATACACCTCTCAACGAAGGTGGTTTACTGCACGCCCTATTGGGATCATTGGTTATTGTAGGATTGGCAACTTTGATCTCAGTACCATTTGGACTTTTGGCCGCACTGTACATAACTGAAGTGCGTGGACGACTAGTTCCATATACGAGATTCTTCATTCAAGCAATGAGTGGTGTTCCATCAATTGTTGCTGGTTTGTTTATTTATGCGGCACTAATTGTTACTAAAGTCATTCCATTTACCGGATTTGCTGGGTCGCTTGCATTAGCTATTTTGATGTTACCGACCGTTGCAAGAACGGCAGAAGAAGTACTTCGCTTAGTTCCCGATGAATTGAGATCTGCAGCTCTTGCACTAGGTGGCACACAGTTACGAACAGTTTTACTCGTTGTTATTCCATCAGCAAAAACTGGATTGATCACCGCTGTGATTCTAGGAGTGGCCAGAGTGGCAGGCGAGACTGCACCGCTTCTACTTACAGCCTTTGGGGGCAACTCCGTAAACTTAAATCCATTCTCTGGAACCATGGCGACCTTGCCTTGGTACATATTTACTCAAATGACACTTGGCACCGATAACGACGTTGCAAGAGCTTGGGTTGCCGGTCTAACTTTGTTGATATTGGTTTCAGTATTTTTTGTTGGTGCTCGCCTGCTTGGTCGAAAAGGTCCCGGAAGAGGCTAATCACTTCACTAATTGTTCATCTCGCCTTCACCCCTTGATTGCTTACTCGGAAGCAGAAATTCGCTTCCGCTCTCTATGTTTCATCTAGTTAAGTATCTACGAAAGGAATACGGATGCGTTTAGGTCGGTCATTAATGAGCGCGATTGTTGCGCTTGGGTTTGTTTTTACTACTATTTCCCCTGCCTCAGCCGCTGACCTCACTGGCTCAGGATCATCATTTGCTTTTAAGTACATGACTGCATGCAAAGCATCAAGCGGACACAATGTCACTTATTCTTCAACCGGATCAGGTACCGGACGCAACAACTTCAACGATGGAGTAACAGATTTCGGTGCTTCAGATGCAGCAAGTGCTCTTTCAAAGGCAACCGGAAAGTACGTTTACATTCCAGTTGTAGGTGGACCGATTGCACTTCCTTACAACGTTCCAGAGTTAGGTACAACTCAAATTAATTTAGATGCACCAACTATTGCAAAGATCCTCCGTGGGTCAATCAGCAAGTGGAATGATTCAGCGATTAAAGTTTTGAACGCTGGGGCAAATCTGCCAAATAAGCCAATCATCGTGGTCTACCGCTCTGCTTCATCTGGAACTACAGAGAACATGACTGATTACTTGAACAAGGTTGCTCCAGCCGAGTGGCCAAAAGTTAAAAATGGAACTTTCACCTCAGCAACTCCTTCCTTCCCAAGAGGAGCAAAGGGTGCAGCGAATTCACAGGTACTTGTTTCAACAGTTAAATCAACCAAGTACGCAATTGGATACGCAGATCTTTCTGACGCCCTAGCAAGCAAGTTGTCATTTGCAAAGGTTAAGAATCAGAATGGTGAATTTGTATCTCCAACGACAGAAGCAGCTGGAAAATTCCTTGGTGATTTTAGTGCTTCTGATCCACTAACCGGCGTAGTACTTGATTTCACAAAGGTAGTTCCTGGTGGATACAACATGTCACTGTTTACCTATCTAATTGCTCCTAAAGCAGGAGGAGTGAAGAAGGATTCAAACGTCGCAGCAGTGAAGCAATTAGCAACTCACCTAGTGAGTGGCTGTACTGCAGGAACTGCACTTGGTTACACCCAGATTTCTGGAAACCTTGCAACTGCAGCAAAGGCGCTAATTGAAACAATTGGCTAACCTGTAAGAGTAATTTAAAAAGAGGGACAGAAATTATTCTGTCCCTCTTTTTTATTTGTAAAAATTATTGATACCTTTAAATCTTAGGAAATAAATTTTCTCTATAGTAAGCAAGCTCAATAATTGAATCCTGTATATCTGCCAGAGCCCGGTGATTCCCGATTTTTACGGGCGAATTAAAGTAGATCTTTGGGTACCATCTTTTAGCTAATTCCTTAATGGATGAGACATCGATAGAGCGATAATGCAAATAAGCATCAACAAGTGGAAGATCCCTTGCAATAAAGTTACGGTCCATCAAAATGCTGTTTCCTGCAATCGGAGATTTATTTTCTTCAACACCTAAACTTTTTAAATGTTCCAAGATAATTGACTCAGCCTCGGAAAGTGCTATTCCTTTTGGTAGATCGAGCAACAACCCAGACTCCTCATGCATATTTCGCACAAAATCCGACATCTGCGTCAAAGCCTGAGCCGGTGGTTTAATCACTAACTCGATACCTTGACCAAGTTGAGTAAGTTCAGAGTCCGTTACTACAACAGCGATCTCAATCAGGGCATCGGAATCGAGTGAGAGACCAGTCATCTCACAATCAATCCAGATGATGGGCAGATTTTCTTTCATGTGCGCCTGGCAGGAATCGAACCTGCGACAACCCGCTTAGAAGGCGGGTGCTCTATCCGACTGAGCTACAAGCGCAAAGCAGCATTACTTAGGTAATTGTAGTAGTAGGTCAGTTGCCGGTTTCTCCTTGCACGCTAGGGATGATGAAGGCCATCGTGGGGCTTAAGGGGATTAAGCGCGATAAAGTAGGGCTATGGCCGAATTTATTTACACAATGAAAAAGACGCGCAAAGCCCATGGCGACAAGGTGATTTTGGATGATGTGACCTTGATGTTCCTTCCAGGGGCCAAGATCGGCGTTGTAGGCCCTAATGGCGCCGGAAAATCAACTGTTCTACAGATTATGGCTGGATTGCAGCAACCATCTAATGGCGAGGCTTTTCTTACTCCAGGTTATTCAGTTGGAATTTTGCTTCAAGAACCAAATTTAGATGAAGATAAAAATGTGCTTGAAAATGTGCAAGAAGGCGTAGCCGAAACTATGGCTTTGCTTAAAAGATTTAATGATATTTCCGACGAGATGTCCTCACCTGATGCTGATTACGACAAATTATTAGCTGAGATGGGAAATTTGCAAGAACAACTTGATCACCGCAATGCATGGGAGATTGATTCGCAATTAGAGCAAGCGATGGACGCACTGAGATGCCCACCAGCGGATGCTGATGTAAAAGTCCTTTCAGGAGGAGAGCGTCGCCGAGTTGCTTTGTGTAAATTGCTTTTACAAGCCCCAGATTTATTGTTACTTGATGAGCCAACAAACCATTTAGATGCAGAGTCAGTACTTTGGCTGGAACAACATTTAGCGAAATACCCTGGAACTGTTGTGGCGATTACCCATGATCGGTACTTCTTGGACAACGTTGCGCAATGGATTCTGGAATTAGACCGCGGACGGGCATTCCCGTATGAAGGAAATTACTCAACATATTTGGAAACAAAATCAGCACGTTTGAAAATTGAAGGTCAAAAAGATGCTAAACGCGCAAAACGTTTAACTGAAGAACTTGAATGGGTGCGCCAGAATTCAAAAGGTCGCCAAGTTAAATCAAAAGCACGTCTTGCTCGCTATGAAGAGATGGCTGCTGAAGCTGACAAAGTACGGAAGATGGATTTCGAAGAGATTCAAATTCCACCTGGGCCACGTCTTGGAAATATTGTCGTTGAAGTTGAGAAACTGAGTAAAGGATTTGGAGATCGGTTGCTTTTTGATGGTCTTTCATTTTCACTCCCACGTAACGGAATTGTTGGCGTTATTGGACCAAACGGCGCGGGTAAAACCACGCTCTTTAAAATGCTTTTAGATTTAGAGAAACCAGATGGCGGAACTGTAAAAATTGGTGAAACTGTTTCGATCTCGTACGTAGATCAGGGACGTGGCGGCATCGATCCAAAGAAAAATATCTGGGAAGTTGTTTCAGATGGTTTGGATTACATGAAAGTCGGCCAAGTTGAAATTCCAAGCCGTGCTTACGTGTCAACTTTTGGTTTTAAAGGACCAGATCAACAAAAGTTAGCTGGAGTTCTTTCTGGTGGTGAGCGAAACCGTTTAAATCTTGCCTTAACTTTGAAAATGGGCGGAAACTTACTTCTTCTTGATGAGCCAACAAACGATCTAGATGTTGAAACTCTTGGAAGTTTAGAGAATGCGCTTCTTAACTTCTCTGGTTGCGCAGTTGTGATTTCCCACGATCGTTGGTTCTTAGATCGTGTAGCTACGCACATCTTGGCTTACGAGGGTGATTCACAATGGTTCTGGTTTGAAGGAAACTTTGAATCTTATGAAAAGAACAAAGTAGATAGATTGGGCGCAGAAGCTTCTCGTCCGCATCGAGTTACTTACAGGAAGTTGACCCGCTAATGAAACATCAATTCAAATGTCAGGTTCGCTGGGGTGACCTAGACGCATTTATGCATGTAAACAATGCGGCCTACTTAACTTACATTCAGGAAGCTAGAGTTGACTTCACCGTTTATTCACGTCAACGAGCAAATCTGCAACCAGTTTTGATTGAAATGGTTGTTGCACATGCCGATATCGATTACATAAATCCAATTTATGATGCAGGAATTGAAATAGATATCGCAGTTTGGGTATCAAAAATCGGAACATCATCTTTCGTGTTGCAATATGAACTTTCTAAAAATGGTGAGATTTATGCAAAAGCAAAAACTGTTCAAGTCACAGTTTCAATGGACAGCAAAACCTCACGCCCAGTAAATGAACAAGAGCGAGCATTTCTTTCACAATATTTAATAAGCGAATAAAAGTGTCAGAAACTTTTTATGATGCTATTGGCGGAGAAAAAGCATTTGAGCAATTAGTTTCACATTTTTATGCACTAGTAGCCATAGATCCCATTTTGCGCCCGATGTATCCAACAGATGATTTACATGGCGCGGCAATCAGGTTGAAGATGTTTCTTGAGCAGTACTGGGGCGGACCAAAGACATATTCCGAGGAGCGGGGACATCCACGTTTGCGGATGCGTCATGCTAAGTTCAAAATCGGTACAAAAGAGCGAGACGCTTGGCTGCTCTGCATGAAGAGCGCAGTTAATGAACTAGAGATTACTACCGAACAGCGAAATGAGCTTTGGAGTTACTTAGAGGGAGCAGCACAATTCTTAATCAATTCAGATGATTAAGAAATCATAATTTGTGATTAATCTAGCGGGTCTGGATCTTCTGGCAGGAATTGAGAAAGCTTAATCACTAATTCGCTTCCGCGGTTTCTGGCAATCCACTCATAACCAAAATCACTTACTTTGCCTAAAGTTCGCACCGTTAAAGCAATGCCGCGATAGGCACCTCCAGCAAGTGTTAATAAATCTGCTATAGCCGTGGCACCAGATGATCTGTAATTGCCTTTGATTAGCTGAACGCTTTTCTCACATTCTTCAATTGAAATTCCATGAGTCACGAGATCCGCTGTTTGATAAGCGTAAAAGTAAATCTCAGCTGAGATCAGTGGACGTAGCCAGGTGACTGCACGTCGACAGAAATTGCAATCTCCATCAACTAAGACCACAGTTTTTCCATTGAAAGGAGTTATCTCACTCATTGAGAACGGTTTCCAACTTTCAAGATCTCACCGTTACGCAAATACCAAACAACTCCATCTTGAGCGCGAATAGTTGTTATGCGTAGGCCGACATTTTCTACAATGCCTTTCACTTCAAGTAATTCAACTTCATCACCAACGCCATATTGATCTTCCAGCAGCATCGAAAGTCCAGCCAGTAAGTCACGCACAAATGTCTGAGCACCAAGTCCTAAAGCAACACCTACAACGCCAGCAGAAGTGAGAAGTGGGCCGAGATTGATTCCCAATTCATCAAGAATTGTTGCTAATGCGATAAGTGCAGTAGTTCCACCAAGAGCGCTGCGAAGTAAAGCACCGAAAGTTCTGGCACGTTCACCTACTCGATTGGCCTTTCCTTTATCTGATCGCGAAATTAATCGATCCATTGCTTTAGTAATGGCACGGGCGCCAATGAATCTAATCAGTAAAGCAATCGCGACAATCGTGGAGATGCGAAGTGGGGCACCGTTGAACCAATCGGAAAATGAGTTTATGAAGTCATTCATTATTTAGCGCCTCCGTTTGGTGACATTCCACTCCACTTAGAATGAAATGCCAAAGTGTCTGCCGTTAAATCAATAGAACGAGTTAGCGACCTTGCTCCATGTCCAACATCAAACTCTGCGCGGATTAAAATTGGCGAATCACTAGTTGTGGAATATTGCAGGGCAGCGCACATCTTGCGTGCATGTAGTGGATCAACGCGAGTGTCACTATCAAATACAGTAAAAAGCGTTGCTGGGTAATTAACGCCTTCACGCACTTGATGATAAGGAGAGTAAGAAATCAACCACTCAAACTCTTCTTCAATCTCAGCACTGCCGTATTCATCAGACCAAGTGGCACCCAAGCCATGTTTTTCATACCGAACCATGTCTAGCAATGGAGCTGAGCAAACTACTGCGCTATACAGAGTAGGTTCTTGAGTTAAGGCTGCTCCAACTAATAAGCCACCATTTGATCCACCCTCAATAGAAAGTTGCGCCGAGGTAGTCCAGCCCTGCTCAATTAAAGTTTTTGCAGCAGAATGAAAATCATCAAAGACATTTTGCTTTTCACCGCGCATACCGTCACGGTGCCAATCTTCGCCCTCTTCATCACCGCCGCGAATATTTGCGACTACCCAAACCCCACCAGCTTCAACCCAAGCTAGTGCACTTGCTGAATAGCCAGGGGATAAACCAACTCCAAATCCGCCGTATCCGTAAAGCACAGTAGGGCGTGGCTGATCTGGTTTTTCAGTCGGGGAAATCACAAACATCCGCACAAGAGTTTCATCCAAAGATTTATAAGAAATTTGTTTTGAGAAAACTTTTGGTACAGCAACACTTCCGGGTGGGTCCGCATATTTACTTAGTTTCAATGTGCGAGCATCAAAATGATAAACAGTTGGGGGAGTTACATGATCGGTGTAACCAATCCATGCTTCATGACCACCTTCTGGTCGCTCACTTAAACCAGTCAGGGTTCCCGAGCCCGGCAGTGGAATAGTGCTTTGGCGTTCACCAGTTTCAAGTGAGTGAATACTTATCTCGCTAACTCCATGCCGCTCCCAAGAAACCAAAAGCATTGCACCTGGAAGTTGATCGCCATCTAGTATCGCCCAACCACCCATAACTGCTTCTTGATCCTCAGCAACTAATTCACGCCACTGCGCACTCTCACCCATTGAAAGTAAAGTACTTGGGGATGAGATGCAGATTCGACCACGTGGTGCATCAAAATCTGTTCCGATTAAAATTCTTCCGTCACGCAAAGCCTGCACATCTGTTTGCGAATCACTTTCTGCACTTTGAATTAAAATCAAATCTGGTTTTTCAATTGAACTACTATGCAGATCTGCAAGCCAGAGATCATTGCGAGGTTCTGTTCCGGCACTTGCAGAGATGCTTAGCCAACGCCCATCCATGGAAACGGTCACGCCGTAATAACTGGTTATCTCTTCTTCGGCTCCCCAAATTTCAATATCATTCTCTGCAGGTGTACCAACTTTATGTAAATACACGCGACGATGAAATTGTTCTTCGTCCACCGGGATTAAATCTGGTGCTAGTCGTCGCACATAATAAAAAGCTTTTTCGCCAGGCAACCAAGCAATAGGGGAGTAGCGACCACGATCGATCGGTCCTTCAATTATCTTTTTACTTTCAATATCTAGAACGTAAATTGAACTTTCTTCAGTTCCGCCTGCTGATAATTGATAAGCAAGTAAATTTCCTTCTTTAGAAGGTTGAAACGCATCTAATGTTGTTTTACCTGTTGGATCAATTGCAATTGGATCAAGCAAAACTACTTCAGGTGAATCTGGAGTTTTACGACTATAAAGAATGCCCAACTCTTCGCCAGCTTTTCGGCACATGTAAAAAGATCTTTCACCGCGCCAAGCGGGAGTAGATATATATCCGGCGCCAAGTAATGTCGTTAAACGTTCGGCCCAATGATTACGCCCACTTAATTGTTTAATCTGGTTTTGCCAAAGATCTTCTTGAGCCGCAGACCATTTTTTAGTGGCTGCCGATTGACCATCTTCGAGCCAGCGATACGGATCTGCGATTTCCTGACCGAAGTAATCATCACTGCAATCCTCACGATCTGCAGGCGGATATTTCAGGCTCATGCGCCTAAGCCTAGGCTCGAGACACCAAAAGTTCATCAACTGACCCCTTTTTCTGGTGTGCCTTACTAGCCAACTTGAATAGAAACCAGCAAGATTTCACTTATCTGATTATCGGATCGGCACCTTGTGCGCAGGAGGGAGTGGTGATGTCTAACGCTCTTGTCCTTAATGCGACCTATGAGCCCCTTTGTGTTGTTAGCGAACGCCGTGCCCTTATCTTGGTTATGAATCAACGTGCAGGTGTAGTTGAAAATTCAGGAACTTTTATTCACCATCCTGCGGGTGATATTTCACTTCCAACTGTCATTAAATTAAATAGGTTTGTCAGAGTTCCCTATCGCAATACCGTGCCACTTACTCGTCGTGCGATTTTCGCTCGCGATGGAGGTAAATGCGTTTACTGCCAAGCTCCAGCAACAAGCATCGATCATGTGATGCCAAGATCTCGCGGCGGTGCCCATGCTTGGGACAACGTTGTATCTGCATGTCATCGTTGCAACCACTCTAAGGCTGATCGGACTTTAAAAGATTTAGGTTGGCGTTTACGAAATATTCCTAAAGAACCATCAGGGGCAGCTTGGCGAATCCTAGGTACCGGACGCGCAGACCCACGGTGGGTTCCATACCTGCAGCCATTTGGCGTAGGAAGTGTTGTCGCTTAAGTAATTAATTTTAACTAGTAGGATTACTACATTATGAATTCACAAATACTAAACCTTGCAATTTCCCAAGAAGATGGCTCTATGGCCGGTGAAGGACTTACTGCATTAGAAACCTTCACTTATTTTGTTTTAGCTCCTGTTGGATTATTTATTGGAATCTCATTAATTGTTTATTTGATGACACGGCCACGCAATGCGCGCGGCAGTGCCGGTCGAGCAATAACAAAAATCAATTAATTACGATTTAGCGTCAACACCTTGAGCTTTAAGTGCTCGTGCCATTGAGTCTCGGTTCTCAGATACCAATCTGCGTAGAGCAGCCGGTGCATCTTTACCAGCCCCAGCTAACCAACTTTCTGCTTTAGCAAGATTTGTATCACTCACTAAATAGTTAGGAAATAAACCGGAGACAATATTGGATGCAATTTCATAAGATTTCTTTTCCCATGTTTCGACTAAGCAATCAAAATATTTGTCGACGTAAGGAAGAAATAATTCGCGTTGGCTTGGACGTTGCATTCCACCGATGGTCGCCAACTGAATGTGATTTGAAAGCTCAGAGTTAAATGCATCTTGCCAAGCCTTAGCTTTTACATCCGCTGTAGGGAGAGCTGCTCGACAGAAAGCAGCAGATTTAAGTCCACTAGCAGTGTTATCTGCGGCTACCTCTTTAGCGATCTCAGCCTCAGTTAACTTGCCGCGTTCTGCAAGTGCACCAAGGAAGTGCCAGCGAAGATCTGCATCCACAACTAAACCAGCGACATCTCCATCAAGAATTTGTCGGATCCGTGCATTTTGACGATCCGAAAATGCTGCGGTGACAAATGAGCGCGCATATTGCAATTGCATATCTGAACCTGGGACGCTGTTTTCTAGCAAGATTTCTAAGCCATTTGCCATCTGCTCACGTACTTTGTCGCGATTTTCTGCGCAGGCAAACATCTCGACAGCTGTTCCCATTTGAATCAAAGTCATGGAAATAACCGAAACATCTTTTTCGGTAGCAAGACCAGAAATAGCCATCGGTACATATTGACTGGCCGAAAGTTCTCCGTCACGCAACATATCCCATGAAGCAGACCAGCAAAGTGCACGAGTAAGTGGATCTTCGATACCGGCAAGGTTTTTAGTCAAAGTTGCAATTGAACGCTCATCGAAGCGAATTTTTGCATAACTCAAATCGCGATCGTTCAATAAAATTAAGTCAGCTTCTTTTTCGCCAACTAATTGATCAATCGAGGTAAGAGCACCTGCAACATCAAGTTCGACAGATTTACGAAGAGTTAACTTGTCGCTCTTTAAATCATAAAGTCCGACCGCCATCCGATGCGGACGAAGTTCTGTCGAACCTTTTGGAACCAGTGGTGCTTCTTGTGCAACAGAAATCTTGGTGTACTTACCATCTTTAACTTCAATTGCAGGGCGCAAAGTATTTACACCGGCTGTTTGCAACCAGGTAGATACCCATGGCTTGAGTGAGCGACCACTTGTGGCCTCTAGTTCCACCAATAGATCATTCAATGTTGTATTTCCCCATGCGTGCTTAGCAAAATATTGGCGCAATCCATTTACAAAATTATCTTTGCCAACATGGGCTACAAGTTGCTGCAGAACTGATGCACCTTTTGCGTATGTGATTCCATCAAAGTTTGTCTTAACTGCTTCTAGATCTGACATGTCCACAACAATTGGATGTGTAGATGAAAGTTGATCTTGGCGATATGCCCAGTTTTTTCTCTCGGCATTGAATACGGTCCATGAATTTGAAAAGCGAGTTGCATCTGCGAGGGCGGTATATGAAGCCCACTCAGCAAATGATTCATTTAACCAAAGGTCATCCCACCAAGTCATGGTTACCAAATCGCCGAACCACATATGTGCCATCTCATGCAAAATCACATTTGCGCGCCAGTTGTAATTTTTGTCGGTGACTTTACTTCTGAAGACAAAGTAATCTTCAGCAAAAGTAACTGCTCCGGCATTTTCCATTGCACCAGCATTAAATTCTGCAACCGAAATCTGATCATATTTTTCAAAAGGATAAGCAAGGCCAAACTCTTTTTCGAAGTATGCAAAACCTTGTTTGGTGATCTTAAAGATCTCATCTGCGTCTAATTTTGGTGCAAGTGAGGTGCGGCAATAAATTCCAAGTGGAACTTCTTTTTCACCTTTGTAGGTGTCCGTTACAAAGTGATAAGGACCGGCTATTAACGCAGTGATGTAAGTCGACATGACTGGAGTTTCGTTGAATACCCAAAGAGTTTTGTTGTTACCTAGATCTTTTTTCTCTTTAGCTGAATAGTTTGAAATTACTTCCCAATTAGACGGTGCAATTGTTGTAAGAGAGAACTTTGCTTTCAAATCTGGTTGGTCAAAGCAAGCATAAACTCGACGTGAATCGGCAACTTCGAATTGTGAGTAAAGATAGACTTCTGAATCAGCAGGATCAACAAAGCGGTGCAAACCTTCACCCGAAGTTGAGTAGATGGCATCTAGATCTACAACCAAAGTATTTTCAGCCGCAAGATTCTTTAAGTGAATACTTTCGCCATCAAATACAGATGGATCTAATGCCACGCCATTGAGGGTTGCGCTATGAAGTGCGCGACCAACTGCATCTATAAAAGTATCGCTACCTGGTTTACTGCTTGAAAACTTGACTGTGGTCTTTGCGCGAAAAACTTCGGCGCCGGTAGTCAGATCTAGCTCGACTAGATAGCTCTCTACTTTTAAGTGAGCGCTACGAGCGGCGGCTTCAGCACGAGAAAGGTTTACTCCAGGCACAGATACTCCTTATATAAAACGATGAGGTTCTATCCAACCACTTGGCGAGGGTTTGGGCTAAAAAGTAATCAGAGATCGGA
>Ga0214921_10009953_pt1 | contig 11872 bp, 1 predicted proteins | sample LL1505_MetaG_FD_177992 | JGI IMG/M metagenome (GOLD analysis project Ga0214921, IMG submission 177992) | Freshwater microbial communities from Lake Lanier, Atlanta, Georgia, United States - LL-1505 | ecosystem: Environmental > Aquatic > Freshwater > Lake | place: USA: Georgia | collected 2015-05-28
AAGATGAAGGAATGATGTTTCTCACATTACTAAAACAATTAAACAATATTGAATATGTTGAAATTTTTAAAGTTGAATTAGCAGATGATTTTACAGATGATGAATATTATCCTTGGGGACTTATTGGAACAAATTATAGATTTCATGCTTCATTAGATAAAACAAAAGATTTAGTATATATGAAAGATGCTGATTGGTCAATTTCTAAGAAAATTGCAGATCAAACTAGAGATTTATTTGAATGTAGTGATAAATTAGTAACATATTATTTTTTACCTGAATATAAACCTCTATCACATGCAATAACTCAATATCCTTTTACTATATGTGCATATTTTTGGGGAATAAAACCAAATGAAATGTGGAATAAATATTGTGATCCTCATTACTCATTTGATAGTATATTAGAATATATTAAAAATTTTGATGATCAAACTGTTGGAAATTTTTTAAATAGAAAGCCAAGTACAAATTTAGAAGGAAAAACTTCGTATGGATCAGATGAAATTGTATTAACAGATCTTATATTTTCCGGAATAAAAACAATTTACACAAAACCAATATCATTTGATAATTTATTAAATCCACTCTTATTCTTTTATATATTATATGAAACCTATAAAGATAATAATGATTTTAAAAAATATTTAGAATCTTCATTAGAAGAAGTAAAAAAAGAAGTTAAAGAAAAACTAAAAAAAAATAATTATAACAATTTAGATAGATGGAATTTCAATGATCAGAATGAATTTTTATTTGGCAATTCTACAAAACGCAATATTTTTTGTTGTGTATTTCCATTGTATGAAACAATTCCTGATAAATATAGAACAAAGATTTTTTATATGGCATATTTAAATGCAATATTTGATATGGTTACTAATGAAGATGCTTGTGAAATGAATTATAGATTGAATTACAGATATGAATATTTTATTAGAATAGCAAAATATATGAAAAAATTTGATAATAAATTAAATGAAATTAAAATTTCCAACGATGTTTTTAATCATACATTTTCTACTGATCGTACTCATAGTCAAGAAGTATTTTATTTTTGTGATGATACTAAATATTTATTTAATAAATATTATAATAATATTACTTATTATTCGATGCCAGAAATATGTAAGAATTTTATTAACAAATTTATTGAAAATTTTCGTACACAATTCAAGTCACCAATATCAAATGACATTGATAAAATATTTAAAATTTTTGAAAAATTTAAAAACGAGGATAAATATGGCAAATTTAGTGATGTACTAAATAAAAAATATGACGATTGTATTCAAAAAAATATATTGGATTTAGAAGAAGGAAATATACATCAAATAGGAGGTATACATCCAAATCAAGCAATTGAATTGTCATGTGAAAATGGTCAGAAGGGTTTAAATCTTAATAAAGTTAATATTAATCCAAAATATGAAATATATGAACGCAAATTTGAACCAATTTTAATAAATAATCCAGTAATTGATTTAGATATTACGGATTATTTATTTGGTCCAGGATTATGTAATGATTTAGGTGCAGGATCGGGGATTGGTTCGGGTTCAACAAAAGTACAACAACCACAACCACAACCACAACCACAACCACAACCACAAATTCGAAATGGTTCACCACGACTACAAATTCAAAATTTTCCAACAATACCACAAATAAGCCAAATACAACCACAACAAGCTGGTTGTCCAGCAAATGATGTAGATATTCCTAAATGCCTAAGAGATAAAAGTGAGTTTAAAAAGCTTGTTCTAAAAGTACATCCTGATAAAAATCCTGATTGTAAAGACACAGCAGACAAAAAATTTAAGCTTTTAAATAAATATAAAGAAGAACAAACAAATGGTACTACGATTACTCCTGAAAATTATGATAAATGTATAAAAAAATATCCAAATAATAAATAGAATAAATTAAATTATTAATATAACTTATCAAAGATCATCTTCATAATTATTTTTATAATTTATTCTATTAATAATATATAGATTAAATTATTTATTATTAATGGATACTAAAAAAATGTATAATTATATATGGCGAACACGAGAGAAGGTTCTTAAATTATATTTAATAGAGCTATATGAAAAATATCAAAATATATTAAGCCAACCTGAAAATAATTTTTTAGATGAAGATATTATTGCAATAATTGATCCTAATTATAAACTTATAATTGAAAAATTAAATTTAGCACAATGTAAGTTGAATAAAGATCAAATACAAATAGGTGGTAATTTTAATAATATACAATATTATCCTAAACAACAGTATATTCAACAGATAAATATTCTTCAACAAAAAATATTTGCATTGGCTAGTAATAATGTTTTTTTAACACAACAACTTCAACAATGTAATTTAGACAAGAGATTGATGTCAATAGAAAAATCAAGTATGGCTGATAAGTTATTATTTTTTGATAAATCTCTTGAAACTGTAGCAAATGCAATATCAAATAATATTTCTAATGGCAATCAGCGTTTGAATATATTATCTGAATTTATTAAATCAAAAAAATCAGATAATGTTGATAATGTTGGGAATGTTGAGAATGTTGGTAATATCAGTAATATCAGAACAGACACAAAAGAAACAACGATTAATTTAAAAATAACTCCAAGTGGATCAATTTCTTCTGGTGATTAGTAAAAATAATTTGTTTAATTTATAATTTGTTTGATTTAGTCAATACATATTTTGTTTTTTGATAATTCTTCTTCTTCTTAATATTACTATTTGAAGAATTATTTATTCCTAGATAAGTACCACCACCTGATAATATTTTAGAAGTAGAACCACACGATGGGTTAGAAATTTTGGTAATAATATCAGAGAATTCAATAGTTTTTCGAACACCTTCAAATTTATCAGCTCTAGTTGATAATGCTAATAATAATATTTGTGATTTGGATATACTTATTGTCGGATTTAATTGATTTTTATAGGTCGTTAATGTATTTTTAAATTCTTCTAATTTTATTTTATATTCATTATTTGGTATGTTAAATTTGTCATCATCTAATAATGTATATTGTGGTAGTAAACTAGTACCTGTACCTGAACCTGATGATTGTTCTAATTCAATTGGATTAATATTTGCCCCGAGATGTTGAATAGTAATAAGAAGTTTAAGCCAAATACTTGATTCGATTTTAAAATTAGATAATTGATATTCTTCCAAAGTTTCATTTTGACTAATAATATCTGAAATAAAGTTAGTAGCATTTACATCATTTTTAATTAGATTTTCATCATTTGATAATAATCTAATATTTTGTACTAATTTAATAGCAGTATCTTTAGAATTAATATATGATGAATTCTTATCAATTTCTGGACCAATTTTATCTCTAGTATATTTTTCTCTATAATTTGTTTGAGCATTCATTATGTCAGTTTTAAATAAATCTTGATCAATATATTTATTATCAGTAGAATACATTAAAGTTCTCATTAACATGCGAATAGAATGATTAATCCAGAATCCTTGTTTTACATTTAGTAAATATAGCGGGATCAATTTATCAGCTAAAGCTTTCCAAACTAAATGTGAACTATTTAACCAGATCATTTTTTCTTTGATCATTTGATCAAGAAGTTCAATTTCAAATGCAGTTTTAGAAGTAGCTGGTAATCTTTGAATAATAAACATGGATTTAACATTAAATTGTTTTTCATATTCTTTTACATATGTTATCTTATCATTATCAGCATATAAAATATCATTGAAGTTATCAACTAAAGAACCATCATTAAATAATGATATTAAATATTTAGGATTTGATTTCAAATTGTTAATATTTGATTCAATATCTAAAAATGCGAACGAATGTGCTAAATTGCTAATAATTTTTAATCTTACTAAGAAATTAACAAAACTTCTTATAGCTTTATCAACTATATCATCATTTGGACCAAAAAATAAAAATTGATTTTTATTATTCTGTTTTAGAATTTTGATATTAATATCTGGATTCTTAAACAAGGATAAATCAACAGGAATATCATTTCCAAAAATATTATCTAAATTGAATAAATTTATTGCTTCATATCTTATCGCTGATTGCTTGTATTTTTTTATTTTATCTGATTCTAAATTTTCTATTGATGCTTTAATTATTTTATTTGTAATTCTATTAGGATTAACTGTTATACCATCTACATCTAATACTTCTAATGAATCTAATTTACCATCAGAATTAATATTTAAGGTTTGTGCCATGGAATTAGAAATATGCTTATATAATTGGTTTAAGTTATCTGAAATTGATTTATTAGAAACTATTAAAGAATCTTTATTAGCTAAATCTGCACCTGGATCAAATTGTAGATCATTCAATCTAAATAGATCTAAATATCGATCAGTTGGTAAATTAACAACTCTATTATTTGGAATAATATTTGTGCTTAATAAATCACATAATTTGGTCTTAATAAGGAAATTATCTTTGAGATCTGTGTGAATTAATCTTATTAATTTATAAATTTCAGTAGTATTAATTTCATTATTTGCTGCATCTAACGCCTCAACTTCTAATAAAGTTAGTGGAGTTAGTGGAGTTTTAATATTAACAAATAATTCCAGATATTTTGATTGTGATTGGGGGTCTACTTTATATATAGTTTCTAAATTAGTTTTTATTAAAGCTATTTGTTCATTTGTAAATGTAACAAATCTAATAGTATCCATTTTTAATTTATTTAATATCTTAGTTTTTATCTCAACAAAATATGTTAAATGATGACCAGGTAAAAGTGTACTCGATTCTGTAGCATCAGCTAATTTATCTGTGCTGATAGGAATGGTACCAGCATTAAAAATAGATCCTAGTACAAAATCAATTTGTCCAAAAAGTTTAATGTATTCATCAAATAATGATTTCAAATTAGTTCTAAAAAATGCAGGGTTAGTATTTTTAATAGGATTATTTGTAATGACATCAGCATATGCCTTATTATATGCTAATAAATTAATTTGTTTAGTTGGTTCAATGATATTATAATATGTATTAATCTTATTGCACAAATCAATAATTTTTAAATTATGCTCGTTAAATGCGGTTTGAACCATTGGCATATATATCTCATCACTTGTAGAAATAGATGCATTTAAATTAGTAAAATCAGAACCTACGTACTTGGCAGAAGCATCAGTTCTAAAATCTTTATCATTATTACCCAAAAATGATCTATTTCTAGCACCACCGCCAGTTTTATTATTAGAATGATATGTTGATGAAATTATTGTAATATAATCCTTGATATTGTCTAAACCAATTGATTCAATAGCTGTTTTAATATCAGATAATTTTTGTAATCTTTCTGATGACTTATCTATTATTTCTGATGATTTTTTAATGATATCTAAAAAGTTGCTAACACCACCTGATAAATTACCTTCTGAATCATTTTGTTCCATAAATAAACGTGTTAAAGCATTTGTTTTTGTATTATCAAACATAAAAGCTAATGTTTCCGTTAAATGATTTAAAGCTGATTGTATTTTTGGATTATTACAACCATATAATGAATTTGATTCTATTTTTGAAAAATAACTTCTTTGAATATAATATGATGATAATAATTTTGTATAATCAACAGATAAATCATCAGTTGTTGGTTCAGTTTCATCAATAGAAGAAACAACAGCATAATCAGATAAATTACGAATAATGATTTCTAACATTTTAATACATAATTTTGATCTGAGTTCTAATAAATAATTTTTATATCCTTCTTTTTTTTGGTCAAATTTTGCTTTAACATTAGTAATATTTGTATCTTTATTTGCATCAGCATCAATTGGTATAGGAAGATTACCAGATTTTTCAATAGATATATTTAATTCGCCTTGAAATTCTTGAATCTTTAATTCTTTATCGGCATTAAATTTATTAATTAACATATTTAACTGTTTGGTCAAAGGAGAATCAGCTAACTCAAATAAATAATATTTGAGACTACTTAATTCTAATTTATCAATACTTAATTTAATTTTTTTAAGTAATTCAGATACTTTTTCTGATTTTTTGGAAGTTGTTTTTATGATATTTAATTTCTCTATGTTATTTAATGTTGGTTTATTATCTTTTGGTGCTGCTATTGCAGGCATACTACCTGATTTAGGAATAGTCATACCACCTATTACTATTTCTTGATTTGATATTAATTCATTAGCAAGACCAATATTAAATTTATTGTATTGTATTATTAATCTATCTTTTAATGTTCTTGCATTATTATTTAATTTCGTACCAAATTCTGGAGTTGTTCTAATGTGTTCTAATGTTGTAAATAAATTAATATATGATTCTTTTATGTTGGAATTTTTTATTAAATAAAATGCATCTGTTGCACTTATTGAACCTGCTGCTGCTGCTGCTGATCCAGATCCTGCTCCTGATTTTGTAGATCCTCCTGATTTTTTAGAACCTTTTTTACCTGAACCTGCTGCACCTGATCCTGCTGCACCTGATCCTGCTGCACCTGAACTTGCTGCAATTGCTCCAATAAGATAAGCATCAATATTATCATTTATAGTTTTAAAAGTATCCATAAGATTATAAGTTTCAATTGTTTGAATAGAAGCATATTCTAATCCAGTGCTACCAATTTGTTGTTTAATATCATTAATAGGATCTGTAGAATTTAAAAGAGTGATATTTGCTAAATTTATAGATTTATCATGTATAAAAATTTTACTTGGTGGTGTATTAATTGAAAGATCTAATTCAGTTTTTTTTGTATCCAATATCTGTATTAGATTAGATATTGTATTAAAATAAGACTCTGTCGAAACTTCAGTTGATTCATGCATTATCATTTGACCAATACGTTTTCTGACAATTTCTTTTGATAATTCCCTATGGAAAATAACATTATCTAATGGTTCTTGAACAGCATTTGGAAATTGATTGATTTGTTTTAAACGTATTTGATTACATATATCTCCAACATATATATATATGTCATCTGAATTTTTATTAAATATATATTCATCTGATATTGATGCATCTGAAAATAATTTAAATTTTAAGTCAGCGTTCCAATTATCTATTTTGAAATTTTTTTGAGAACCAGATTGTTCAGTACCTACATTAATAGTGACTGTTTCTTGTTTAACATTAATATTTGGTTTTAAATTAAATTCTAATTTACTTGATGTACTGAGTATAATATCAAAATTAATATTATCTGGATTCTTAATAATATTATCTATTTTTGATACCCATTGTGAATTTATTATATTATTTGGAGTAGATAATGTGTTTATTAATCCAGCTAATATATCAGCTTTTGCTTCAGTTTCATCTTGTTTTGTTGAACTAATTGTATCTGATGGGTCATCAATATAAAATAATAATTCAGAATCTTCTAATCTATCAGCTAATCTACTAAATTCTTCAACTGCAATATTATATGGTATTTCATTTCCTGCCTTATCTATAAAAGTATAATATTTATAATCTATACCATTATTTATTCTAAATATAAAAAACATATGTGATCTTGAACTATCAGGATTATATTTAGTACATCTAACACGATTTTTTTCTCTACGCAGAGCTTGAATTTGATCAATTTTAGAATTGAGTTCTATTGTAAAATCTGTAGAACCATCAATAATATCTTGTCTATTAATAACTCGTTTACTAAAACGTTTATAAAAATTTTTAGTTTTAGAGTTACCACTTAATAAATCATACATTTGAATTGAATCTGATGATTTTAAACCAATATTAAATATTTTCTTATATGTTATTTTATCATCTGGTTTATAATTAGCAAGATTAACATATTTTTTAATATCATCTGGGCCATTTATTTCAGTTGGCTTAAATCCATCTTTTCCAATAGTGTTTAAATATTTAGCCTTATCAAATTCAGATATTTTAAAATTATATTTTGGATCCATATCTTTGTAAAATGATCTTGATTTTTCAATATTTTCTAAATCTTTTAATACACTATCTATTGAATTTACTCCAGAAATATTATCAAATGAATTTGCAAACTGTACCTCTTCTGCAACATCTCCTAATTTCCATAAATACATACATTCTGTAAATTTACTATCCAATACTGATAATGATTTCTTTTCACCATAAATTTCACCAATCATATATTCAATATTAATTTGAGTTCCATTCGAAGGAATCGTTGTATTTTCTAATAAATCTTGAATAATTCTTGATATTACACCAACTGTATTCTTTTTATCAACTGTATTTGTACCCAATCCTAATAATAATGTTGTTTTACCTGATCCAGAAAAGCCTTCTGTATAATAAATATTAGATTTAAATCCAATCATAGTAGTATCGCGTATACCTTTTGTCAAAGGTTCTTTTTTTGTACAACTTATACCTTCACCACAATATAAATCTGCTAAATTTGTATTTGTCCAATATATTTTCTCAAATTTACCATATGTTGTTGTTGTTGTTGCTGTTGCCGTTGCTGTAGATACATTTGCTGTTGTAGATACATTTGCTGTTGTAGATACATTTGTTTTTAATTCTAAACATGTTGATAATGGATTAAATTTATCAGATTTTGTTCCATATTCGTCTCTTGCTTTAACATATACCTTAATTGCGTTTATTGATTCTGTTAAAATTTTATCAAATCGTGTTACTAAAGCCATATTATTTTCAGATGATTCTATATATGATGTAATATCATATGGTGTTAATTTTGAACTTAATTCATCAGTAAGTTTAATTTTTTGTTTTTCATCAAAATCAGGTGAGCTACTTTTAACACTTATCAAAGTATCAATAATCATTTTTTGCTTTGTCAATTTAATATTTTCTAATTTTATTTCATTTAATTTTGTTTCGGTTAAAACAATTAAATCGATTACTTTTAATGATGCATAACCATATCTATTTTTTGCACTAGTTTTCTCAAAAATATTTTTAAGTGAGTCTTTATAATCTTTTAAAGCCTCTGTATATGTTTTTGTTGCTTCATTTGATTCAGTTTTTTCGGTTTCATTTGCAGGTGGAGTTTTTAAATATTTTGAATATATTTTATATGCATTTGATAAAGTTTCTTTTGTAAATGAAATCATTACTAATAATTTTTCAATATCATTTTTACTTTGTGAAATCTTTAATCTTAACTCTTCTTTTTTAACTATTAATCCATATTTGATATTATTTAATTCTGTAATTGCATCTACTTGTTTTAACGTATTAGATAATTTCTCAATATAATCAGAAAATCTAGAATAATAATTATTTATTAAATCTGTATTTAAAGCATTAATATCTAAAAACTTATTTATTTTGATATCAATATCTGGAACTTTTGTAATATATTCTGTACCTTCTGACTGAACTCTATATGTTTCTTGTTTTGCTATTATAGAATCAACCGACTCTTTAGTTAAACCTTGTATAAAATCAGATAACTTTGACTTGATATTTCTCGTCTTTGAAGCATTCGCTCTATTTATTTCTTGACTTAAAAGATTAAAATGTTCATCTACTAATCCTCCACCATTTAAATCAGATCCAATATTTAATTCAGAACCAATATTTAAATCAGATCCAACATTTAAATCAGATCCCGTATTTAAATCAGATCCACCATATAATTCAGTATTTGGTACAATTATTTTTAATTGTTGTTTTATTTCTTCAAACTTAGAAGCAGTAATCTTATAATAATTATAATGACCAGCACCATTATGATAAATAAACCCAGTATCAGTATTAATAATCTTATCAATTGAATCAATTGAATCATCTTTTTTATAAAGAGTAATATTGATATTATTATTATTTAAAATAATATTCTTTCCCAAACCAACTACCAATGCCTTTAAATCTAATGATTTTAATAAATATGGCATAATATCACATGTTAAATATACCTTTTTTAGTTCTGCTGTTAGAGGCGATGCCATTATTATAATATATAATTTAATAATTGCATCAGTATCATCTGATTTTGCTAATTTAATTGATTGATATTCATTAATAGCAGAAGTAATGACAGAAGAAACAGAAGAAAATTTATCTTTGTTATCAATTAATTTTTGTCCATATTGTGTGATCCATTCTTTAATTGCTAGAATTAATTTGTCTTTATCGCCGGCTGCTTTTAAATAATTTGCTTCTGTTAAATTTTCCCTATATTTGCTAGATATAGTTAACTCATCAGAACTGTAATCTTTTCCTCCAATATCAATAGTTGAAAAATAAACAGAATGTAACATAGAATCACCATCTAGGTTAACATCAATTAATTCTGGAAAAAAATCTTTATTTAAAAAAAGTTTAGCAACATTTGTTTTCTCAAAACGATTCGGTTTTTTTTTAATACTTGTTGTTTTTGAACTATTTAAATCAATTAATGCTGAATCTGATAAATTTTCAACTTTATCAAATATAATAGAATCATTTGATTCAATATATAATTTTGATAGTTCTTGAATAAATTGTAAATTAGTTTTTATATCAAAAGTTTGATCAGAATCAATTGAAATATTAATAATATTATTAAAAACAATGGATTTTTGATCAGATCCTTGTAAAGCATTTCTGATTTTAATAATATTATTTAATGAGTTATTATAATTGTCTTGGGTTTGTTGATTTAATGAAAAAACTGTAATCATTGGGATTTCTGTCATATTTAGTAATTGAGAATATGAATTTGAATATGACATTCCTAATATATAATTTTGATAATTTTGTTTATATAAGGACAATAATGAGATAGTATCTGGATCTAAATTATCTTTGAATAATAATAACTTATCTAATGGATTCTTAAAACAATAATCAAATGCTTCTGTAATTAATTTAGTTTTAAAATCATTGTAGTTATTTGTTTTATCAAGTAACTGATTTCTATATGTCAGAGATATTAGATTATCATATATTTGATCAAGACGCGCGGCTACCTTTTCTGACATTTTATTACGATATGATAAACTTTTACATAACATATCAATAAATGATAATGAATAATATAGTTCCATTAAATTTGTATGAACATTTTTTAAAGCATTTAAATCAGTTTCTAAACCTGACTTAGTAACAGAAATATTATAATTATTTATTAAAATATTTAGCAATAATTCATTAGGATCTAGTGGAATAGCTTCTGTTCTTCTTGTATTTAATTCAGCTGCTCCAGACTCATTATTTTTTAAATCATATTCTGCTTCTAAAACAACTGATAAATTATTTGTACTCATCATCATTAAATATTCAACTGAATCAATTGAATTTAGAAAATCTGCATATAAACTCTTTAAATAATCACTTTCATTACATCTTTTTACAATAATATTACATGCTTTCCTTATCATATAATAATAAGCTCTAATTGCACAAAATATAATTTTAGTTTCATCTGACCAATTCTTTATATTTTTAAAAAAATCTAACCATGTATCAATCGTATCTATTTTAAAATATTTATCAAAATCACCACCACCTGATTGAATTTCAGAATTAAAATCATTAGATATATTACCACCACCTGATTGAATTTCAGAATTAAAATCATTAGATATATTACCACCACCTACCAATGGACTAATTGGCTGGACAATTTGATTATTACCAATAACATTGGATATTTGAGTATTATTTGAAGTATTATTAATAATACCACTCATATCTGATGTAAATGTTTTTAAATCAGATTTAATTTTGTCTAATTTTTCTGCATTTAAAGTTTGGGATGAAATATTTTTATCAACTGTTTCTAATAAACCTTTTATTTGATCAATCATCTTTTTAGATGTTTCAGAATCATCCGCATATTTACGAAAATTTTCAATTATCCATTCAATTTTTAATCTTATATTAATTAATCCATTTGAACTAGTTGT